>Ga0207678_10000016_pt1 | contig 137207 bp, 107 predicted proteins | sample KBSC63metaG_FD_184319 | JGI IMG/M metagenome (GOLD analysis project Ga0207678, IMG submission 184319) | Corn rhizosphere microbial communities from Kellogg Biological Station, Michigan, USA - KBS C6-3 metaG (SPAdes) (version 2) | ecosystem: Host-associated > Plants > Roots > Rhizosphere >... | reverse complement strand
CGCGCCGGAGGCCGACGTGCCCGCGGACCTCCGGGTCGAGGAGGGCCGGTTGCGGACCGGCGCCGGGCTGCTGACCGGGTTCGACTACCTGGTGGTGCGCGTCGAATGCCGGACCGAGCACGACGAACTGCGCTTCCCGGACCTGGCCGAGCTGGAGCGGCGCGCGGCCTACGAATGGCAGACCGGGCACGAAGACCGCTACCGCGAGATCCGGGCCCAGGCGGTCACCGAAGCGCTGGGTTCGCCGGACCTCGTCGACCGCGACCGCAGCCGGGTGGCCCGCTACGTCGCGGACCGCTTCGAGAAGCTGAAGGACCTCGGCGCCGTGCCCGGCGACGAGGGCGGGTTCGACCCGATCCCGGCGTCGCTGCTCCCGGGTGCCGACGAGGTGGCCGACCTGACCCTGGCCGACCTGCTTCGCGACTGACGGCTCGCGGCGGAACCCTGTGGACGTCCGATGCAAGGAGCCGAAGCAGGGCTGCCGGATCCGCTGACCGGTTTCGAACCGTCCTCAGTCGAGGTACACGCGGTAGCCCTGGGCAACAGCGCGAAATCCCAGTGATTCGTAGAAGGCGTGCGCGGCTTCGCGGCCGGACCGCGACAGCAGCTGGACCTTGTAGCAACCCTCCCGCCTGGCCGCGGCGAAGGCCGCCGCCATCAGGGCGGCACCTACGCCCGAACGCCGGTGGTCCGCGGCGACCACGACGTTCTCGACGAGCATGAACGACCGCGCCCCGCGCGTGAGGTTCGGCAGCGTGGCGCAGTCGACCGTCCCGGCGACCACGCCGTCGGTCTCGGCGAGCAGGATCGCCCGTCCGGGCCGGCCCTCGATGGCCCGCCATGCGGCGGCCGCGGCCTCCGCGGACGGGGTGGGGTCGTCCGGGTGCAGCTCCCGGAGCAGGGCGAGCAGTGCCGGGAGATCGGCTTCGGTGGCGAGCCTGGTCGTGATCGTCATGCCGACCACTTTGCCCATACGGGCAGCCGGGCGTACCCGAAGGTTTGCCGCTGCGCGGCTGGCCGGTGCGCGGCGGCGCGATCATCGTGGAGGCACCGCCAGTGCGAGGAGGTCCGCCGGTGATCCACGAGGTCGACGAGGCGCTTCGGCGGCTGGTTAAGGACGAAGCGCTGCGCGGCAGCGAAGTCGACGTCGCCTTCGACGCACCCACCAAGGACTGGGCGGCCCGGCGCAACGCGCCCACCGTCAACATCTACCTCTACGACGTGCGCGAGGACATGCGGCGCCGCTCTCGGGGGCTGCTCAACGAGTACGACCAGCGCGGCGAGGTCGCGGCGCGGCACCTGCCGCCCAAGCACGTCAAGCTGTCCTACCTGGTCACCGCGTGGACCCAGCGGCCCGAGGACGAGCACCGCGTGCTCTCGGACCTGCTGCTGGGCCTGCTGCGCTACGAGGCCGTGCCGGCCGAGGTGCTCACCGGGTCGCTGGCCGAGACGGGGCTGCCCGTGCCGATGACCGTCGCGCTGCCGCCACCGGAGGACCGCGCGTTCGCCGATGTGTGGACCGCGCTGGGCGGCGAGCTCAAGCCGTCGCTGGACGTCGTCATCTCCGCGCCGATCCACAGTGGACGCGTGTACCCGGCCGGGCCGCCCGCCAAGGAAGGCCTCAAGATCGACACCGGCGACGGCGAGCTCGTCGGGCACCACGTGTCCGCGGACGGGGCCGTCGAGGGGCAGCGCCGGGTCGCCATGGCGCGCACCCACCGGAAGTCCCGGTGAGCCTGGAGTACCTGTTCGACCGGCTGGCCCGGCTCGAACAGCGCATCCGCGACGCCGTCGACAGCCGTCGCGCGGCCGACCCGAACCCGGACGACCCGTTCCGCGGCCTGTACCTGTCCAACGAGGCGATCGACGCCCTGCTGGACGGCCACCGCGAGCCGTTCCCCCCGTTCACCGACTCGATTCCCGGCGGCAGGCTGCGGCCGCTCGCCGAACGCGCGGGGCTCACCGGCGTCGACGTCGAACTGCTGCTGGTCGCGCTCGCGCCGGACCTGGACAGCCGGTTCGAGCAGTTCTACGGCTACCTCAACGACGACGTGACCCGCCGCCGCGCCAGCGCCGGGCTGGCGCTGCGCCTGTGCGGGATCCCCGAGGCGTCGGCCGCCGGCCGGGCCCGGCTGGACGCCGACTCGCCGCTGGTCACCTGCGGCCTGCTGGTCGTGGGGGAGGAGGAGCGGCCGTTCCTCTCGCGCACGCTGCGCGTCCCGGACCGGGTGGTGAACCACCTGCTCGGCGACGACCGGCTCGCGCCCGAGCTCGCCGGCTGCGCGCACCTGGGCACCGAGTTCGTCGAAGTCCCGGGCCGGGCCCGGCTCGCCCGTGCCATCGAAGGCCGGGTCGGGCTGGTCTACCTCAAGGAACAGCCCGGTGGTGGTGCCGAGGAACTCGGCGTCGGCGCGCTGGCCGCGGCCGGGTACCCGGCACTGGTGGTGGAGGCGGCGCGCTGGCAGGCCGAGGCGGGACACAGCGAGCTGACCGCCTCCCTGCGGCGCGAGGCGTTGCTGCGCGGCGCCGGGATCGTGCTGGGCCCGGTGGAGGACCCGCGGCTGGAGGACCTGGCGCACCCGGCGATCCCGCTGGTGGTGCACGGCACGGGGGCATGGGACCCGCGCTGGAGCGCGACGCCGCCGTTGCAGCTCGACGCGCTGCCGTTGTCCGGCGCGGACCGCGCGGAACTCTGGCGCACCCGGCTCGACGGCCGGCTCGCTCCCGACGTCGACCCGGGGGAGGCGACCGCGCACTTCGTGCTGGGGCCCGGGCAGATCGCCCGCGCGGCGAAGGCCGCGTCGGTGACGGCGCTGGCCGACGACGGGCTGGTCCGCACGTCCCACGTCCGCGCGGGCGCGCGCAGCCAGAACGCGGCCGGCCTGCAGCGGCTCGCGCGGCGGATCGAGCCGGCCGTCGGCTGGCCCGACCTGGTGCTGCCGGCGGGTGTGCTGTCCCTTTTGGACGAACTGGCGGCGCGGGCGCGCTACCGCGACCAGGTGCTCGACGAGTGGCGGATGCGCCCGGGCGGCGGGCGCGGGCGGGGTGTGACCGGGCTCTTCGCCGGGGACTCGGGGACCGGCAAGACGATGTCCGCCGAGGTCATCGCCTCCTCGCTCGGGCTCGACCTCTACACGGTGAACCTGGCGACCGTGGTCGACAAGTACGTCGGCGAGACGGAGAAGAACCTCGAGCGGATCTTCACCGAGGCCGCCGGCGTCAACGGCGTCCTGCTGTTCGACGAGGCGGACGCGATCTTCGGCAAGCGGTCCGAGGTCCGCGACGCGCACGACCGCTACGCCAACATCGAAAGCGCGTACCTGCTGCAGCGGATGGAGACGTTCGACGGGATCGCGGTGCTCGCGACCAATCTGCGGGCGAACCTCGACGAGGCCTTCACCCGGCGGCTCGACGTCATCGTGGACTTCCCGCTGCCGGACGTCGAGCTGCGCCACCGGCTGTGGGACCGCTGCCTCGGCGCCCGGCTGCCGCGGGGCGCGGACCTGGACCTCGGGTTCCTCGCCGAGGCCTTCGAGCTGGCCGGCGGGCACATCCGCTCGGCCGCGGTCACCGGCGCGTACCTGGCCGCCGAGGCGGGCCGCCCGGTGGCGATGACCGACCTGGTCGGGGCGGTCGCACGCGAATACCGCAAGCTGGGCCGGCTCTGCCTCGACCGGGAGTTCGGGCCCTACCTCGCGATGGTGACGGACGGCTGAGCTGCCCGTCGGGGCAGTTTTCGCTGCCCGTCCGGACGGGCACCGCAGTCTGGCGCTCGGCCCGCCGACGGGGCAAGCTTGGACGTCGGTGGAGGGAGCGGACATGCGCGGGCACGATCACGACAACGATTTCGATCCGGCCCTGCGCCCGAAAGGCGACCGGATCGAGCGCGACGACCACGACCTCCTGGGCCGCGCGGCCGCGGCCGGCCGCACCGACGTCCTGGGCCCGGCCGGCCTGCTGGGCCTGCAGCGCGCGGTGGGCAACGCGGGGACGTCCTCGCTGGTGGAGGAGGAGCGTTCCCCGGTCCACGACGTGGTCGGTTCGGGCGGCGGAGCGCCGTTGGACACCGAGACGCGGTCGGACATGGAGTCCCGCTTCGGCGCGGACTTCGGCGACGTCCGCGTCCACACGGACGGGGCGGCGCACGACTCGGCGAAGTCGGTGAACGCGCAGGCGTACACGGTGGGCTCGAACATCGTGTTCCAGCGCGACAAGTACGAACCCGCGTCCGATTCCGGCAAGCACATGCTCGCGCACGAGCTGACGCACGTGGTGCAGCAGCGAAGCGGGCCGGTCGAGGGCACGGACGCCGGCGGAGGCGTGCAGGTTTCGGATCCGTCCGACCGCTTCGAGCGGGAGGCGGTGGCGAACGCCGACCGCCTGATGTCGGCACCCGCTCCGGCTGCCGACGTCCAGCGGTGTGAGGACGGCGGTGCGCACGAGGAGTCCGTGCAGCGGATGACCGTGCAGCGGGAGGAAGCTCCCGAGGCCGAAGAGGGCGAAGAGGCGGCGATGGCGCAGACCTTCGTGCAGCGCGAGGAAGAGCTCGAAGAAGAGGCCCCCTGACCCGGGTTGTCAGTCCTGCTCGAGCAGGCGCTGCCACCGTGCGCGTTCCGCGGGCCGCAAGATCGACAAGGACTCCTCGGCGGCTTGCCGGACGAGGGCGTCTTCGCTCGCCAGGAGGCGGATCAGCGCGTTGACCGAGCCCTCCGAGTCGTACCACCGAAGCTGCTTCGCCGCGTACCACCGGGGGGAGCGCGTGTGCCGTGCGCGGTCGGCCTCCCGGAGCAGGGTCTCGCGAATCCGAGGGTCGCGGTACGACTCCAGTGCCTTGAGCGCGTGCACGGTGACGGACTCGGCCGGGTCCTGCTCGACCAGCCCGATCAGCAGCGGGACGGCCCGGGGGTCGCGGAGCTCACCGAGGCCGTAAGCGGCCGTCTCGCGCACCTCGGCGTCGGGATCGCCGACCGAGTCCGAGAGCAGGTCGAACAGCCCCGGCCCGGCTTCCTCGATCGCCTTGTCGAGCCGATCCTCGCGGAGGATCGCGGCCGGGTCGCGTGACGTGCCCTTCATTTCGCTCGCTTGAGGTACTCGGCGGGGAGCTGGCCTTCGATGAGAACTTCGTGGTTCTTGATCATAATCGCCTTGACGTCACCTGCCAACTTGCGGATCTTGGGCTTGGCCTCGAGCATCATGGCGTGGACCGCTTCCGGGGTCAGGATGCGGATCACCCCTTCCTTTTCGAGCTCCTTCAAGGCGTCCCAAACAGCCTTCGCGATGTTGTCCTTCTTGGTGAACTTCGCCGCACCGCCCTTCTTGTCGCCGATGATTTCGGAGAACGAAACGTAGCGGCTGGTCATTTCGCCCTGCTTTTCCCGGACGTGCTCCCACGGAGTCTGCACGTCGGCCTCGTCCGCCGCCTCGCTGTCGAGGGGGAAGCCCACCGCGTCCCCTTCGCGCCACTGATCGTCGCCCCGGAAGAGGAACTTCCGCCCGCCGGCCTCGTCGCTGGCCTTGCCCACCTCTTCGGCGACCTTGATCGGCTCTTCCGACTCGACGTCCGCTTCGCCGACCTTTTCTTCCGGGCTGGCGGTCGCGACGACCTGGAAGTGGCCGGGCCGGTCCCGGTCGGGCACCGCGGTGAGCGTTTTCAGCCCTTCGGGGCGGAGTGTGCGCAGGATGTTCTCGGTCACCGCGCGCAGGCCGTTCCGATCGTGGAACTTGGCCGCCGTGGGCCCGGTGAGCAGGTCGTGGGCCTTCTTCTTCACCGCGCGGCTCCGCTCGTCGTCCGCGCCGCCCTTCTCGCCGCCCTTGAGCTTCGACCAGACCTTCTTGCCCGCCTTGACGACCGTCCCCACGACCGAGTCGATCACCTTGCCGACCGGGGCCTGGACCTTCTCCAGGATCGACTTGATCTTCTCCGAGATCCCGCCCAGCCCGAGCAGGCTCGCCAGGAACCCCAGCACCATCGGCAACGCCTTCGCCAGCGTCCGCTCGATCAGGCCCGCCACCGCCCCCGCGCCGCCGCGGGCGATCGATTCCACCGAGTCCAGGACCGAGTCCACGAACTCCTTGATCTGGGCCGCCTTGTCCACGAAGAACATCACGATGTCGTAGATCGCCTTGCAGGCCTTGATGAACGCCGCCGCGGGGTTGAGCATCGAGATGATCCAGGTGATGCCCGCCTTGACGATCTTCTCGATCACGAACTCCTTGACCTGCCCGAGCACCAGCTCCTTCAGGTCGCCCAGCTTCTCGACCACCCAGCGCCACAGGCCCGGCACGCCCTCGGTGACCAGGATCTTGACCACGTCGAGCGTCTGCTCCAGCTTGGCGAGCACCGGTTCGGGGATGAACCGGAGGATCCGCGCGCGGACGCTCGCCCAGGTCAGGCCCAGCAGCGAGAGCACCATCTTCAGGATGCCCTTGGTGTCCAGCGACTCCGGGATCTCGATGCCCGCACTGGCCAGGTTGCCCAGCAGCCAGCCCTTCAGGCCGTCCTTGAGGTGCTGGACGATGTTGGCGCCGAAGTTCATGACGCCCGTCTTCACGGCGTTGACCAGGTTGCCGAGGAACTCGATCGGCTTCGCGATGATCAGCCCGACCGCGTTCGCCGCCCGGGACAGCACGCCGAGCAGCATGTCCTTCAGCTTCAGGATCGTCTCGATCGCGCCGCCGACGGCCTCCTTCGCCTTGCTCCACAGGCCCTTGTTCTCCGCCTGCAGCGCCTTGATCTCCTCGTCGACGGCGTTGCGGGCCTCGCCGTACTTCTGGGCCAGGTCCTCGACCAGCGCGTCCTGCTTCTCGTCGACGGACTTCTCGAGGTCGTCGAACTGGCCGCCGAACTCCTTCGCCGCCTCGCCCGCGATCTTGCGCAACGCGGGCGACTGGGACGCCACCTTCTGCTGCACCTTCGAACGCCCGTCGAGGATCAGCTGCTTCGCCTCGCCGAGCTTCTGGCCGACGAAGTCCGCGATGTCGCCGATGACACCCTGCATCTTCGACTCGTAGACCTTCTTGGCCTCGAGGAAGAGGTTGTTCGCTTCGGCAGGCAGGTCGGCGAAGAGGTCGTACGCCCAGCGCGCCGCGCCGGTGAGACCGTCGTAGCGCTCGTCCTTGAAGCGCTTCATCCGCGCCTGGTGGTCGGCGGTGAACGCGGCCTTCGCCTGCGCCTCGCCCGCCTCGAACTTCTTCGCCACCTGGTCGTCGAGCGCGCCCAGCACGCCCTCGACCTTCGTCTTGGTCTCGTCGAAGATCGCCTTGATCTCGCCGGTGATCCGCGCCCGGTCCTGCTCGTCCTTCGACTTCGTGGCCGACTTCGCCGCCTGGCCCTTCTGCCCGGCCGACGAACGCGCCCCCGTCATGCCCGCCATCGCGGCCTGCCCGGACGCCTGGGCCGCGCCGGTCACGGCGGCCAGCTGCCCGGCCTCGGACTCGCGGACCGCGGCCGGCGCGGTAGCCGTGTGCTGCTCGCCTTCGCGTTTCGCGGCCAGTGCGCCGGTGAACTCCGGTTCGTTGGACTCCGCCAGCTGCTCGTCGGTGACGCCCGCCGCGGCCATCGCCCCGTGGGTTTCGCACTGGTCGGCGCGCAGATCGGTCTGTTGGGGCGGCGCCTTGTCCGGGGTCGCCTTCCGCGCGTCCGGCGGCGCGAGCGCAGGCGGGGCCGGTGGTTCCGGCAGCGGTGTGACCGGCTTTTCCACGGCCCGGCCGGTATCCGGCGGCTCCTTCGTCCGGTCGGTGACGTCCTTGGCCGAGGCGTCCTTGCCGCTGGTGACCTTGCCCAGCACCTCGGTCTTGACCTGGTCCGCCTTGCCGGACGTGGCGAACTTGTCGGCCTCGTCGAGGTTCTTCGGGGCCTGCTTGGCGATCGCGGCGTTCACCGCGGCGATGAACGCCGCCTTGTCGAAGCCGGCCGGTTTCGCCGCCGCCATCTTGTCCGCCTGGGTCGCCTTGGCCTGCGCGTCCTTGTCGTCGGCCGGCGCCACCGCGGCGTCCTGCGCCTTCTTGACCTCCGCGCCGGCGGGCGGATGCGCCTTCGCCGTCTTCCCCTTGCCGCCGACGTCCTTTTCGAGCGACTGGAACTTCGGGTCGGTCGCGGGAGTGACGCCGGGCGGCGCGACCGGGGGAGCGGGACAGCCCTGCCGCTGCAGCGCGACCAGCCGCGACACCGCCGCGTTGCCCGCCGAGGCCTGCAGGCGCAGCAACGCGGGCGGGGCCGCGCGGCGCGCCGGACGGGCCGGCCGCGCGGGCTGCCCGGACAGCTCCCGTGGCGCCTTGTCCCGCCCCGTTGGCATGGGTTCAACTGTCGGCCCCGCCGGAGGAGTTGCCAACGACCGTCCGGGCAGGCACGGCTGCCCGGACGGGCAGTTGCCTTTAAGGGCAGAGATCGGTTCCCGCGGGCCTAGCCGCACGGTCGTTCCGCGGAGAACGCCCTGGCAGCAGCATCGCCGAAGACAAGACTTGTGCGTCGACAAGGGAGGCACGCATGCCCACCTATCTCACGCCGGGGGTGTACGTCGAGGAGATCGAAGCCGGCGCACGGCCGATCGAGGGCGTGGGCACCGCAGTGGCCGCCTTCGTCGGCTTCGCGGCGGACGGTCCCTTCAACACCCCGACGCTGGTGTCCAACTGGGGCCAGTTCACGCAGACCTTCGGCGACTTCATGGAGGGCTGCTACCTGGCCCAGTCGGTCTACGGCTATTTCCTCAACGGCGGTACCAACTGCTACATCGTCCGCATCGGCGGATCGCGCGCCCAGGACAACGGCCACGCGCCGAAGCAGATCGCCGCCCGGCAGGCCGTGCTCGGCGGCTACCGCTTCGTCGCGAAGGAGCTGCCGGAGGGCAAGCCGGCCGGCGAGATCACCGTCGAGGTGGCCGAACCGACCGGCGACAACCCCGCCGAAGACCGGTTCACGGTGCTGGTCAAGCAGGACGGCAAGGTCGTCGAGACGCACAACGTGACGACCAAGCGCACCAAGGAGAACGTCGTCACCGCGGTGCGGGAGAAGTCGAACCTCATCACCATCGAAGAGGTCGCCTCCGGGGGCACGGTCACCAAGCCCGACAAGGGCACCGCGGTGCTTTCGCCGCCGGCGAAGGAGTCGGCCGCGCCGCCGGTCCCGGGCCGGGTCGCGGCGAACGACTACGTCGGCGACGTCGCCGACCGGACCGGCTTCGGCGGCCTGGAGGCGATCGACGAGATCACCATGGTCGCGGCGCCGGACCTGATGGCCGCCTACCAGCGCGACCTGATCGACCTCGACACGGTCAAGGCCGTGCAGCTGGCGATGATCGCGCACTGCGAGCTGATGGGCGACCGGATGGCGATCATCGACCCGCCGCCCGCGCTCAACCCCCAGGAAGTCCGCAGCTGGCGGATGGACGCGGCCGGGTACGACTCGAAGTACGCCGCGCTGTACTACCCCTGGGTCCAGGTCCTCGACCCCGCGTCGGGCACCAACACGTTCATCCCGCCGAGCGGCCACATGGCCGGCGTGTGGGCCCGCACCGACGCCACCCGCGGTGTCCACAAGGCCCCGGCGAACGAGGTCGTCCGCGGCGCGCTCGCGCTCGAGACGCACCTGACCAAGGCGGAGCAGGAACTGCTCAACCCGATCGGCGTCAACTGCGTGCGGTCGTTCTCCGGCAAGGGCATCCGGGTCTGGGGCGCGCGGACGCTGTCGAGCGACCCGGCCTGGCGCTACCTCAACGTCCGGCGGCTGTTCAACTACCTCGAGGAGTCGATCCTCGGCGGCACCCAGTGGGTCGTGTTCGAGCCGAACGACGACGCGCTCTGGGCGCGGATCCGGCGCACCATCAGCGCGTTCCTGGTCATGGAGTGGCGCAAGGGCGCGCTGTTCGGGCTCACCCCGGACGAGGCCTTCTTCGTCAAGTGCGACCGCGAGACCAACCCGGCCGAGGGCATCGACCTCGGCCAGGTGATCTGCGAGGTCGGCATCGCCCCGGTGAAACCGGCGGAGTTCGTGATCTTCCGGCTGGCCCAGATGTCCGGCGGCACCAGCCTCGTCAACGAGTGAGTGAAGGGACTCCACAGACATGGCACTTCCCGATCTTGACAAGGCGGTAGGCCACTCGTTCGGGCTCGAAATCGACGGCGTCCAGATCAAGCAGATCTCCGAGGTCACCGGCCTCAAGATGGAACAGGACGTCATCGAGCTCAAGCAGAACACCGCGGACGGCAAGTACGTCATCAAGAAGCTGCCGGGCCGCCCCAAGGCGGGCGAGGTCACGCTGACCCGCGGCCTGACCGACGACAACAGCTTCGAGAAGTGGGTCAAGGACGCGCACTTCGGCAAGATGGCGACCGCGCGCAAGGGCGGCGCCATCATCGTCTACGACTACGAAGGCACCGCGCTCAAGCGCTACAAGCTGACCAACGCCTGGCCGAAGAGCCTGGAGATCGGTTCGCTGAAGGCCGGCGACACGAGCGTGCTCACCGAGAAGCTCGTGATCACCTACGAGCAGATGGAAGTCGAGTGAGCCGATGCGCAGGGTGATGGCGTCGGCGCCGGTCGAGGAGTCCCCCGCCGTGACGGTGGGGGAACCCCGGGCGGAACGGCCGAAGCTGCGGACCGAGTTCGCGTTCGAGCTCCCGCGCGGGTACGTCGACGACGAGGGCAAGGTGCACCACTCCGGGGTGATGCGCCTGGCCACCGCGCGCGACGAGCTGATCCCGCTGCGGGACGACCGGGTGCGCGAGAACTCGGCCTTCCTCACGGTGGTGCTGCTGGCCCGGGTCGTCACCCGGATCGGCGACATCACCGACGTGCACGCCGGGGTGATCGAGAACCTCTTCGCCTCCGACCTGGCGTTCCTGCAGGACATGTACCGCCGGGTCAACAGCGAGGGCCACACCAGGGCGGGCGTGGCGTGCCCCGAGTGCGGCCACAGCTTCGTCGTCGACGTCGCCGGTGGCCGCCTGGGGGAATCGTGACGTACGCGGCCGACCGGCTGCACGAGGAAGTCGCGTACGTCGCCTACCACCTGCACTGGTCGCTCGACGACATCCTCGACCTCGAACACCCCGACCGGTTGACCTACGTCGCCGAGATCGCCCGGATCAACACCCGGATGAGCCAGGGACGGTGACGCACGATGTGGTTCCGCAGGAAGGAGGCGAGCCCGCCGCCTGCGCCCGCGCCTGAGCCGGCCGCGCTGCCGGTGACGCGCGCGGAATGGCGGAACGTGGCGCCGATCCAGCGCGTCGTCGCCGAGCACCCGCTGGTCAACCCGGTGCAGCGGTTCAGCTCCACGCTGACTTCCTGGCAGAGCCCCGGCTACCTCGAGCCGCTCGGTCACCGGGTCGGCCCCGCGGAGCCCGCCGGCGTCATCGGCGACCTCGCGCAGCCCCGGCCGGCCGAGACACCGGCGCCCGCCATGCCCGTGGTGCAGCAGGCGGCCCGCAAGCCGGCCGGGCTGTCCCGGCTGTGGGGTGCGCCGGTGCAGCGTTCGGAAGACGGTGCGGACGGCCTTCCCGTGCGGTCCGGGGAACCGGCAGCCGCTCCGCCGGCCGCGTCGTCGCTCGAGTTGCCGCTCGTGTTGCCGGTGGTGTCGCCGGTCGTCGCGGCCCGGGAGGTCGTGCCGCCGCTGACGTCCGCGGCGGCCGTGCCGGGGCCGCCGGTGCGGACCGTCCAGGCGATCGCGGAACCGTCCCCTGTGGACACTCCGGCCGAGGTGGCCGCGCCCGAGCCGGTCGTGCCGCTGCCTTCGCCTGCGCCCTCGCCTTCGCTGTTGCCTTCGCCCGGGCCGGCGGTCGAGCCGGCGCGGCCGGTGCTGCCGGTCGTCCAGCGGACGGAGCAGGCAGCGCCGCGGCGGCTGGGGCTCGGTGCGCCGATCCTGCCGGAGCCGGGTGCTCCGCTGCCGGTTTCGCGTCTCGCGGGCGACCCTTCGCCGGACCCTTCGGCGGCGAAGCCCGTGCAACGCCTCGACGACACGTCGCCGCCACCCGCACCGCCGCCGGTCAACGCCTTCCGCCCGCTCGAAACCCCGGAGATCCGATCCGGGACCACGGAGCCGCCCGGGACACCGGGCGGCTCGACGAGCGTTTCCCCGCCACCGGCGGTGACGCGCGCCGAGGAATCGCCCCTTCCGGTGGCGAGGGCGCTCGAGGACGCACCGGCCCCCTCGGTCGAACCCGCACCACCGGCGGTTCGACCTACAGAAGCGGGAACGCGAGCACTCGGAACGACGCCGCTGCCGGTGGCACGGGCGGTCGAAGGTGCCGCGGGCCCGGCCGCGGGGGCGCTGCTTCCCGTGCTCCGCGCGGCCGAGGGTGCGGCCGGCTCGGCTACGGGCGGTGGGGCATCTCCGGTGACGCGGGCGCCCGAGACCCCGTCGCAGCCGGTAGCCCCTACGGCAGGGAGCGCACCGGAACCGGTGACGCGAGCGGTCGAGGAGCCCGCAGATCCGGTGGGGCAGGCCCTTCCGGTACTTCGTTCGGCAGAAGGTGCGGCGGGCTCGGCTGCGGGGGATGCTTCGCCGGTCACGCAGGCGTTCGAAACTTCGTCGCTTCCGGTGCTTCGCGCGGCTGAGGGTTCTGCGGGGGACGCGGTTTCGCGGCCGCTCGAAGCCTCGCCGCTTCCGGTTCTCCGCGCGGCCGAGGGCTCGGCCGCGGAGGGTGCGGCAGCGGTGACACCGGCACTTGAGACCTCGCCGCTTACGGTGCTTCGCGCGGCCGAAACCGCCCCGGGAGATGCGTCCTCGGCCCCACCGTTGCCGGTGCTTCGCGCGGCTGACGGTGCTGCGGGGGAGGCGACTCCGGTGACGCGGGCGCTTGAGGCCCCGCCGTTGCCGGTGCTTCGCACGGCCGAAGGTTCTGCAGGGGGTGCGGCCTCGGCCCCGCCGCTGCCCGTGCTTCGCGCGGCCGAAACCGCCCCGGGAGATGCGTCCTCGGCCACGCCGTTGCCGGTGCTTCGCGCCGCCGACGGTGTCGCGGGGGAGGCAACTCCGGTGACGCGGGCACTTGAGGCCTCGCCGTTGCCGGTGCTTCGCACGGCCGACGGTGCCGCGGAGGACGCGGCACCGCTGTCGCCGGCGCTTGACGCCCCGCCGCTGGCGGTGCTTCGCGCGGCTGAGGGTTCTGCGGGGGACGCGGCCTCGCGGCCGCTAGAAGCTTCGCCGATTCCAGTTCCCACCGCGGCCGAGGGCTCGGCCGCGGTGGCACCGGCGCTTGACACCTCGCCGCTCACGGTGCTGCGAACGGCCGAATCCGCCGCGGGAGATGCGTCTCCGGCGACGCGGCCGCTCGAAAGCCCGCCGCTTCCGGTGCTTCGCGTGGCCGAAAGTGCCGCGGGGGAGGCATCCCGGGTGACACCGGCGTTCGGGACCTCGCCGCTTCCCGTGCTTCGCGCGGCAGAAGGTGCCGGGGGAGATGCGTCCCCGGTGACGCGAACACTCGAGACCCCGCCGCTTCCCGTGCTTCGGACGGCCGAATCCGCCGCGGGAGATGCGTCCCCGGTGACACGAACGCTCGAAAGCCCGCCGCTGCCGCTGGCTCGGGCCGGCGAAGGCCCGCCGGCTTCCACGGGAGCCGCAGCGTCGTCGGTGGCGCGCGGCGAAGATGCCGGACGCCCGGCCCCGCCGCTTCCGGTGCTTCGAGCGGTCGAAAGCACTGCGAACTCGACTCCGGTGGCACGAGCCGTCGAAACGCCCGTGCCGCTGCCGGTCGCCAGGATCGCCGGAGCGGACCAGGACCACCGTGCCGTCGTTCCCCCGGTCGTCGTGCCGCCGCAGGCCGAGGCTCCGGTTGTCCAGCGCGACCCGGAACCGGTGCCGGCACCCGCCGCCTCTGCTGCCGCGATACCGGCGGCCCCGGCGCAGCAGCCCGAAACCGAAGAACTCGTCAAGAAGCTGTTCGATCCGCTGCTGCGGCGGCTGAAGACCGAACTCCGTCTCGACCGTGAGCGCCGGGGCGCGCTCACCGATCGCCCGTACTGAAGGAGGAGCCGATGGCGGACACCGAAGAAGCCGTTGCCGTGTGCTACGTCGTCAAGCTGGACGACAAGAACCTCGGCAACCTCGGCGCCTTCTCCAGCTGCGACGGGCTGGGCTGCGAGTTCGTGATGGAACAACGGGAAGAGGGCGGCAACAACGGCATGGTCTGGCAGCTGCCGACCCGGATCAAGTACTCGAACATCAAGCTTTCGCGACCGGTCACCGAGGCCAGCTCGCAGATCACCCGGTGGTTCGCCAGCCTGGCGAGCGGGATCGAACGCAAGACCGCCACCATCGAGGCGCGCACCCTCGAAGGCAAGGTGATCGCCAGCTGGGCCCTCGAAGGCGTCGTCCCGGTGCGCTGGAGCGGGCCGCAGCTCTCGCCCGACTCGCCCAAGGTCGCCACCGAGACCCTCGAACTGGCCCACCATGGCTTCCTCAGCCCGGCGAAGAAGGGCTAGCGATGTCCTCACCCGTCACCTTCACCTCGGCCGGCTCGCAGCCGCCCGCCGCCTACGGTTCCGGTGAACCGGCGCCGAACAACCTCCAGCGCGCGCTGCTCGAGGTCCGGAAGCCGCCGCAGTCCGGGGGGACCGGGCAGCCGCCCGGCGAGAAGATGTTCGACGTCAAGTTCCAGTTCAACCCCAAAGAACTCTCGCTGAGCAAGAACGCCAAGTGGGGCCGCGACGCCCAGCCCAACGCCAAGAAGAGCGCGCCGCCGCAGTTCAAGGGCTCCGACCCGGCCAAGCTCGCGCTGGAGATGTTCCTCGACGCCACGGACAAGATGGACGACGCCGTCGTCAAGAAGGTCGAGCAGCTGTTCACCTGCTGCGTGGCCACCGAGGACAGCCGCCAGCACGGCAAGCCCTCGCCGCCGTGGGTGATCTTCAAGTGGGGTGGCATGACCGGCTTCCCCGCCTACGTCTCCAGCGTCACGGCGAAGTACACGCTGTTCACGCCGTCGGGGACGCCGGTGCGGGCGGTCTGCACGGTGAACCTCGAGGAGATCTCGGGCGAGCTGGGCGGCCAGAACCCGACGTCGGGAGCGCTCGCCGCGCGGGACACGCACGTGCTCGTCGCCGGGGATTCGCTGCCGTCGGTGGCGTTCCGCGCCTACGGCGACGCCGGGAAGTGGCGCGAGATCGCCGACGCCAACGACATCGACGACCCGATGCGGCTGCGGCCGGGCACCCGGCTCCTGGTGCCCGCGCTGGAGGAGCTCGATGGCTAACGAGACCTTCACGAACACCCTCGTCGTCGAGGTGGAGAGCACGCCGCTGGCCGACGACGTCAAGGTCATGCTCAGCTACGCCTACGTCGACGACAGCCGCAACCTGCCCGACACGTTCGTGCTGCGCTTCCGCGACCCCGGGGGCGTCGTGCTGGAGAAGGGCAAGTTCAAGGTCGGGGCGAAGGTCAAGCTGAAGGTCCAGACGTCGGACCCCGAGAAACCACAGGACCTGCTCTCCGGCGAGGTCACCGCGGTCGCGATCGACCTGGACCCGCACGGCACGTTCACCGAGGTCCGCGGGTACGACCACGCGCACCGGCTGTTCCGCGGCCGCCGCGTCGCGGCGTACCCGAACATGACGATCGCGGACGTCGTGCGCAAGGTCGCCCAGCGCGCGAACATCCCGGTGGGGAAGATCGACAACGTCAAGGGCTTCGGCGGCCGCCCGAACACGCAGCTGTCCCAGGACAACGTCAGCGACTGGGAGTTCCTGTCGCGGCTGGCCGAGGCGGTCGGCGCGCAGATCGCCGTCCGCGACGGGAAACTGAACTTCGAACTGCCCGAGAAGCCCTCCGGCGCGCCGTCCACGAAGACGAAGGCGACCGCCGACCCGCTCGTCCTCGAAGCCCACGGGACGCTGATCAGCCTGCGCGCCAGCGTCACCGCGGCCGAGCAGGTCCCCGAGGTGCGGGTCACCGGCTGGGACTACGAGAACAAGCAGGCCGTCACGGCCACCGCGATCCCGAAGAACGCGGGCACCGAGGTGCCCGGGGTGGACCCGGTGGCGCTCGCCGGGAAGTTCTCGAGCCCGCCCTTCCTCGACGCCGCTTCGCCGCGGCGCGCCCAGGGCGAGGCGGACGCGACCGCGAAGGCGCTGGCCGACAAGTTCGGCAGCGCCTGCACCGAGCTCGACGGCGTCGCGAAGGGCAACCCGAAGCTGCGCGCCGGCACCGCGGTCACGCTCACCGGCGTCGGGCAGCCGTTCTCGGGCAAGTACACGCTGACCAGCACGCGGCACCTGTTCAACGGCGAGGTCGGCTACACCACCGAGTTCACCGTGTCCGGCCGCCAGGAACGCTCGCTCTACGGCCTGGTCGCGGGCGGGGCGAAGGGCTCGGCGTGGGCGGGTGTGGTGCCCGCGCAGGTGAGCGACCTCAAGGACCCGGCGAAGCTCGGCCGCGTCAAGCTCACGTTCCCGTGGCTCGACAAGGACTTCACCAGCACCTGGGCCCGCACGGTCCAGCCGGGTGCGGGCAAGGACCGGGGCGCGGTGGTGCTGCCCGAAGTCGGCGACGAGGTCCTGGTGGGCTTCGAGCACGGCGACTTCGAAGCGCCCTACGTGCTCGGCGGTCTGTACAACACGAAGGACACCTCGCCGTCGAAGTTCACCAAGCCCGTCGTCGACGCCAACAGCGGGGAGGTCGCCGTCCGCGGGTTCGTCTCGCGGAAGGGCCACAAGCTCGAGTTCGCCGAGGACGACGGGATCGTCCTGTCCTCCGGTGACGCGAAGTTCGTGGTCAAGATCGACCAGAAGAACCAGGTCATCGAGGTGACCAGCGGCAAGAGCGTCACGGTGAAGGCGCAGAACGGCGTGAGCATCGACGCCGGCACCGGGCCGCTGGAGCTCAAGGGCCAGAAGGTGTCCGTGAAGTCCCAGACCGACGCCAGCATCGAGGCGACCAGCCAGCTGAAGCTGAACGGCACCGCGGGCGTGAAGGTCGAGGGCGCCACGGTCTCGGTCGCGGGCCAGGGCCAGACGGAGCTGACCGCGAGCGGTGTCGTCACCGTGCGCGGCAGCGTGGTCAAGATCAACTGACGGGGGAGTGCGCATGCCACCAGCCGCGAGGGTCGGCGACCCGACCGGGCACCCGGGCGTCATCGCCGGGCCGGGTGTGCCGACCGTGCTGATCGGCGGGATGCCCGCCGCGAACGTCGGGACGCTGCACACGTGCTCGTTCCCGCCGCCCGCGGTGCACCCGCCGACGCCGATCGCGCCGCCGGGCTGCCCGACGGTGCTCATCGGCGGCATGCCCGCGGCCCGGATGGGCGACCTCGCCGCCTGCGGCGCGCCGATCGTCATGGGCTGCCCGACCGTCATGATCGGAGGCTGACGTGGATTTCCTGGGCCGGGGACTGGCGTTCCCGCTGCACACCGACGCAACCGGCTCGATCGCCCTGGTCGGCGGCGAGCGGGAGGTCGTCGAGAGCATCCGGCTGATCCTGGCGACCTCGCCGGGCGAACGCCCGATGCGTCCCGAGTTCGGCTGCGCGGTGCACGACCTCGTGTTCGCGCCCGCCGACGCGGCGACCGCCGGGCAGATCGCCTACGAGGTCCGGATCGCCCTGGAGCGCTGGGAGCCGCGGATCACCCTCGACGACGTCGTGGTCAGCTTCGACCAGGCCGACCGCGGCACCCTGCTGATCGACATCCGCTACCGGCTGCGCGGCACCAACGACCCGCGCAACCTCGTCTTCCCGTTCTACGTCATCCCGCCGCACGAGTCCGCAGAGGACGGTGCGTGATGTCCATGCCGATGCCCAACCTCGACGACCGCCGGTTCCAGGACCTGGTCGACGAAGCCAAGTACCTGGTCCAGCGCAACTGTCCCGAGTGGACGGACCACAACGTCTCCGACCCCGGCGTCACGCTGATCGAGACGTTCGCGCAGATGGTCGACCAGCTGCTCTACCGGGTCAACCGGGTGCCGGAGCTGCACTACCTGCGGTTCCTCGACCTGATCGGGGTCCGGCTGTTCCCGCCCGCCGCGGCGCGGGCCGACGTGACGTTCTGGCTCTCGGCCGCCCGCGACGTCCCGGTGGTCGTCTCGGCGGGCAAGCAGGTCGCGAGCGTGCGCAACGAGGTCGAGGACCCGGTGGTCTTCACCGTGGAGCGCACCCTGAACATCGTGCCGTGCTCGCTCGCGCACCTGGCGACCAGCACGGCCGACGCCGGCCTGCCCCCGGTCGACCGGACCGACGAACTGCTCGTCGGCGGCGGTCCCGCGGCCTTCTCCGAGACCCCGGCCCCCGGCGACGCGGTCCTCTTCGGACTGTCGGACGCCGTGCCCGGCTGCGCGGTGCTGCTGCGGATGGACTGCGAGGTCGAGGGCCAGGGCGTCGACCCGCGTGACCCGCCGTGGCTGTGGGAGGCCTGGGACGGCACCGGCTGGGCGGCCTGCGAGGTCGACCGGGACAGCACCGGCGCGTTCAACCGGGCCGGCGACATCGTGGTGCACGTCCCGCACGGGCACACGATGTCGGTGCTCGCGCGGCAGCGGGCGGGCTGGCTGCGGTGCCGCCTGGTCGAGGCCAAGCAGAACCAGCCCTTCTACCAGCGCTCGCCGCGGCTGCACGCGGTCGAGGCCTCGACCATCGGCGGCACGGCCGGCGCCGTGCACGCCGAGATCATCCGCAACGAGATCGTCGGGACCTCGGACGGCACGCCGGGCCAGCGGTTCCCGCTCGGCCGTCCCCCGGTGGTCGTCGGGGAAGGCGAGCTGGTGGTCGAGGTCTCGGGCCCGGACGGCTGGCAGCAGTGGACGGAGGTCCGGTCGTTCGCCGACTCCGGCCCCGACGACCGGCACGTCATGCTCGACCGGGTCGGCGGGGAGGTCGGCTTCGGGCCCGCGGTGCGCCAGCCCGAAGGCGGACTCCGGTACTACGGGGCGGTGCCGCCCAAGTCCGCGGCGATCCGCGTGCCCGAGTACCGGTCCGGCGGCGGACGGCGCGGCAACGTCGCCCGCGAGGTCCTCGAGGTGCAGCGGGACCCGATCCCGTTCGTGAGCAGCGTGGTGAACCGCCGTCCCGCGATCGGCGGGGTGGACGGCGAGTCGGTGCGGGACGCGGCGCTGCGCGGGCCGCTGCTGCTGCGCACCCGCGACCGGGCGGTGACGGCCGAGGACTACGAGCAGCTCGCGCGCGAAGCGGCGCCGGAGGCAGCCCGGGTGCGGTGCATCCCGGCGCACGGCGCCGACGGCCGCGAGACCGGCGCGATCCGGGTTCTCGTCGTGCCGGCGGTGCCCGACACCGGCGAACTCGCCTTCGCGACCCTGATGCTCGACCCCGCCATGCGCGGCCGGATCGAGGGCTACCTGGGCGAACGGCGCTGCGTGGGCGCGCTCGTGTCGGTGGAACCGCCGTTCTACCAAGGAGTCACGGTGGTGGCGCGGCTGCGTGCCCGCCGCCGGACGACGGCGGGCACGCTCGGCGCCCGGGCCACCCAGGCCCTGTACGACTACTTCAACCCGATCAGCGGCGGCCCCGACGGCGACGGCTGGCCGTTCGGCCGCCCGGTCCAGTCGGGCGAGGTCTTCGCGGTCCTGCAGCGGCTTCCCGGCGTGGAGCTGGTGGAGGACGTGCGCCTGTTCGCGGCGAACCCGATCACCCGGGAACGCGGCGACCAGGTGGATCGGCTGGACCTGCCGCCGAACGCGCTGGCGTTTTCGTTCGGGCACCAGGTCCGGGTGCGGGAGGCGGGCGCATGAGGACGGGGATTCCCGGGCTGCCGAGCCCGCACCCGATCGGCGAGCAACTGCCCTCGGTGTACGCCGAGGACCGGTTCGTGCAGGGGTTCACCGGGGCGCTCGACGAGGTGATCGCCCCGGTCATCTCCACTTTGGACAACTTCGCGGGCTACCTCGACCCGGGCGTTGCGCCCGCGGACTTCGTCGGCTGGCTGGCGCACTGGGTTGCGCTGCGCGTCGACGAGAGCTGGAGCCCGGCGCAGCTGCGGCAGCTGGTCACGCGCTCGGTCGAACTGCACCGGTGGCGCGGGACGCGGCGCGGGCTCGCCGAGCACGTGGGCCTGCTGACCGGCGGCGTGGTCGAGGTGACCGACAGCGGCGGTGTCGTCGCCGACCCGCAGCCCGGGGCGCCGCTGCCGGACCCCGGGCCGCCCTGGGTGCAGGTGCGCGTGCGGGTTCCGGACCCGGCCCGGATCGATGTGCGACGGCTGACGGCGACGGTGGTGGACGCGGTGCCCGCCCACGTGCGCGTCGCGGTGGAAGTGGTGAAGGGGTAGCGGATGGTCATCTACGCGGAGTGCGGGCACCAGGGGCCCGCCGACGTCGAGTTCTGCGGCGAGTGCGGCCGGTACCTGAAGTGGGACGACGACGGCCCGGTCGCGGTGCGGTCACAGCCGGTCGTCCAGCAGCAGGTCGTCCAGCCCGCCGAGCCGATCGCCCCGGTCCGGCAGCCGGTGCAGCAGACCGTCGAGGAACAGGTCCTCAACGCCGGCGACCGCATCTGCGGCCGGTGCGGCAAGGGCAACGCGCCCACCCGGAACTTCTGCAGCCGCTGCGGCGGGTCGCTGGCGGAGGCCGAGGTCGTGAAGACGTCGTGGTGGCGACGGCTGTTCGGCCGCAAGCCGAAGGAGCACAAGGCGGGCGCACGGCCGGGCAAGGACGGCGTCCGCCGCCGGGCCGGCCGGGCCGGGGCCGCGCGCCGGACCGTCGGCAAGGTGATCCGCCGGGCGGTCGCGCTGGCGCTGGTGTTCTCGGCGCTGATCTACGCGCTGTACCAGCCGTTCCGCGGTGCGATCAACACGGCGGCGGTCGGGCTGTGGAGCCAGGTCACCGGCATCTTCGAGGCCAAGCTGAACCCGGTCCACCCGATCAAGGTGACCGCGACCGCCCAGACGAACGGGCACGCGGCGCCGCTGGTCTCCGACAACGCCAAGAACACGTTCTGGGCAGCGCCGACCGACCGGGAACAGACCCTGGTGTTCACCTTCGACCACCCGGCGGACCTGCGGAAGGCGATCGTGTACTCCGGGGACGCGGCGAACTTCCCGGCCCAGCACCGGCCGTCGAAGCTGCACCTGGTGTTCTCCACCGGCAAGACCTACGACATGGCGCTGGCCGACACGCCGGACGCCCAGGAAGTCCCGATCGAGAACAGCGAAGGCGCCACCAGCGTCGAGCTGCACCTGGCCGGGCTGTACCGCTCGCTCAACGGCACGGACGTCGCGGTCTCCGAGATCGAGCTGTTCGAAGCCGGCTGATTCACCGAAGAGCGAGCCACCGAAGTCTTTTGGGGAGGACCGACCATGCGCGCGAACCGAGCGGTGGCGGGCAGCGCGGTCGTCGCGGTGCTCGGCGGCTGGGCGATCAGCGGAGCGCTCGCGCCGACCGAAGCGCAGGCACCGGCACCGGTGACGGCGCCGTACCGCGTCGGGTACGTCAGCGAAGCCACCACCGGCCTGTTCCAGCCGGGCAGCGAAGGCGCGGAGCCGGCGCTGCCGCGGGGCATCGGCGGCGTCGACTCCGACGCGGCCGCGGGCGCCGGGGGCATCGTGTGGGTGAGCCACCGCGCCGCGGCCGCCGGGGGTGCCGAGCGGGACGGCGAGCTCTTCTACCTCCGTGACGGCGCCACGGCACCGCTGCGGCTGACCGACGACGAGACCGCCGACGTCCACCCGGCGCTTTCGCCGGACGGCCGCTCGGTCGCGTTCGCCTCGGACCGCACCGGCAGCCGGAAGCTGTTCGTGATCGGCGTGGACGGCCGCGGCCTGCGCCAGGTGACGTCCGGCCCGGCCGCCGACGACTCGCCGAGCTGGTCGCCCGACGGCTCCCGCCTGGCGTTCAGCAGCACGCGCGACGACCCGGCGGGGGACATCTACACCGTGCCGGCCGGCGGCGGGACACCCACGCGCCTGACCGCCGACCCGGCCGCGGACACCCAGCCCGCCTGGGGGCCCTCCCGGATCGCGTTCACCACGACCCGCTTCCGCCCGGCGGGCGACGTGGCGGTGATGGCCGAAACCGGCGGGACGGCCACCCGCGCGGTCCCCGACCCGGGGGATTCGTCCGAGCCGGCGTGGTCGCCGGACGGCACCCGGCTGGCGTTCACGACGCACACGCCGGATCCCCTCGGCGACGTCAAGCAGGTCAGCGGCGGCAAGGTCTCGAACATCTCGGCGCTGCCGTCGATCGGCGAGACCGAGCCGGCCTTCCGCGCGGACGGCCGTCCCGTGTTCACCGAGCTGCGCGCGGGCAGCACCACGGACATCTGGAGCGCGGACGCCACCGGCGGCGACCGCCGGGACATCACCAACCGCCCCGGCGCCGACGAGTTCGACCCGGCGTTTTCCGCCGACGGCTCGCAGCTGGCGTACACGCAGGCCGGACCCGGCGAGTCGTCGTCGGAAACCGAGATCGTCGTGGCGAACGCCGACGGCGGCGCACCCCGCCCGCTGACGGGCCCGCGGGACGGCGTCAAGCGCGAGCAGCACCCGGCCTGGTCGCCGGACGCCACGATGATCGCGTTCACCAACACCGCATTCCGCGGCGAAAGCCGCTTCGACACCGTGCGGGTCGCCCGCGCGGAGGACGGCCGGATCCTCGGCGAGATCCCGATCCCGCCGTACCTGTCCGGCGGCGACACGCAGCCGGTGTGGTCGGCCGACGGCACGAAGATCACCCTGACGCGGGCGGCCTCGCGGCTTGCGCCGCCGCCGCCGGGCCGGGTGCAGCCGTCGGTGGTGGACATGCCGGTCGGGCAGGGCAGTTCCGGCTCGGTGCCCAAGACGGTCCCGACGGACAAGGTCCCGGCACAGCCGGACATCGTGCTGCTGATGGACCAGACGGGGTCGATGAGCGGTGTGATCGAGAACGTCAAGACGAACCTCGGCAAGGTCGTCGAGGAGGTGCAGAAGGTGCAGCCGTCGGCGCACTTCGCGGTGGCCGCGTACGGCGACCGCGTGGACGACCACCCGGTCGTGGGCTCGCCGCCGAACCCGCCGCGGTCGTTCTTCGTGCAGCAGCCGCTCACCCCGGCCGACACCGACGCCCAGCGCAAGCTGCTCACCGACGCCTTCGGCCGGATCACCGCCACCGGTGGCGACGACACCGCCGAAGACTGGTACGACGCCCTGCAGAAGGTGTCGACGGGCGCGATCGGCTTCCGCGACACCAGCAACCGGATCGTGGTGCTGGTCGGCGACGCCGCCAGCCACGAATCGCCCGCCGACAACGAGCGGGACACGTTCCCGACGACCGCGGCCGTCGTCGACGCGCTGAAGGCCGCGAAGATCCGCGTGGTCGCGGTGCCGGCCGTGACCGGCAGCGGCGGCTCGGAGGGCAGCCTCGCCGCGGAGACGGACGGGGCCCTCGACGGGCGCGGCCAGGCGACCGCGATCACGAAGGCCACCGACGGCGTCCTGACCGAGAGCACGGACGTCGACCAGATCAGCACCGCGATCGTCAAGGGGATCACGGACCTCCAGGTGAAGGTGCAGCCGGTACCGGTCTGCGACCCGGGGCTGACGCTCACCTTCAACCCCGACGGGACGCAGCAGGTGCCCGGCGGGACGGACGCGCACTTCACCGAAATCGCCACGGTTTCCGCGACTGCGCCGATCGGCGCCTTCCTGCACTGCCGGGTCGAGTTCCGGCTGAACGGCGAGCCCACCGTCCGCCCCGGCTACACCGAGGACGTCACCGTGCGGGTCAAGGATCCGCGGCTGCCGCTGATCACCGTGCACGACAAGACCGTCACAGGGACCGCGCCGACGGTCGTCGAATACCCGGCGACCGCGATCGACGCCGACCGCGAAACGCCGCTCACGCCGTTCTGCACGCCGTCGTCCGGGAGCCTCTTCCCGGTCGGCGCCACCACCGTGACGTGCACGGCGACCGGGCGGGGCGGTACCGCCACCGAGACCGCCGTGATGTCCGTCGATCCCGGCGGCGACCGGCAGGAGCTGTGGCAGGTCTCGCTCACCACCGGGCCGGACAGCGTCGTCGCCGGCACCCAGCGGGACCTCTCGCCGTCCTTCGGGGAGCCTTGTGGCATCGGGCGGCAGGGCTCGGCGGACGTCTCGCCGGACGGCGTCGCGCTCGCGTTCCAGAACGACCGCCGTCAGCTCTGCGTGGCACCCGCCGACGGCGGGCCCGCGCGGGTTCTCGTGCAGGACAACGGATCCGTCGACAACCCGGCCTGGTCGCCGGACGGCTCGCTCATCGCTTTCGACCGCACGCCCGGGGAAGGCCGCCCGGCCATCCAGGTCGTGCCTTCGGCCGGCGGTGCACCGACGGTGCTGATCGACGGCCCGGGTGGCGCCGCGCAACCGGCGTTCCAGCGGATCGCCGACGTCGGGGTGACGGCCACCGCCGTCCCGCCCGCGATCCCGTTCGGCGGGCTCACGACGTTCGAGTTCGTGGTCACCAACCACGGGGTCGCCGCGTCGCCCGCCGTCGGGCTGTTCGTCCGGCTGACCGCCGGGCTGCAGCCGCAGGCCCCGATCACCACCGCGGGCACCTGCACGGCGGACCTCGCCTGCACCTTCGGCACGCTCGCGCCGGGCGCCCAGGTCCGGGTGCGGTTCAGCGCCACCGGGGTGACCGCCGGGGCGCAGGCCGCGACCGGCACGGTCACCACGGCGGGCCAGGACGCCGACGCGCGCGACAACTCGGCCACGGCCGTGGTCACCGTCGCCGAGAAGCCGGTGCCCCCGGTCACGCCGGGGTCGTTGTCGGTGGGGCTGGCCGTGTCGGCGGTCCCGCTGTTCACCGGCGGCGACGACGTCGTGCTGACCTTCCTGGTGCACAACGGTTCCGGGGCGCCGATGCCGGAGGTCCGGCTGGTCACCCAGCTGCCGCCGCAGCTGCCGGTGACGGCGGTTTCGCCCGGGTGCGCGCCGGGTGGCGGCAGCTGCGCGCTCGGGACGCTGGCGCCCGGCCAGACCGTCGAGGTCCGGATCTCGCTGGCGGCGAAGGCCGCGGCGGATGCGCCGGTGTCCGGCACGGTCAGCACGACCGGACCGGACAACAACGCCGGGGACAACACGGCGAGCGGGCGCGTGGTGATCCGCCAGCCGGTGGTGACGGTGGAACCCGGCATCGCCCCGCTGGGCTCCGTCCCGCGCATCACGGGCACGGACTTCCCGCCGGGCGCGACGGTCCGGCTGGCCTGGTCGGCCGGGATCTCCGAGACCCCGGGCCTGGCCACCGTGGGCGTCGACGGGAGGTTCGAGGCGCAGTTCCTGGTGTTCCACCACGACCTGATCGGGCCGCGGACGGTGTCGGTGACGCCGGTGAGCGGGCCGAAGTTCGGGCCGGTGCCGTCGAACCCGCTCCTGGTGGTGCTGCGCACCGAACAACCCCCGTTCATCTCGCGCGGCTGAGCCGCGCCCGAGCCCGCTGCCCGTAGGGGCAACCACCGGCGCACGGCCGCACACCCGTCCGCTGCTGCCGGATCGACGACACGAAAGGGAGACTTCCGCGCATGGGAGCAACGGCGACGCTGTCCGAGGCCGGCCTGGTCGCGGAACCCGGCCAGGAGACGAGCTGCACGGTGACCATCCGGAACGCCGGGCAGGTCGTCGACCAGTTCGCGATCGACGTCGTCGGTGACGCGAGTGGCTGGGCCACCGCGGAACCGGCGACGGTCAACCTCATGCCGGGGGAGACGGGCACGGTCACCGTGCGGTTCGCGCCGCCGCGGTCCTCCGACGTCCCCGCCGGGACGATCCCGTTCGGGGTCCGGGTGTTCTCGAGCGAGGACCCGGCCGGCTCGGTCGTCGAGGAGGGCACCGTCCAGCTCGGCGCCTTCACCGAGGTGACCGCCGAGATCGTTCCGGCCAAGGTCGAGGGCAGTTCGAAGGCCGACTTCGAGGTCGCCGTCGACAACCGCGGCAACCGGCCGGTGGCGGTGGAACTGAGCCCGCTCGACCCGGAGGACGAGCTGGACTTCCGGCTCGAACGCGACCGGGCCGACCTGGCGCCGGGCACCGCCGCGTTCGTGCGGATGCGCGCCAAGCCGCGGAAACGGTTCCTGCGCGGGCAACCCGTCCGGCACCGCTTCCAGGTGTTCGTCATCGCCGACGGGGCCGAGCCGATCAAGACCGAAGGCACCATGGTGCAGCGGCAGCTGCTGCCCAAGTGGCTGCTGCCCGCGCTCGCCGCGCTGCTCGTCCTCCTGCTGGCCCTCCTGACGCTGTGGTTCACCGTGCTGCGGCCCGCGGTGAAGTCGGCCGCCCGCGAGGCCGCGCAGGAGCAGAACCACGAGATCGTGAAGGCGGCGCAGGACGCCGGCGCCGGGGCGGACCAGGCGAAGAAGAACGCCGACCAGGCCAAGCAGAACTCGGAAGAGGCGATGAAGGCCGTCGGCCTGACCCCGCCGGGCGACAACCCCGCCGCCCCCGGCTCCGGTCCCGGCACGCCCCCGACCCGCGTCTCGAACGCGGCGGCCGACGGGACGCCGACGGACTTCCGGGTGGCCGCGGACGCGAAGATCGACGCGAACGTCAACCGGTTCGCCGAGTTCCCCTACACGCTGCCGGACGCGAGCAAGACGCTGGTGATCACCGACCTGATCCTGCAGAATCCGCGCGGTGACACCGGAACCCTGCGGCTGCTGCGGGATTCCGGTGGCACCAAGACGGTGCTGCTGGAGGTCGGGCTGTCGAACTTCCGCGACCTCGACCACCACTGGCTGCAGGCCTGGCGGTTCCAGCCGGGGGAGAAGATCGTGCTCGCGGTCAGCTGCCAGAACCCGGGCGACCGGGGCCGCTGCACCCCGTCGGTCTCCTTCTCCGGCCGGGTCGAGTAGGCCGCTGTCGTGCTAGATGAGCCCTTCGCGCATGGCGAAAGCCACCGCGTGGGCGCGGTTGCGGAGCTGGAAGCGGTTGGTGATGTCGTGCAGGATCGACTTCACCGTCCGCTCCGAGTAGCTCAGCTGGTCGGCGATCTCCTTGGTCTCGAAGCCGTCGGCGACCAGCCGCAGCACCCGGGTCTCCCGCTGGGACATCCCGGCGAGGTCCCAGCCGTTCGGCCGCAGCACGTCCCGCTGCAGCCGGGACACCCGCGAGAGCAGGCGGCCGAGCAGGTCGGGCGGCAGTGCGCCTTCGCCGACGGCCGCGGCCTTGACCAGCCGCACCAGCGTGTCCGGGGTGGCGTCGGCCCGGCGGATGATCGCCGACACCCCGTTGCCCACGACGTCGAGCAGCTCCGAGTCCTCCACCTCCCCGGCGACCAGGACGACGCCCGCGTGGCCGGCGCACTGGAGGCTGCGCAGCAGCTGCCGGGCCTCTTCGTTCAGCCGCTCCACGATGACGAGCACCACGGCGGGCTCGCCGGACTCCTCGTCGGCGAAGCGGATTTCGGGACGTGAACGCAACGCGGCCGTGACGCCCGCGTGGGTGATGGTGTCGGTGGCGTGCAGCAGCACCGGAACCTGGTCGGTGATCATCGGGTGAAGCCCCTCCCTCGAACGACGTCGGATCGTTCCACCCCCAAGGATCGTGGTGCGGGCGCTTCGCGAAAAGGGACAGAGAGTCCCGATATGTCCCGCTTTCCTTACTCCGATCGGGCAATGCCGGCCTCTTTGGCCTTGGCGATGGCCTGGGTGCGGTCGGTGACCCGGAGCTTGCGGAAGATGTGGGACACGTGGTTGCGCACGGTCTTCTGGCTCAGCACCAGCTCTTCGGCGATCGACGCGTTGCCCATGCCCTGCGCGACGAGCCGCAGGATCTCCTGCTCCCGCAGGGTGAGCCGCGGGAACGACTCGTCACGCGGGGTCGCCGTGCCCAGCAGGGACAGCACCCGGGTGGCGATGGCCGGGCTGAAGATGGCTTCGCCGTCCCCGATCACCCGGACCGCGCGGATGATCTGCTCGTTGCGCGCGCCCTTGAGCAGGTAGCCGCGGGCCCCCGCGCGCATGGCCGCGAACACCGCGGCCTCGTTTTCGAACATGGTCAGCATCAGCACACCGGTGTGCGGGCTCGTGCTCACGATCCGCCGGGTCGCTTCGACGCCGTCGAGGTCCGGGAGGTTCAGGTCCATCAGGACGACGTCGGGCTCCAGCCGGCCGGCGTCGGCGACCGCGGTCAGGCCGTCGGCCGCCTCGCCGGCGACCTCCATGCCGTCGGTGGCGTCGAGCATCGCGCACAGCGCGGCCCGGAAGACGGGGTGGTCGTCGACCACGAGGACGCGCAGGGAACCGAACATCGGCCTCACTTCCCCGCGACGAGCGGCAGCCAGGCGGCGATCCTCGTGCCACCGGAGGACACCGGCTCGACGAGGCAGCCGCCGCCGAGGTCGCCGGCGCGCTCCCGCATCGAACGCAGGCCCGTCCCGCCGACCGCGGGCAGCGCCTCGCCGTCGGTGCCCACGCCGTCGTCGACGATCTCCACGTGCAGGTCGCCGTCCAGCGGCCAGAGCAGCACGGTGCACTCGCGGGCCCCGGAGTGGCGGGCGACGTTCACCAGTGCCTCGCGGATGATCCGGTACGCGGTGACCTCGACCTCCGCCGACAGCGGCGGCAGTTCGCCCCGCACCTCGACCTCGACGCGCAGCGGCCCGTGCTCCGCGGGCACCCGCCCGGTGAGCGTGGCGGCGTACCGCCGCACGGCCAGGACGAGCCCGGCCTCGTCGAGCGCGGGCGGCCGCGCGTCGGCCACGATGCGCCGCAGGTCGGTGATCGCGCCGTAGAGCTCGTCCTCGAGCCGGGCCAGCAGGTGCTCGGTGCCCGCCCGGTCCCGGCCGATCAGGTCCCGGGCGGCGCGCAGCCCGAGCACCGCGGCCGTGAGCGTCGGGCCGAGCCCGTCGTGCAGGTCGTGGAGCACCCGTTTGAGCCGGTCTTCGTACCCCGCGGGACGAACGAAGTCGGCGACGACGAATGTCCGGCGCATCTTCTCCCCGTCCACCAGAAATGGTCTGGACCCCCAGCGCAAATCGGGGAACCAGTTCTCGTGCGGGTAGCCCAGCCGGCTGCTCCGTTTCGCGTAGCGGGATGGTCACCCGCTGTACTAATCGCCGGATCTCGCCCCGGTGTTTCATTCCGAGCCGCCGCAGCAGGTCACAGTATGGTCCCGATGCGAAAGCCCTCGTAACGGTGCTGGTCGGCACAATGATCCGTTCGGCTCAGCGGATCCGGCCTCGGAAAAAGGATTCATGAACTGCGCGGTGAACCGGTGGAAATTCGACAGAGCCGGGACGCTGCACTTTCGGGAAGTCGCACGGCGGATGGCGCAGAAGGCGGACGACAATTGGCGGAACGGCAACAGGGCCGTTCGTTGTTGTCGTGCTCGAGCGCTTACGGGACCACGACCGGTGTTCCGGGCAGGGCGATCCGGACGTCGATCTGCGGCGCGATCCGGGCGACCGCGTCGGCGTAGTGCCGCGGATCCCGATCGCCCTTGGTAAGCATCCGGTCGCCCAGGCGGCCGCTGTGGAAGGCGTAGTGGTGGGGGATGGCCAACGCCGGCTCGAGCGCCGCCGTCAGGCCGGCCGCCTCTTCGGCGTCCATGACCACCTGCTGCAGGTGCAGCGGCCGGACGCACAGGCCGTTGGTCGGCAGGACGGCCAGGTCCACGGGCCCGAACCGGTCCGGGACGGTGTCCAGTTCCGGGACCCGCAACGAGTCGCCGCCGAAGAAGACCGTGCGCCCGCCGGCCTGGATGACGAAGGTGACTTCATGGACGCCGTGCTTGCCCGGTGCCGCCGTCACCGCGAGGTCGCCGACCGTCGTGGTCTCCCACGCCTCGACGGCGCGGACGTCGCGGAAACCCTTGGCCCGCGCGATGGCCGCGACCGTGCCGGGGCCGGCCAGCGGCGTGCCGAGGTCGAAACCGCCGGCGACGAGGGCGTCGAGGTCGCAGTGGTCGTAGTGCTCGTGGCTGACCACGACCGCGTCGACCCGGCCCAGTGCGGCGACGGTCGAGGCGACGGGTTCGCCTGGGTAGTAGGTCGCGGCCTGGGTGAACCACGGGTCGGTCAGGACGCGGATCCCGCCGATCTCGATCAGCTGGCAGGCGTGCCCGATCCGGGTCACGGTCAGTGCGGTGCGCATGCGGGTGCTCCCGGGGTCAGTGGCCGAGGTCGACGTCGAGCAGGGCGCCCAGCAGTTCCTCGGGCGTCTCGACCTGCGGCAGGTGTCCCGTGCGGGGCAGCACGGTGAACGTCGACAGCGGAATCGCGGCGGCGTAGGCCTTCCCGTACTCCGGGCCGGCGATGCCGTCGCTTTCGCCCCAGACCACGTGCACGGGTACGTCGACTCCGCCGAGCCGTCCGGCCAGCGTCGGGTCGGCCATGGTGGGGCCGGTGTAGCCGATCAGGGCCCGCACGTCCGGGCTTGGCCCGGTGCCCCCGCCGGCCGGCGGCCCGGGTGCCTTGGCCGGGTCGTGGAAGGACAGCTGCCGGATCTCGGCGAGGGACATCCCGCTGATGTCGGTGAGGGGGTGGCCGTCGACCTCGATGCCGATCCCGTCGACGATCACCGCGCCGCTGACGCGCGGGCTCTTCAGCAGGGCGATCTCGGCGGCCAGCCAGCCGCCGAAGGAGTTGCCGACGACGGTGACGTCCGTGAGGCCGAGCCGGTCCAGCAGGGCGACGTAGAGCTCGGCCAGTTCGGCCACGCCGGTCAGGCTTTCGGCCTTCGGGGTGCCGGCGAAGCCCGGGTGGGTGGGCAGCAGCACCCGGGAGTGGGTGCGTTCGGCGAGCAGGTCGGCGAACCCGGCCATGGTCGCGACCCCGCCGCCGCCGTGCAGCAGCAGGAAGGGCCGGGTTCGGTCGCGGTCGGCGACGGTCACCTCGGCTCCGCCGAGGGTGTGGGTTTCGGTGCGGGTGGGCCGGAGCGAGCCGGAGGCGGGGAGAGTCGTCATGGTTCCTTCTCGGGTCGAGGTGTACCTAAGGAACCGTATATAAGGTTCTTTAGATAAGCAACCTGACTCCGATGGGCTAGGCTGACCGCATGAAGCACCGCCCCGGCGACGTCTCCTTGGCCGTGAAGCGCCTGCAGTACCGCCACCACCGGGCGCTCAGCCGGGCGCTGGCGCCGCTGGGACTCTCGCTCGTCCAGTGGGACACCCTGCGCCACCTCCACCGCCGGCCGGACGCTTCGCTGCACGAGCTGGCGGTCCTGACCTTCCAGACCGACCAGTCCTTCGGCTCGCTGGCGACCCGCATGGCGGAGCGCGGGCTCATCGAACGCGTCCCCGGCCCCGGCCGGGCCGTGCGCCACCGGCTGACGGCGGAGGGCGCACGGCTGCGCGCCGAAGGTCAGGACCTCGTGGACGCCGTCGTCGAGTCTTCGTTCCGGGACCTGTCGCAGGCGCAGCTCGACCAGCTGGGCGAGCTGCTGGACCGCGCACTGGGTCCCGATCCGACCGCTTAGGACGACTTCCGTCGTTCCGCCACGCCGGCGACGTCGCTGCCCGTACGCTTTTCCCAGGCTCGGCAGGGAGGTCGGGGATGACGGCGCTGGCGGTCGTACTCGTCACGATGGGCGGCGCGTTGACTTTCATCACGCCGGTGTGGGCCTTGCTGACCTGGGGTTCGCACCGCGAACGCAAGCGGCTCGCACGGTTGCCGGTCTCCCGGTGCGCCGACGTCACCGGGCCGGGACCGCGGCTGTGCGCGGTGGAAGGGCGCAGCGGGCCCGGTCCACTCGGGACGTTGACCGCGCCGCTGTCGGGTGAGCCGTGCGCGTGGTACTTCAGCCAGGTGGAGGAAAACGTCAGCGGCGACGGCCCTTCGACGCGGGTGGTGTGGGAATCCGGTGGCGCCATGGCGTTCGAGGTCCGGGACGGAAGCGGTCCGGTGCTCGTCGACGGGCGCCTCGTGCACCCGGAACACCGCTCGAAACGGACCGGCCACAGCCCGCCGGTGCGGCGGGTCGTGGCGGAGGACGTCCGCTCGGCGAAGAACAGCGCCCACCTCCAAGGCCTGCTGGCCCGGGGAATCCTGAACGAGAAGCAGTTCCGGCGCGGGTGGTTGTCCGACTCGCTGGGCTGGAGCGTGGAGGAGTACGTCCTGCCCATCGGCGAGCCGCTGCACGTCCAGGGGCGCCCCGGTGTCCGGCAGGGCCGGCCGGTGCTGGGTGAGGCGCGGGGCAAGCACCTCGTGAGCGGCCGCACCCACGTGCAACTCGCCGACGCCATCGACCAGGACGTGCGGACCGGCTGGGGCTGCCTGCTGATCGGGAGCGTCGCGGGTCCGCTCCTGCTCGTCGCCGGCTACCTGGTGGCCATGGCGATTCCCCCGGGCTGACCGCGGTCAACGACGTCGCCCGACGCCAAGACGCCAAGGAAAGATGTATAACGACATATACAGCGTCTGTTGTGTCGACACGATTTACGACCAAAACACTGACAAAACCCACTCCGACCCACCGGGGCCTGGACGAGCCGGCAGGCGGACGTGGTCAGTCGGTGACCTTGCGGGCGACTCCGCCGTAGAGCTGGGTGTTGCTGTACGGGTCGTCGGAGATGTCGCCCGGTCCGGCCGGTCGCCACAGGGCGCAGCCGACCAGGCCCGGTTCGATGAGCTCGAAGTCGCCGAACATCGTTTCGACTTCGTGGTGGGTGCGGGTGGTTGCCTGGTCGTGGCCTCTGGCGCGGTTGAAGGTGCCGACTGCGCTGTTGATCCGGTCGCTGTCCTGGTTGCTGACCAGGTGGGAGATGGCCAGGTAGCTGCCGGGTGGGACGCGGTGGCGGTACTCCTTCAGCAGGCCGTGGGGGTCGCTGGTGTCGGGGATCCAGTGCAGCATGGCCACCATCAGCAGGCCGACGGGTTCGCCGAAGTCCAGGAGCCGTTGTGCTTCCGGTGCGGTGAAGATGCTCTCCGGGTCGGTGAAGTCCGCGTGCACGATCGTGGCGTGTTCGCTGGCGCGCAGGAGCATTTTGCTGTGCGCGACGGCGATGGGGTCGCGGTCGACGTAGACGACGCGGCACCGGGGGTCGATTTCTTCGGCGACCTGGTGGACGTTGCTCACGGTGGGGATGCCGGAGCCGATGTCGAGGAACTGGCGGATGCCGAGGTCCATCAGGGTGCGCACGACCCGGCCGAGGAACGCGCGGTTGAGGCGGGCGACGTCGCGGATGCCGGGCATGATCTTTTCGGCCTGTTCGGCGGCGTCGCGGTCGGCCTGGAAATTGTGGGCGCCGCCCAGCAGGTAGTCGTAGGTGCGGGAACTGCTGGGTTTGGTCGTGTCGATACCCGGAGGAACCCATTCCTGTTCCTGATGTCGTGTCATCGCCGTCCACCTCGCTCACCTTGGCACGAAGAACCTACTCACTCGCGCGGCGTCTTGATTGGTCCATCGGTGTGACAGCAGATCAGCCGATGGGGTGCTGTCGCCTGCCGCCGGGTGGGCCTAGGGTGGCAGACCTCCTGCCGGACAGCCAAGGAGAGGAAATGAACGTCCCGGTCGCGCCAGGCCGTCGGTTCCTGCTGGGACACACCCCGTCGATGTTGCGGCAGCGGGTCGGGTTCACGTCTTCGCTGAGTGCGCACGGCGATATCGTCCGGCTCTTCCTCGGTCCGCTGGAGACGTATTTTCTGACGAGCCCGGAGTTGGTCAATCACGTCCTCGTGACCGAGGGGACCGGCTTCTCGAAAGGGATCATCTTCGATCGTTTCCGGCCGTTCATGGGAAACGGGCTGGTGATGTCGGAAGGTGGCTTCCACCGGCGGCAGCGCCGGTTGATGCAGCCGGCGTTCCACGGTGCCCGGTTGGCCGCGTACGCGGACACGATGGTGCGGGTGACGGCGGAGCTGACGGGCACCTGGCAGGCGGGTGAGGTCCGGCGGCTGGACGCGGACATGCAGCGGCTGGCCATCACCGTCGTCGGGGAGACGCTCTTCGCCACCGAGCTGGGGCGCCGGGCGGTTGCGGAGGCGCGCCGGTCGATCCCGGTGGTGTTGAAGGCGGGGATGGTCCGGGCGTTGTCGCCGCGGTTTCTCGAGCACGTGCCGGTCGTGCCGGCGAACCGGCGGTTCGACCGGGCGGTCGAGCGGCTGCGGCTGGTCGTGCAGGAGGTCATCGCCGGGTGGCGTGTCGCCGGGGAGGACCACGGCGATCTGCTGTCGATGCTGATGCTGGCCCGGGATCCCGGTACGGGTGAGGGGATGACCGACGAGCAGGTGCACGACGAGGTGATCACGCTGCTCACGGCGGGCAGCGAGACCAGCGCGGTCGCGTTGACGTGGCTGTTCCACGAGCTGGCCCGGCACCCGGAGGTCGAGCGGCGGGTGCGGGCGGAGGTGGACGGAGTGCTGGGCGGCCGTGCGGCCACGTTCGCCGACGTTGCGGAGCTGGGGTACCTGCGCCGGGTGGTCAGCGAGGTCCTGCGGATGTATCCGATCTGGATTCTCATGCGGCGTGCCCTGCGGGAGGTCGAACTCGGTGGGGTGCGGTTGCCCGCCGGGACGGAGGTCATGTTCAGTCCTTTTTCGCTGCACTTCGATCCGCGGTTCCACGAGGACCCGGATCGGTTCGACCCCGATCGCTGGCTGCCGGAGCGCGCGGCGCGTGTTCCGAGGGGGGCGTACGTCCCGTTCGGTGCGGGTGGCAGGCAGTGCATCGGGCAGGCTTTCGCGCACACCGAGATCACTCTCGTCGCGGCCACCGTGCTGGCGGGGTGGGAGTTGCTGCCGGTGCCGGGGGTGCCGGTGCGTCTCACGGTGACTTCGGCGGCTTATCCCGACCGGATGCCGATGACGGTGCTCCCGCGGAGAGCGGTCTGACCGGCGCCCTTTTCCGATTTCTTTGACGATCTTTTTCGGAGGTAGTTTTCCGTGTACGAACTTCGTGCGGCGATGAAGCACGCCGTCGGCCGTCGGCGGCGTGCGGGTGTGCTCGCTCTGGTGATGTTCGGGTTGCTGGTGGTGCCGGTGTCCGCGAGAGCGGAGGGTTCGAGCTGCCGGGAGCTGTATTTCCCGGTGACGCTCGTGGCGCTTCCGCAGACGATGCACGGCACCCTGTGCGTGCCGTCCGGTGGTGCGAACACGGTGCAGGTGCTCATTCCCGGTGGTACGTACAACAGTTCCTACTGGGACATCGGGTACGAGCCGGCGGTCCGGTCCTACCGGCTGGCGATGAACAACGCGGGGTACGCCACGCTCGCGCTGGACCGGCTTGGTACCGGGCGGAGCAGTACTCCGCCGAGTGCGGTGCTGACGACGATCACGGAGGCGGCGGTGGTGCACCAGGTGATCCAGGCGGTCCGGTCCGGTGCGCAGGGGCCGCGTTTCGGGAAGGTGATCCTGGCGGGGCATTCGTTCGGTTCCGGTACCGCCAGCATCGAAGCGGCGACTTTCCACGACGTCGACGCGGTGCTCGTCACCGGGCTGGCGCACCGGCTGAACCTGGCCGGGACGGTGGCGGTCTTCGCGGCGACGTATCCGGCGATGCTCGATCCCCGGTTCGCCACCGGCGGGTTCGATGTCGGGTACCTGACCACGGTGCCGGACAGCCGGTATTCGATTTTCCACGCGCCGGGGCCGAAGGTGGCCGGGGCGGTCGCGTTTGACGAGGCGACGAAGGACACTTCGGCGTACGAGCAGGCGGCTGATCTTTTTCCGGTCGGGATCATCGCGCCTTACTCGTTGCTGATCGACAAGCCGGTGATGGTGGTGCTGGGCCAGGACACGGTGTTCTGTGGGCTGCTGGCGACCAACTGTTCGTCGGCCGACGGGATCAGGACCTCGGAACTGCCGTACTACGGTGCCGGGGTGGACCTGACGACGTATGCGTTGCAGGGTTACGGGCACGCGATCAACTACGCGCCCAACGCGCCCGATTACTTCCGGGCTGTCGTGGGCTGGGCCGATCGCAAGGTCGGCCGGTAGCTCACCCGAGGTGGACGGCCGTCCCGAGCCCGGTGTGTCGGGCTTGTTCTGCGACGGCGGCGTATAGCGCGACGTCCAGGATGCCCATGCCGAACGGATTGAGCACCACGAACGGGTGGGCGATACCCCGGGTTTGGTGACGGCCGGTGAGCAGGCCGCCGAGGGTGGCGTCGATCGGGCGTGCCGGGCCGCCGGGGCGGCTCACCTGGCCGGCGGCCATCAGCCGGCCGAGGGGGCGGCGGGGGTTGTCGGCGACGAGGTCGAGGTCGTCGACGTAGACCGCCGCCGCTTCGAGGAACGTGGCGTCGGTGAGGTCGCCGAGGGACACGTTGACCAGCAGGGCTCCCGGGTGTGCCCAGTCCGGTCCGGCGTAGCCCTCGTCGGCGGTGGTGGTGAACACCGCGATCTCGGCCGCTGCCACCGCGGCCCGTGCGGAGCGGTGCACGGTCGTCTCGACGTCGGGGAGGGCGGCGGCCAGTCCGGCCGCGGCGTCGGGTGACCGGTCGTAGAGCGCGACCGACGTGAGTGCGGGCAGCCGGCGGGCCAGCAGGAGGGCGTGCATCCGGCCCTGTGCGCCGCAGCCGACGACGGCGAGGGACCGGGCTCCGGTGTAGCCTGCGGCGTCGACCCCGACGGCGCTGACGGCGGCCGTGCGGACGGCGCTGAGCAGGCCGGCCTCCATGATCGTCGTGATGCGCGCGGTCTCTTCGTCGAAGCAGAGGCCGATCCCGCCCGCGCGTTCCAGGCCGAGGTCCGGGTTGGACACGCTGGCGTTGATGATCTTCATCCCGTGGTGTGACCGCACGGCGCCCGGCATGCCGATCGACCGCGTGTAGGCGCCGCGCGAGTTCTCCCAGCGCAGGTACGCCTCGGCGGGCAGCTGGGTGCGGCCCCGGTCGTGGTCTTCCAGGGTGGCCCGGACGACGGCGACGGGGTCGAGCGCGGCCAGGCTCTCCCGGACGTCGTCGCGGGAGAGCACGGTGATCTCGCCGGCGCCGGCCAGCCCGGTGCCGGCCTCGTCGAACCACGTCACGACAGGTCCTTCCCGCGGCACCACTCCAGTGCCGCCATCGCGCTGTAGAGCTTGTTCTCCGCCTGGGCGAAGGCGAGGCTGTGCGGGCCGTCGAGCACTTCGGTGCTGACCTCTTCGCCGCGGTGGGCGGGCAGGTCGTGGAGGAACACCGCGTCCGGGCTGGTCCGCCACAGCTCCGTCGTCACCTGGAACGGCGCGAAGACCTTGCGCCAGTCGGGGTCGGGTTTGCTGGTCCCGGTCGTTTCCCATCGGGTCGTGTAGACGACGTCGACGCCGTCGGGCCGGTCGTCGGGGTCGTGCAGCTCCACAATGGACGCTCCGGTGCGGGCGGCGTGCGCCTGGGCCCGCGTCAGGACGGCTGGGGTGAGGCCGTGTTCGGGTGGGGTGCGCAGGTGCAGCTCGGCGCCGGGGAACCGGCTGAGCGCCAGTGCCAGCGCGGCCGCGGAGTTGTTGCCTTCGCCGAGGTAGAGCACGCGGAGCCCGTCGATGTGACCGAACCGGCGGGCCAGCGTCGTCAGGTCGGCCAGTGCCTGGGTCGGGTGTTCGTCTTCGCTCATGGCGTTGATCACCGCCATCCGGTCCTGGTCGGCGAGTGTCCGCAGTTCCGCGGGGTCGGCGGCGGTGCGGGCGACGAGGACGTCGAGCATCGAGGACAGCACGCGGCCGGTGTCCTCGATGGTTTCGCCGGTGTTCGTCTGGAGGTCGCCGGGGCCGTAGGCGATGATCTGCGCGCCCAGCCGGAGCGCGCCGGCGGAGAACGCGGTGCGGGTGCGGGTGGAGGTCTTCCGGAAGTAGATGCCGACGACGTCGCCCTGCAACGAGGTCGAGGCCGAGCGCGGTGTGCCGGCGAGCCGCACGGCCCGGCGCACGATGGCCCGCAGGTCCTCGTCGGCGAGGTCGTCCAGGGAAACGAGATGACGCAAGAAGGCTCCTCAGGGAAGGGCGGCGAGCGCGCGGGCGGCGGGGGCGGGCACCTCGCCGAAGTGTTCGCGCACCCAGGAATCGGAGTAGATGGTGTCGAGGTAGCGGTTGCCGTCGTCGGGGAAGACGAGTACGCACACCGCGCCGGCCGGGATGCGGTCGCGCAGCTTCGCCAGCGCGGCCACGGTCGCGCCCGAGGAACCGCCGGCCAGGATGGCTTCGCGGGCCACGAGGGTCCGGCAGGCGCGCACGCACTCGAGGTCGGTGACGTGGACGACTTCGCTGACGGCGGAGGTGTCGACCAGTGGTGGTCGCCGCCCGGCGCCGTGTCCGGGCAGGAGCCGTCCTTCGGTCGGCACGTGGAAGATCGCGCTGCCCGCGGCGTCGACCGCGATCAGTTTCGTGGCGAGCCCGTGCCGCCGGATGTAGTCGGCGCAGCCGCGCATCGTGCCGCCCGTGCTGACCGAGCAGAACAGGTAGTCGACGCGGCGCTCGAGCGCGTCGGCGATCTCGTGCATGGTCTGTTCGTGCGCCGCCGGGTTGAGCGGGTTGGCGTACTGGTTGGGCCAGAACGCGTCCGGCAGCCGCGCGAGCAGCTCGTGCACCCGGGCGATCCGGGCGCCGAGCAGGTCGCCGTCCACCGGCTCGGTGACCAGTTCCACGGTGGCGCCGTAGGCCCGCAGGAGCGCGATCGTCTGGGCGGTCGTGCGGGTGTCGACCACGCAGACGAGGTCGAGGCCGAAGTAGGCGCACATTTGGGCGAGGCCGACGCCGAGGTTGCCCGAGGTGGACTCGACCACGACCGAGCGGCCGGGCACGAGCGTGCCCGCGTGCAGCGCGCCCTGCAGCATGTTGAGCGCGGTCCGGTCCTTGACGCTGCCACCGGGGTTGAACTTCTCCATCTTCGCGAAGACGCGCAGGCCCGGTTCGATCCGGTCCAGCGCGACCAGGGGTGTGCCGCCGATGGTCGCGAGCACCCCGCCGATCTCAGCCGTGCTCAACGGGCACCCGCTTTCTGCTCGGGACGGCGACGTTCCCGCCGGAAACGACGGCGACCGCGGTCCCGCCGACGCGTCCGGTCAGCTGGGCGGCGGTGGCGACCGCGCCGCTCGGTTCGGCGAGCACGCCGAACTCCTCGAGCAGGAAGGCCTGCGCGGCCACGATGTCGTCCTCGCCGACGGTGACGATGTCGTCGACCAGCACCCGGATGTGCTGCCAGGCCAGTTCGCCCAGGACCGGCGCCCGCAGTCCGTCGGCGATGGTGCGGTAGGTCCGCGCGACCGGCCAGCGCACCAGGCGTCCGGTGCGCAGCGACTCGGCGGCGTCGGCGGCCAGTGCGGGCTCGACGCCGATGACCCGCGTCGCCGGGGACAGTGCCTTGACCGCGGTGGCGACCCCGGCGAGCAGGCCGCCGTTGCAGACCGGGACCAGCACGGTGCCCACCGACGGCAGCTCGCGGACGAGCTCCGCTCCGACCGTGCCGTGGCCGGCGATCACGGCGAAGTCGGCGGACCCGATCAGGGCCGCGCCGGTGGCGGCCTGCAGCTCGGCGGTCGCCGGTTCCCGGCGTGCGGGCGGCACGATCACGACCTCGGCGCCGAGCGCCCGCACGGCGTCCACCTTGAGCGCGGGCGCGGTGTCGGGCAGCACCACGGTGGCGCGCAGGCCGTGGCGGGCCGCGGCGTAGGCCACCGCCCGCCCGTGGTTGCCCGAGGACTGGGCGAGGACGTGCTGCCCGCCGGCCAGGCGGGCGACCGCGTTGAGCGCGCCGCGGACCTTGAACGAGCCGGTCCGCTGCCGGTTCTCCGGCTTGATCCACAGGCCGCCGACCGGCCCGGCCGGTGCCGTGGGCAGCAGGGAGGGGCCGATCAGGGCCGCGGCCTGGGCGATGTCGGCTTCGGTGACCAGTGTCATCGCCGTCACCGCGCCAGTGCCCGGTCGGCGAGGTCCTGCACGCGGTCGAGGTCGGTGTCGATCTCGGCCGGCGGCGCGGCGTCGGGCAGCAGGACGTCGATGTCGCGCAGCCGCCGCCAGCGCAGGCCGAGTGCGCCCCAGACCATGAGGAAGACGCCGGAGCACACCATCAGCGTGGGCGGGCCGAGCCGGTCGGACAGCGCGCCCGCGCTCAGGTAGCCGAGCGGGGTCATCGCCGTCGCGAGCATGACGTTGATGGCGAGCACCCGGCCCTGCAGGTGCTGGCCGACCTTCGTCTGGATGATCGACAGCCAGTGCGCGTTGCCGATGCTCATGCAGGCCAGCCGGACGAACAGGCCCGCGGCGACGACGATCGCCGACGGCCACGCGCCCATCAGCGCCACCCCGGCGCCGGAGCCGATGACGAAGGCGATCATGCCGGTGGCCCGGCGCTTGGTGCCGCCCCAGCAGATCACCACGACGGCACCGACGGCCGCGCCGATCCCGCCGGCGGCGCTGACGAACCCGAGCTCGCCCGGTGTCCCGATCGAGAGCACCAGCGGGGTGATCACGACCCACATCAGCGCGGTGAAGTAGTTGACGACGGCGAAGTAGCCGACCATCGCCAGCAGTGGCTTGCGGCGCACCACGAACAGCAACCCGCCGGTGAGCGCCTTCTTGAAGGGCTCGTGCCGGGTGAAGAACAGCCGGTCGGGGAACCGCACGGCCACGAGCGTCCCGACCCCGGCGGCGAAGGTGACGACGTCGACCACGACGACCGACGTCAGCCCGGACAACCCCATCAGCAGGCCGCCGAGGATCGGCCCGAGGACGGTGCCGAGCCCGACGCCGATGTCGGCCAGTGCGTTCGCCTGTGGCAGGTACGGCTTCGGCACCAGCTGGGCGATCGCGGCGAGGTAGGCGGGCCGGTGGAACGCCGAGGCGACCGAGGTGACCCCGACGATCGCGCACACCGCCACGAGATCCAGGCGGCCGAAGGCGATGAGGACGGCGAGCGCGGCCATCGCCGCACCGGCGGCCAGGTCGCAGGCGAGCATGATGCGCCGCCGGTCGACGCGGTCGGCGAGCGCCCCGCCCACCGGTGTGAGCAGCATGGCCGGGACGCGGGCGAGCAGCACGACGAGCGCGAGGTCGAGCACGCGCCCGCTGCGCTGGTAGGCCCAGACGCCGAGGGCGAACGAGCTGAGCTCGTTGCCGATCATGGAGATCGCCTGGCCGCCGGCCACGGTGTAGAAGGCGCGGAGGCCGCGCTTGGCGACCGGCACGTCTTCGACTTTCGCGGGCAGGTCCCCGGCGGCCCAGCGGGTGAGCCGAGTCCTGAGCACTTCGGCGACCTCGGTGGCCTGGTGCCGCAGGAAGTAGTGCCCGGCCTTGGGAATGACGGCGAGTTCGACGCGGTCGGCGAACGCGCCCCACTCCCGGTGGCGTTCGGTGTACAGCTCGGTCGCCGGGTCGCTCGACCCGACGATGCAGAGGATCGGCGCGGACACCTTCGTCTCGCTGCCGAGTTCGCGGCCGAACCAGGCTTGGGCCTGCTCGGCGTCGTGGCGCAACCCGCGCAGCATCGCGGTGCTCGCCCGCTCGTCCATGTCGTCGAGCAGGCCGCCGCCGGCGCGCAACGTGTCGCGGTACAGCCGGTCGGACACCCAGCGTTCGCGCGGGAACCGGCGCTGCAGCCACGCCGACAGCCGTCCCGGCAGGCGCGCCGCGGGGAAGCTGCCCGCCACGACCACTCCGGCGACCGGCCGCCCGGCGGCTTCGAGCCGGGCGGCGAGCGCGGTGGCGAGTGCCGAGCCGACGCAGTGCCCGTACAGCGCGATCGGCCCGGTGACCGTCCGGTCGATCTCCTCGGCCAGCAGTTCGACGGTCTCGTCGATGGTCCGGAACTGCTCGTCCGGGCGCGCGACGTCGTGGCCCGGCAGCTCCACCGCCCGCACGTCGAACCCGGTCAGCTGGTCGGCCAGCGGCTGGAACACCGCCGCCGACGCGCCGCCGTAGGGCACGCAGACCAGCGTGAGCGCCGGTGCGGCGGCGCGGGCGGGGGAGAGCCGGTGGAGCATGCCGCCGGTTTCCTGCCCCGCGTCGAGGTAGGCGGCCAGTTCCCGCACGGTCGGGTGCAGGAAGAGGTCGATGACCCGCAGCCGCTCGTCGATCTTCCGCACCGCGCGGACCGCGGTGAACGAATGCCCGCCGAGCGCGAAGAAGTCGTCTCCGGCGTCGAGGACGGGCACGCCGAGGACCTCGGCCCACACCGCGGCCACGCGCCGCTCGGACGGCGTCGCCGGGACACCGCCGCCTTTCTGCACCGGAGCGACCGCCCGTTCCGGGGCAGCGGCGGTGACCGTCACCACGGCGTCCACATCGGACAGCAGGGTTCCGAGGAGCCGGAGGAAGTCGGCCACCAGGCGCTCGGCGGTGGTCGCGTCGAACAGGTCGGTCCGGTAGGCGAGTTCGCCGAAGTAGCTGTCGCCTTCGTTGACCAGCACCATGCTCAGGTCGAACTTCACCCGGTCGGTCGTGGCGCCGAGCGCCGTGACGTCGAGGCCCGGGAACGACGGCTCGGGTGCGGGCTGGTCGAGGACGTTGAGCAACACCTGGAACAGCGGTGTCGCGGCCATCGTCCGGTCCGGGCGCAGCCGCTCGATGATCCGCTCCAGCGGGGTCTCGGCGTGCGCGAACGCGCCGAGCACCGTCTCACGCACGCGGGCGAGCAGTTCCCGCACGGTCGGGTCGCCGCCGAGGTCGGTGCGCAGCACCAGGGTGTTGACGAAACACCCGACGGTCGATTCGACGTCCGGGTGGTGACGGCCCGATTCCGGCACCCCGACCGCGACGTCGTCCGTGCGCGCGAGCCGGCCGAGCAGCACCTGCCAGCAGGCGAGGAGGACCATGAACGGGGTGGCGCCCAGCTCGCCCGCCACCCGCCGGATGGTGGCGGTGAGCGGCGCGTCCAGCGCGTACCGCACCTGGCCGGCGGACCAGTCGGCCACCGCCGGCCGGGGCCGGTCGGTCGGCAGGGCCAGTTGGGGTGGCTGCCCGGCCAGGCGGTCGCACCACCAGCCGAGGTCTTCGGTGCTGCCGCGGCCGGCCAGCCATGCCGCGTAGTCCGCGTACTGGACGGGCGCCGGTGCGAGCGTCCGGCCCGCGTACGCGGCGGCCAGTTCGGCTCCGATGATGCCCCGCGACCAGTTGTCGGTGGCGATGTGGTGGACGGTGATCGCGAGGACGTGGTCGTCGGGGGCGATGCGGAACAGCTTCGCCCGCATCGGGGGTTCGCGGTCGAGGGCGAACGGACGGTCTGCTTCGGACAGCCAGGGTTCGCCACTCGAAGCGTCCACCAGAGACACCGGAACGGACTCCGGTGACACTGGCACGGCCGTCGGCGTGCCGTCGCGCTCCTCGATCACGCTGCGCAGGACCACGTGCCGGGCCGCGACCTCCCGGACCGCCCGCAGCATGGCCTCGGCGTCCAGGCGGCCACGCAGGCCCAGCACCATGCTCCGGTTGTAGGCCGGCCCCGGCTCGAGGAGGTCCAGGAACCACAGCCGGGCCTGCGCCGAGGACAGCGGCGCCGGTGTCTCCGGGTCGGCGCGCACCGGGATCGGCGCGCCGCCGAGCACCCCGCCCGCTTCTGCCTCCAGCGCCGCGGCGAGGTCGGCCAGCACCGGGTACTCGAACACCGTCCGCACGGCGACGTCGCGGCGCAGCGCCTCGCTCAGCCGCCCGGCCACGCGCACCGCGGCGAAGGACTGCCCGCCCACGGCGAAGAAGTCGTCGTCGGCGCCGGCTTCGGCCACGCCCAGCACGTCGGTCCAGATCCGCGCCACCAGCCGTTCGGCCGGGGTGGCGACCGGCCGCCGCACCGCGGGCGCCGGGGCGGCCGCGTCGGGCAGCGCGGCCCGGTCGATCTTGCCGTTGGCGTTGAGCGGCAGCCGGTCCAGCACCGTCAGCGACGTCGGCACCAGGTAGTCGGGCAGCCGGTCGCGCAGGGTGCGGCGCACGGCGGCGACGTCGAGCACGGTCCCGGGCGCCGGCACCAGCCAGGCGGCGAGCCGGCGGTCGAGGCCTTCGCCGACCGGCAGTGCCACCGCTTCGGCCACCCCGTCGACGTCCCGCAACGCCGCGGCGACCTCGCCCAGCTCGACGCGGTGGCCGCGCACCTTCACCTGGTCGTCGGCGCGGCCGCGGAACTCGACGGCACCGTCGGCCCGCACCCGCAGCAGGTCGCCGCTCGAGAAGCAGCGCACCCCGGCGCCCAGCGGGTCGGGCCCGAACCGGGCGGCCGTCTGCGCGTCGTCGCCGAGGTAGCCGCGGGTGATCTGCGGCCCGCCGATGAGCAGTTCCCCGGGCACGCCCGCCGGCACCACCGCGCCGGTGTGGTCGACCAGGTGGCCGACCACACCGGGCAACGGTGTCCCCAGCGGCACGTACCCGGCCCGCTCGTGGCCGGGGATGGTGGCCACGTCGCAGGTCAGCGAGATCATCGTGCTTTCGGTGTGCCCGTAGTGGCTCTGCACCCGCAACCCCGGACGCGCCGCCTCGACACGCTCGACGAGCGACCACGGGCACGCTTCCCCGGCGAGGACGAGCAGCTGCCGCGGCAGCACCGCCGCGAGATCGCCGTGGCGGGCCAGCAGTTCCAGGTGGCTGGGGACGCACTTGAGCACGTCGACCGGGTGCTCGGCGACGTAGGCGGCGTACGCCTCCGGGTCCATCGCGGTGTCCCGCTCGACCAGGTGCACCGTGCCGCCGGTGGTCAGCGCGCCGTACACGCAGGTCAGGCCGAAGTCGGCGGCCGGGGTGGAGACGACCGCGAACGACGCGCCCGCGACGTCGCCCAGGCGCGGCAGCATGCCCGCCAGGTAGTGGGCGACGTTGCGGTGCTCGACCGCCACGCCCTTGGGCGCCCCGGTGGACCCCGACGTGAAGATCACGTGGATCAGGTGGTGGCCTTCGACCGTGACGTCGGGCCGGGTGCGCGGCTGCCCCGCGACGGCCTCGTCGACGGTCAGCACGGTCACGCCCGGGACCTCGACGGCCAGGCCCGGCTCGGCGAGCAGCAACCGCGCCTGCGCCGTGCCCAGGATGGCGGCCACCCGCGCGGCCGGGTAGGTGGTGTCCATCGGCAGGTACGCCCCGCCCGCCTTCATGATGCCGAGCACGGCGCAGGCGACGTCGGTGCCCTGTTCCAGCAGGATCCCGACCGGCTCGTCGGCGGTCACGCCCAGCGCCCGCAGCCGGTGGGCCAGCATGTTCGCGCGTTCGTCGAGCTCGCGGTAGGTCAGCGAGCCGGTCGCGCCCACGACGGCGACCGCGTCCGGGCACCGGACGGCGGCCCGCTCGATGAGCACCGGCACCGGAACGGGGTCGGTGCCGTCGGGTTGCGGGCCGGCCAGCACCGGCCCGGTCACCGCTTCGAGGGGCACGTCGGCCACCGGCCGGTCGAGGTCGGCGGTGACGCCGTCGAGCAGGGCCACGAACCAGCGGCCGATCCGCTCGGCCGTGCCCGGGTCGAACAGGTCGGTGCGGAACGCCAGCCCGCCGCGGTAACCCCCGGCGACCCGCGACAGCGCGAGGCTCAGGTCGAACTTGACCCCGCGCACCGGCGTCGGCCGGACCCGCACGGCCAGCCCCGGCAGGCCGGGTTCGCCCGGCGGGTCGTCGAGGACGTTCAGCATCACCTGGAACACCGGCGAGGCGCCGAGGCTCCGCTTCGGGGCGATCCGTTCGACGATCCGCTCGAAGGCGACGTCCGGGTGCGCGAACGCGTCGAGCACCGTCTCCCGGGCGGCGGCCAGCAGCGTGCGCCCGGTGGTGACCCCGGTCAGGTCGGTGCGCAGCACGAGCGTGTCGACGAAGCAGCCGACGACCCGGTCGGCGTCCGGGCCGCGGCCCGATCCGGGCACACCCACGGCGATGTCGGCGGTGCCCGCCAGCCGGGCGAGCAGCGCCTGCCAGCAGGCCAGCAGCACCACGAAGGGCGTGCAGCCGGTCGCCCGGCCGATCTCGTCCAGCCGGGCGGTGAGTTCGGGGGAGACGGCGACGGCGACCTCGGCGCCGTCGTCGGCGGCCACGACCGGGCGGGGCCGGTCGGTGGGCAGCTCCAGCAGCGGAGCCAGGCCGGCCAGCCGCTCGCACCACCAGCCGAGGTCCCCGTCGGCGGGCCGGGCCGAGGCGACCTCGGCGTACTGGCGGGACGGCGGCTCCGGAGCGGGGCGCACGCCGAGCCGCGCCGCGTAACAGGCGGCGAGGTCGTCGAGCACCACGGTGATGGAGGACGCGTCCATGGCGATGTGGTGGAACGTCAGCGCCAGGACGTGGTGATCGGCGGCGAGCCGGAACAGCGTGGCCCGCATCGGCGGCTCTTCGGCCAGGGCGAACGGCTTTTCGGCCTCGGCGGCGAGCGCGGCTTCGAGGCCGGCCGCCGTGACGTCCACAGTGGACACCGGGACTCCGGCCGACGGCACGGGGCAGGCGCGGGGCTCGCCGTCGACCTCGCGGTACACGCTGCGCAGCACGGTGTGCCGGTCGGCGACGTCGCGGACCGCGGCCCGCAGCGCCTCCGCGTCGGCCGGTCCGGTCAGCTCGAGCACGACCGGGATGTGGTAGGCGTGCCCGTCCGGTTCGAACCGGGACAGGAACCACAACCGCGCCTGGGCCGAGGACAGTTTCGCCGGCGTTCCGGGTGACGCCGAGGTGTTCGCGCGCAGGGCCGCGGCGGCCCGGCTTTCCAGGAGCTCCCGCACGCGCTGGGCGGGGGTGAGCACCGACTCGGTCATGCCGTGCCTCCGGTCGCGACGGCGTCGAGCGCCGCCAGGGCGAGGTGGTCCAGGCCGGCCGCGAACTCGCGCAGCACCGGCCGGTCGAGCAGGGCGGCCGCCGGGATCGGGAACCCGAGGGCCGCACCGAGGCGGCCGGTGACCTCGGCCGCGAGCCCGGCGTCCCCGCCGAGCGCGTGGAAGTCGTCCAGCGCGCCGGCCCGGGGCCGGCCGAGCACTTCCGCCCAGACGGCCGCCACGAGCTCCTCGACCGGCCCTTGAGGCGGGACGGGCAGTGCGCCCAGCCGTGCGGTGAAGTCGGCGAGCACCGGGTGGTCGAACAGCGTCCGCACGGTGATCCGGCGGCCCAGCCGCTCGTGCAGCAGCCCCACCACCCGCGTCGCCGCCAGCGACCGGCCGCCCAGCGCGAAGAAGTCGCTGTCCGGGCCGATCTCGCCGACGTCCAGGCAGGACCGCCAGATCCCGGCGACCACCGCCTGCGCCGGAGTCAGCGGCGCGGCCGGAGCCGGGCGGGGCGCCTCGACCGGCGCGAGGGCCCGCCGGTCGAGCTTGCCGTTGGGCAGCAACGGAAGCGCGTCCGCCGTGGCCCACCGGCTCGGCACCATGTAGCCGGGCAACAGCCGCCGCACCTGCCGTTCCACGGCCATCGCGTCGGCCGTGGCGGGCGTGAGGTAGCCGGCCAGGTGCGCGTCGGCGCCGTCCGCGACGACCGCCACCGCGGCATCCGCCACCTCGGGCAGCGACCGCAGCACGGACTCGACCTCGCCGAGCTCGAACCGGTTGCCGCGGACCTTCACCTGGTCGTCGGCGCGGCCCAGGAAGTCCAAAGTGCCGTCCGGGCGCCACCGGACGAGATCGCCGGTGCGGTACCAGCCGCCGGTGAACGCCGCGGCCGTCACCCCGGACTGGTTCCGGTAACCGCGGGCGACGCCGGAACCGCCGATCCACAGCTCTCCGGCCGCTCCCGGCGGGGCCACCCGGCCGGCCTCGTCCCGTACGGACAGCCGCGTCCCCGGCGTCGGGGCGCCGATCGGCACACGAAGGTCCCCGGTGACGCGGTGCGCGGTGGCGGCGACCGTCGCTTCCGTGGGCCCGTACCCGTTCCACAGCTCGCCGACCAGCGGCAACGCCCGCGCGGCGAGCTCGGCGTCGAGCACTTCGCCGCCGAGCAGCAGCCGCAACCCGGGATCCCCGGCCCAGCCCGCGGCCAGCAGCATCCGCAGGCTCGTCGGGGTCAGGTCGGCGACGGTGACCCCGGTCTTGGTGAGCCACTGCGCGAGCTGGTGCCCGTCGACGGCGGTGTCCCGGTCGGCGACGACGCAGCGCGCCCCGGCGGCCAGGGGCCACCACAGCTCCTCGACCGACACGTCGAAGGCCAGCGGCGCGATCGCGGCCATCGCGTCGTCGCGCCGCAGGCCGTGGCTCGAGTTCCGGGACCGGACGAAGGCGTGCAGGTTCGCGTGCGTGACTTCGACGCCTTTCGGCCGCCCCGTCGACCCCGAGGTGTACAGCACGTAGGCGAGCGAGCCGCCGCTCGGGACCGTCAGCTCGGCCGGGCCCGCAGCCGGTTCATCGGCGTCGACGAGGACGGCGCCGGGCAGCCCCGCGACGACCTCCGCCGCGGTGTCCCGGGCGCTGCCGCGGGTGAGCACCACCCGCACGCCGGCGTCGGTGCCGATCCGGACCAGCCGCCGCGCCGGCTGGTCCGGACCGAGCGGCAGGTAAGCCGCTCCGGCCCGCCACACCCCCAGCAGGGCGGCGGGCAGGACTTCGTCGCGCGGCAGGCACACGCCGACCGCGTCGCCCGCGCGGACGCCCGCCGCGACCAGGGCGCGCGCGACCCCGTCGGCGTGCCGGACCAGCTCGCCGTAGGTCAACTGGCCATCCACTGTGGACACCGCGATCGCGTCCGGGTCCGACTCGGCGTGCCGCAGCACCGCGTCCGGCACGCCGGCCGCATCCGATCCCGGCAGTGCGGCGCCGGTTCCCCAATCTTCCAGCAGGGCAAGGTCTTCTGTCCCAACAAGATCCAAGGTGGACAATTCGATGTCCGGTGTGGACAGTGCGGTGCGCAGTACGTGCAGCAGGGACCGGGTGAACCACCGCGCGCGGGCGGGGGAGAGCAGGGCCGGGTCGTGCTCGACGATCAGCTCGCCGCCGTCGACGTGTTCGTTGACGAAGACCGTCAACGGGGTGTGGCTGCCGCCGGTGGGCAGCTCGCCGAGCAGGTCGAGACGGATCCCGGACCCGTGCACCGACACCGGCACCCCGTCCGGCTGGACCGCGAGCGACACCGGCGTCAGCGGCATCCCGGCGGGCCGCTCGCCGCCCCACAGCCGGGTCAGCTCACCGCCGGCCGGGCCGCGGTGGTCGATCGCCCGTGCCGTCGTGGTCATGGCCGCCCGGGCCAGCTCGCGGAAGGACATCTCCGCCGCGAGCCGCAGCCGGACCGGCAGCACGTCGACCAGCGGGCCGACGGTGTGCTCGGTCCCGGGCCGGTCCCGCAGCGCCGCCGCCGTGCCGAGCAGCACGTCCGAGCTGCGTCCGAGTTCGCCGACCAGGACGCCCAGTGCCGCCAGGTACACCGCGAACGGCGTGACCCCGGCCGACTCGGCGAGCACGCGGACCGCCGAGCGCAGGGAACCGGGCAGCGGGCAGCTGATCCGTTCGCCGAGGAACCGGTGCTCGCCGCGGTCGAACAGGCCGTCCGGCGGGTTCGCCCCGGCCAGTTCGCGCGACCAGAACCGCTCCCGGTGGGCGTCCGCGAGGGCACGTTCGCGCAGGGCGAGGTCACCGACCTGCGCCGGGGTGCCCTCCGGTGGGGCGCCGGCGAGTTCCGCCATCAGCACGCCGATCGAAGCACCGTCGGTGGCGATGTGGTCGGAAACGACCACCAGCTCGGCCTCGTCGTCGGCCGTCCGCAGCACGGTGATCCGCAGCAACGGCGTCTCGGCGGCGAGGTCGAACGCGTGCCGCGCCGCGGCGGCCGCGAGTTCGCCGGCCCGTTCGCGCGGCCCTGCGCGCAGGTCGTGGACGTCGATCGGCACCGGCGCGGGGCCGGCGACCACCACGACCGGTTCGCCGTCGCGCTCCCGGATCGTGCTGCGCAGCGCCTGGTGGCGGACCACCAGCGCGTCCGCCGCGGCCTGCAGCGCGGCCACGGCCAACGGGCCGTGCCACCGCAGCCGCCACGCGGCGGTCGTCGCGGTGCCCGTCGAGCCGAGCTGAGCGAGGGTCCACAGGTCGCGTTGGGTGTTGGTCAGGGGGTAGACGACGCGCTCGGGGTCGTGCACCGGCGCCACGGACGGCTCGATCGCCGCGGCCGCGGCGAGCCGGCGCGCGACGGCGGCCACCGTGCCGTCGGCCAGGAACTCCGCCAGCGTCACCGCGCGCCGGGCCGTCTCCCGCAGCCGCGCGACCGCCCGCGCCGCGGCGAGCGAATGCCCGCCGGAGTCGGTGAACCGGTCGTGCACGCCGATCTCCACCAGCCCGAACGCGGCCGCGACGACGTCGGCCACGAGGCGTTCGGTGTCGTCGCGCGGGGCGACGTACCCGGTGGAGCCGTCGCGGTCGAACACCCACGCCGCCAGCGCGGCCCGGTCCGCCTTCCCGGTCGTGCCCCGCGGGATCGCGTCGAGCACCGCGATCCGCGAAGGGACCAGGTGCCCCGGCAGCCGCGCCCGCAGCCACCGGAGCAGCTCCGCCTCGGTGAGCCGGCCGGCCGCCGGTTCGGCGAACCCGACGAGCCGCCGCTCCCCGGAAGGACCGGCCGGCGCGAGCACGACGGCGTTGCCGACCCCCGGGTGCGTCAGCAGCGTGGCCTGCACCTGCCCGGGTTCGACGCGGAACCCGCGCACCTTCACCTGGTCGTCGGCCCGCCCGGCGAAGTGGTACACGCCGCCGGCCCGCCGGACCAGGTCACCGGTGCGGTAGTGCCGCACACCGTCCTCGTCGACGACGTACTTGCGCGCGGTCAGCTCCGGCTGCCCGAGGTACCCGCGCGTCACCAGGGCGCCACTCACCCACAGCTCACCGGTTTCGCCGTCGCCGAGCGCCCGGCCGGCGTCGTCACGCACGGAGAAACCCGCCCCCGGCAACGGCGTGCCGATCGGCGGGTCCGCCCGCCCGTCGCGGCCGACCTCGTGGCACGAACAGTTCACCGTGGCCTCGGTCGGGCCGTAGCAGTTGACGATCCGGCGGACGCCGTCGTTGTGGTGGAGGCGGTCGACCAGCGCCCGGCTCAGCGCCTCACCCGCGATGGCCACGGTCCGCACCGACTCCGGCAGCGGGCTCCTGGCCAGCACCGCCAGCACCGACGGCACACCCTGCACGAACGTCACCTCGTCGCGGGCCGCCAACCCGGGCAGTTCCAGGAGGTTCTCGGCGAGGACGACGCTGCCGCCGGTCACCAGCGGCGGGAACAGCTCGGCGACGGAGGCGTCGAAGCAGACCGAAGCGGCGCCGAGCACCCCGCGCAGCTCGTCGTCGGAGTACGTGCCCGCCGCCCAGCGCAGCAGCGTGAGCACGTTGCGGTGCTCCACCTCGACACCCTTCGGGCGGCCGGTGGAGCCCGAGGTGTAGATGACGTAGGCGAGGTCGGTCCCGGCCCCCGCGACCCCGGGGAACGAGGTCCGCGTCTCGTCCACGTCGCCGACGGCCAGCACACCCGGTCCCGGCTCGTCCGCCAGCACCAGGGCCGCCCCCGCGTCCTCGACGATCGCGGCCAGCGACACCGGCGGCGCGGCCGGGTCCAGCGGCACGTACGCGGCGCCCGCCTTCAGCACCCCGAGCAGCGCCGGCACGAGCCACGGACCCCGCCGCAGCCGCACACCGACCAGGTCACCGTGCCGCACGCCGCGGTCGTGCAGCGCGTTGGCCACGGCGTTGGCGGCCCCGTCGAGTTCGGCGTAACTCAGCCGCCGATCACCGGCGACGACCGCGCAGCGGCGCGGTGTCCTGTTCGTCTGCTCCTCGAAAGCCTCGTGTACCCGATCGACCATGCCGAGATCTGCCCGCAACCCGCCGAACCTTTCACGCCCCAGTAGGTCCATCCGGACCTGGGGCCGATTGAATCGGTGCCGGACCGGCGGGGTCCATGAACAACGGACCGGAACTTCCGGGCGCGGAAGTTCCGGTCGGGCTACCCGGCGCGCACGTCGCCGGTCTTGATCCCCATCGCCTCGTACAGCGAACGCGCCCGCTGCCGGTACGGCCTGCCCTTCTCGAACTCGCCCGCGTCCTCGTAGGTCGCGGCGATCCCTTCCAGCGCGCGGGCTTCTTCGTGCTGCTCGTGGGTGACCTGCGCGACGTCACGGGCCCGCAGGTAGTGCTCCAGCGCGGCCGCCCGGTCGCCGGTGGACCGCGCGTTGTCGCCCAGGCCGTTGTGGGCCAGTGTTTCGAGCGGGCGGATACCGGTGGCCGCGGCGATCCCGAGGGCCTCCTCCAGGTACCGGCTCGCCTCCGCCGTCGGAGTGCCCAGGTGCGGGTGCACGAGCCCGAGGTAGACCAGCGCGTAGCCCTCGGCCTCCCGGTGCCCGGCGGCCCGGCTGACCGACAGGGACCGGTCGAGGTGCTCGCGGGCCTCTTCGAAGCGGCCGAGCGCGCGGTAGACGTCCCCGAGGTTGTGCAGGGAGATCGCCTCGCTGGCCCGGTCGCCGATCTCCTCGGCGATGGCCAGCTGGCGGTGGTAGGTCTCCAGCGCCGCGTCGAGCTCGCCCTGGTGCTCGTGGACGAAGCCGAGATTGCCGTACGCACGCCCTTCGGCGAGCGTGTCACCGGCCGCCCTCGCCAAGGTGACGGCTCGGGCGAGGTGCCTGGCCGCTTCGTCGTAACGGCCCAGCTGGGCGTGGACAGTGCCCAAAGTGGTCAGGGCGCGCCCGGTCATCGCCGGGGTCCCTTCGACGTCGAGAGAACCGGTGAGGTGCTCGACCGCTTCGTCGTAGCGGCCGACCCTGGCGCAGATCGCGGCGACGTCGACCAGGGCCTGCTGCACGCCGACGGGATCCCCGGCGGCCCGGGCTTCCGCGAGCGCGAAACCGTGCAGCGTGCGCAGAGCGCCGTAGTGCCCGTGCACCCGCAGCGCCTGCCACAGCAGCGTCGACAGGTCGCGCGCGTAGGCGGTGCCGCCCGTCGTCGCCGACAGCTCGGCGACCCCGAGCAGGGTGGGCAGCTCGGTCGCCAGCCAGGCCGCGGCGTCGTCGGCGCCGGCGAAGGACTCCGGGAACGCGGCCGGCGCGCTCAGCAGCGGACGGCGATGCGGATCGCGCGGCGCGATCGCGTCCGCCGCGGCGGCGGCCCCGGCCAGGCAGTACCCGGCGAGCCGCCCGAGCGCCGCGGCGCTCGGCTCGTCCCCGTCGGCGAGGCTGCGCGCGTAGTCGCGGACCAGGTCGTGGAACTCGTACCGGCCGTCCGCCCGGTGCTCCAGCAGGTGACCCGACACGAGCACCTGCAGCAGCCGGCGGGTCTCCGCGACGGTCCGGCCCAGCAACGCCGCCGCCGCGGCCGTCGCCCAGTGCGGTCCGGGATGCCGGCCGAGCAACCGCAACGCCGAAGCGACGTCTCCGGGCAGCGCCTCGTACGACCACGACAGCACGGCCGGCAGCGACGTGCGCGCTTCCTCCGTGGTCAGGACGTCGAGGCGGGCACCCGCCGACCGCATCTCCGACGCGACCTCCGCCAGCCCCCGGTCGTGGGCCAGCCGTTCCCCGACGATCCGCAGCGCCAGCGGCAGCCCGCTGCAGCCGGACACGACGTCGGCGAGAGCGGTCCGATCGGCGCCCAGCCTGCCGCCGCCCACGAGCCGGTCGAGCAGGGACAGCGACTCGCGTTCGTCCAACGGCGGCACCGGCACCCGGTGGGCGTCGTCGCTGACGGCCAAACCGTGCAGCATCGCGCGGCTGGTCACCACCACCACGCACCCGGCGTGCCCGGGCAGCAGCGGCCGGACCTGGTCCGCCGAACGCACGTTGTCCAGCATGAGCAGCACCGACCGGCTCGCCAGCACACTGCGCAGCAGCGCGGACCGTCCGTCGAGGTCCGCCGGCACGTCCGCCGCGGGCACCCCGAACGCCCGCAGGAACGAGTGCAGCACCTCACCCGGTTCGGCCGGCGCGCCCGGACCGTAGCCCCGCAGGTTCGCGAACAGCTGGCCGCCGGGGAAGTCCTGGCGCACCGCCTGCGCCCAGTGCACCGCCAGCGACGTCTTGCCGACCCCGCCCATGCCTTCGAGGACCGCCACGACGACACCGCGGTCACGGCGGGCGCTCAAGGCGTCCAGCGTGGCGATTTCCCGGTGGCGCCCGGTGAAGGCGGTGCTGCCGGCGGGCAGCTGGGCGGGCACCGAAACCACCTGCGGCGCGCTCTCCGGTTCGGGCGCGGCGGGGAAGTAGTGCAGCACGAACCGCCGGACCTGGTCGCCCCGCAGCCCGAGGCCCTGAGCAAGCGCTTCCAGCGAACGGCGCCGCGGCCGGGCGACCCGGCCCCGCTCGATGTTGCTGATTCCCCGCACGGTCAGCCCGGTGCGTTCGGCGAGCTCCTCCTGCGTGAGACCGGCGACCCGCCGCAGCTCGCCCAGCAGTGTCGTGTCCGGCTGACTGTCCATGCGACATGGTAGGCCGGTTTCCCTTGCGCCGAAGGCGAAACAGCGATGATCACGGTGCGCAGCGCGGCCGGTACCCGCGGTCGGCGGTCCCGCCGCCGGAACGCGCCCCGAACGGACGTGCTGCCCCGGCTCTCCGGCCGCTAACATCGGGATCGGTCGACGGGTGGGGGAGTGCGGGTGGAGGCAACCGAGCCGGCCCTCGTCCGGGTGCGCGAGGTTTCCGGTCGCGTACTGGGGGCGGGTTTCCTGGCCACCCCCGAGCTGGTCGTCACGTGCGCCCACGTGGTCGAGGGCAAGGCCGTCCGGCTGGAGTTCCCGCTGCTCGAGCGCCCCGACGGCGCTCCGGTGCCCGCCGTCGACGCCGAGGTGCTCGCCCTGCGCCCGGTGCACTCCGGGGACACCGCGCTGCTGGCCGTGCAGGGTCCCCTGCCGCCGGGGGCACGGCCGGTTCCGCTGGCGACCGGCGCCGCGTGGGACGACGCCGTCCGGGCCTGCGGGTTCACCCAGCACCGCGACGACGGCCTGTGGGTGGCCGCCCGGCTGCGCGGCCGGCAGGGCGCGGGCTGGCGGCAGCTGGTGACCGAGCCGGGCCACCCCGCCGTCGCGCGCGGCTTCAGCGGCGCACCGGCGTGGGCCGACCGGCTCGGCGGGGTGGTCGGCATGATCGTCGCCGCCGCGCGCGGCACGGACACCGACGCCTACCTGGTGCCCACCGAAACACTCCTCGACGTCCACCCCGAGCTGCGCCCCACCCGCCGGCCGTGTCCCTACCGCGGGCTGGAACCCTTCCTCGAGGAGCACGCCGGCCTCTTCCACGGCCGGGCCGAAGCGGTGCGGCGCCTGAGGTCCGCGGTCGCGGACCAACCGGTCGTCGTCGTGGCGGGGCCCTCCGGCAGCGGGAAGTCGTCGCTCGTGCTGGCGGGCCTGCTGCCCCGGACGAGCGCGCGGGTCGTGCGGTTCCGCCCCGACCCCGACCTGCCGCCCGCGGCGCTCCTGGCCACCGTGCTGGTGCCGGTGCTCGAACCGGACCTCGGCGAGGTCGACCGGCTGGTCGCGGCCGGCAAGCTCGCCGAGCGTCTGGCGGACCCGGCCGGGACCACCCCGGCGCTGCTGGCGAACCGGCTCGCCGACCGGTGCGGCGACGCCGGGCTGCTGCTGTTCGCCGACCAGTTCGAGGAGATCGCGGCGGGTGCCCCGGACCGCGCCCGCGCCCTGCTCGACCTGATCACCGCGCTGGTGACGGCCGGGCCGGGCGGGCTGCGGGCGGTGCTGACCCTGCGCTCGGCCTCGCTCGACGAGCTGCTCACCGGCGCCACCGCCGGGGCACTGGACCGCGGGACCATGCTGCTCGGCCCGATGAGCCGCGACGAACTGCGCGAGGCGGTCACCGGGCCGGTGCCGGCCGCCGCGTTCGAAGCCGGCCTGGTGGAACGGCTGCTCGACGACGCGGGCGACGCCCCCGGCCGGCTCCCGCTGATCGAGTTCACCCTCACCCGGCTGTGGGAGAACGCCGACGGCGGGCAGCTGACCCACGCGGAGTACGAGCGGCTCGGCGGCGTCTCCGGGGCACTCGCCGGCTACGCCGAACACGTCTACACCGAAGACCTCGACGCCGGGACACGCGCGGCGGCCCGCAAGCTGCTGGTCCGGCTGGCCCGCCCGGAGGCGGACGGCGGGTTCAGCAGGCGCCCGGTGCGGGTCGCCGAGCTGGCTCCGCGGCTGCGCCCGGCACTGGCCGAACTCGCGGCCCGGCGGCTCGTCGTGCTCGGCCAGGCCGTCGACGGCGGCGAGATCGCCGACCTCGCGCACCAGGCCCTGATCGACCAGTGGACCCGGCTGCGCGGCTGGCTGGCCGAAGACCGCGAGTTCCAGGCCTGGCTGGAAGACCTGCGGCCCGCCGTCACCCGCTGGGACCTCGAGCGCGACCCGGGCACCCTGCTGCGCGGCGGCGCACTGGCCACGGCCCAGGACTGGGTGGCCGGCCGCGGCGAGGACGTCCCGGCGGCCCAGCGGCGGTTCGTCCAGGCCGGTGTCGCGCACCGGCGTCGCGAAGTCCGCACCTGGCAGCTCGTCGCCGCGCTGATCGCGGTGCTCGCGCTGGTCGTCGGCGGCCTCGGCGTGCGGGCCTGGTCCGACAACCGGGAAAACCAGCGGCAGCTGCGGGCCCAGGCCTCCCAGCTCATCGGCCGGGAAGCGCAGCGCCAGGCCGGCTCCGACCCGGTCACCGCGCTGCAGCTCGCACTGGGCGCGTGGCACAACGACAGCGGGACCGCCGAAGCCTACGGCGCGCTCCTGCAGCAGCAGCTGGCGATGGGCTCGGTGACGGCCGTCCACGCCGGGCTGTGGTCCGGCACCCTCACCGGCTGGGAGTCCACTTCGGACGGTGCGGTGCTGGCGGCACTGGTGAAGAAACCGGACGGCTCCTCGGAAGTGACCGTGTGGACGGGTTTTCCGGAGGGCAGGCCCCGGCCCTGGCCCGCGCCGGCCACGGCGGACGCCTCCGCCGTGGCGCTGAGCGAGGACGGCGCGAAACTCGCGGTGGCCGGCCGGGGTGGCGTGATCCGAGTCTGGGACCTCGCCACGAAGGCCGAGCCGACGACCCTGCGGCGTCCGGGCCCGGCCGAGCCGGACGGCGTCGACGAGCTCATGTTCTCGCCTGACGGGGCGAAGCTGCTCCACGACCACCAATGGATGGCCGCCGACGGCAGGTACCAGCCGTCGGTCGTGCTCTGGGAACTTGCCGCCCGGTCGGCCCGCCCGCTGCCCCCACCCACGACCGCGAGCGGCCACGCGGCGACGTACTGGTTCGGCCCGGACGCCGGCACCCTCGTCGCCGGCTCGGGCGGCGATCCGGCCACCGTGACCGAGGCGCTCACCGGCCGCAAGCTCCGCGACCTGCCCGCCGGTTCCCGGGTCGTCCGGCACGGCGCCGCCGTGGCCGCCTGCGAAGACGACGGCACGCACGTCCGGATCGTCGACGTCGCCACCGGAGCCGACCGGAGCTCTGGCCGGCTGACCTACTGCGACCCCGGCAACTCGGCGTCGTTCGGAGTGGACGCCACCGGCCGGTACCTGGTCGAGAAGACCTCCGAAGTGCCGTCGGACAGCGGTTACGGGATCGGCCTGCTGATCGATTCGGCGACCGGCAAGCGTTACCAGTTCCGTGCTCCGCAGTCCGCCCTCTCGGGCAACTCAGCCGAAAGGCTCATGGCGGTGCCACGGCCGGACGGGACGGTCACGGTGTTCGCCGGCACCGGCACCTCGGTCCTGGCGATGCGCGCGACCGAAACGCCGGCCGGGTACCAGTCCGCGCGCGGGGTGGCGAGCCCGGACGGCAGGTACGACGCGATCGTCCTGGGCACCGAGGTGGTGTTCACCGACACCGCCGCCCGTGTCGTCCTCGCCGAGAAGCCGGTGCCGGACCCGGCCACCCCGCGCACCGGCGGCGCCGTCAACTTCACCGCCGACAGCCGGCACCTGGCCGTCGCCCACCCCGGAGCGGTCACCGTCTACGCGGTCCCCGGGCTCACCGTGGAACGCACCTTCCGGCTGGATTCCGGCTGCGACCCGCGATCGGGGACCCTCGCGCTCCTGCCGGGCCCCGTCGGTGCCGAGCTGGTGGTGCAGTGCGGCGAACTGCTCAGCCGGTGGGACGCGGCCGCGGGCGCGAGGCTCGCCGCTCCGTTCAAGGCCGGCGACAGCTTCGCGAACGTCCGGCCGAGACCCGGGCACCTCGGCGAGGTCTTCGTGAGCACCTCCGACCGAGGCGCCGTCGAGCTCTGGGACGTCCGCACGCGAGAGCGCCTGGCCTCCCTCGAGACCGGCCTCCTCGATTCGTTGCGTCCCGACCCGATCGTGGCCGACGAGTCCGGTGCCCGGCTGGCGGTCCACACCGCCGACGGTGCGATCACGGTGTGGGACGTCGACGCCCGCCATCGGATCCACGACCCCATCGCGGTGCCACCCGACATGGGCGGCCTGGTCGGGTTCGGCCCGGGCGGGACCCTGCTGTTCGGCCAGGACAAGAGCAGCACGCTGCAGATCTGGCACCTGCCGGACCACCGCCTGCTGGGCACCGCGGCCATCCCGGCGGTCGGAACGGCACGGCTGCGCGGCGACACGCTGATCCTGCCCACCCGCACCGCGGACTGGACCCTCCGCCTGGACCCGGCCGCGTGGTTCACCGACCTCTGCCACGCGGCCGCCCGCGACTACACCGAAGCCGAACGCAAACTCCTCCCACCCGGCGCCGCCGCCGAACCGCCCTGCTCGTCCTGAGCCCCGCTTTCCTTGTCAGGAAAGCAAAAACCCGCCACATCTCGTGGATCTGCCGCAACCGGCGCGTGCGCTTATCCTGATTGGTCTCGTCCGCTCGCGAAAGGTCCCCGCCATGGAAGAGCCCGAGAGTCACGAAGCCACGGCAACCGCCGACGGGGTGAACCGGCGGAGCCTGCTCGCCGGCGTCGGCGGCCTCCTCACCGCCGGGGGAGTCGCCGCGCTGCTCGCACCGCCCGCCGCGGCCGACCCCGCCACCACGCCGGATCGCGACCCCCGCGTGGAAGCGCTGCTCAAGAAGATGACCCTCGACGAGAAGCTCGGCCAGCTCCAGCTCGTCGGCACCGAAGACCTCGCGCGGGCCGCGCTGGAGACCGGACGGCTCGGCGGCGTCTTCTCCGTCGTCGGCGCGGCGAAACTCAACGCGCTGCAGCGCATCGCCGTGGAACGGACGCGGCTGCGGATCCCGCTGATCTTCGGTCTCGACGTGATCCACGGGTACACCACGAACTTCCCGATCCCGCTGGCGCAGGGCGCGAGCTTCGACCCCGGCGTGGCGGGCACCGACGCGACGGTCTCCGCGCAGGAAGCGCGGCGCAGCGGGATCCACTGGACCTACGCCCCGATGATGGACGTGACCCACGAACCGCGCTGGGGACGCATCGCCGAAGGCTACGGCGAAGATCCCTACCTGGCCGCCCGCCTGGCCGTCGCCAAGGTCCGCGGCTACCAGGGCGACGACCTCGCTTCCCCGGACCGGGTCGCCGCCTGCGCCAAGCACTTCGTCGCCTACGGCGGCGCGGAAGGCGGCCGCGACTACAACACCGTCGACGTCTCGCTGCAGCGGCTGCACAACTTCTACCTCCCGCCGTTCAAGGCGAGCGTCGAGGCCGGCGTGGCGACCGTGATGGCGAGCTTCAACACCATCAGCGGGGTGCCCGCCCACGGCAACGGCTACGTCCTGCACGACGTCCTCAAGGGCACCTACGGCTTCCGCGGGTTCGTGGTCAGCGACTACACCGGCGTCGAGGAGCTGATCCTGCACGGGCTCGCCGGCGACGGCGCCGACGCCGCGGCCGCGGCCCTGCCCGCGGGCGTCGACATGGAAATGGTCAGCACCAACTACGTGCGCTTCGGCGCGCGGCTGCTGGCCGAGCGCCGCATCACCCGCGAGCAGATCGACGACGCCGTCCGCCGGATCCTCCTGGTCAAGTTCCGGCTGGGGCTCTTCGATCGCCCGTACGTCGACGAGCCCGGCGAAGTGAAAGCGCCTTCCGCGGCCGCGCTCGCCGCGTCCCGGCAGGCCGCCGGGCGGTGCATGGTGCTGCTGAAGAACGACGGCCCGGTGCTGCCGCTGGCGAAATCGGTCCGTTCGGTGGCCGTCGTCGGGCCGCTCGGCGCGGCGACCTACGACCTGAACGGCACCTGGGCAGGCCTCGGCACCGGCGCCGGGACGACCCCGCCGGTGACCGTGGTCGACGGGATCAAGGCCGCGGCACCGGGCGCCACGGTCACCTACACCGCCGGCTGCACCGTCGAAGGCACCGGCACCGGCGGGTTCGCCGCCGCGCAACAGGCGGCCCGCGCGGCCGACGTGACCGTCGTCGTGGTCGGCGAAACCGCCGCGATGAGCGGGGAAGCGGCCGCCCGCAGCAGCATCGACCTGCCCGGCGTGCAACAGCAGCTGGTGGCCGCGATCGCGGAAACCGGGAAGCCGTTCGTGGTGGTGCTGGTCAACGGCCGCCCGCTGACGATCCCGTACCTGCACGACAACGCGCCCGCCGTCCTCGAAGCGTGGGCGCCGGGCGTGCAGGGCGGCCACGCGATCGCCGACGTCCTGTTCGGCACCGTGAACCCGGGCGGCAAGCTGCCGGTGAGCTTCCCGCGCGCGGTCGGCCAGATCCCGATCTACTACAACCACGAAAACACCGGACGCCCGGCCGACCCGGCCAACAAGTACACCTCGAAGTACCTCGACCTGGCGTCCGGGCCGCTCTACGAGTTCGGCCACGGGCTGTCCTACACGACCTTCCGCATCGACGGCCTGCGCCTGTCGGCCACCCGGATGCCGGCCCGCGGCGGCCGCCTCCAGGTCAGCGCCCAGGTGACCAACACCGGCACCCGTGACGGCGACGAGGTCGTCCAGCTGTACCTGCGGGATCCGGTCGCGAGCATCGTCCAGCCCGTCCGGCGGCTGCGCGGGTTCCAGCGGGTGACACTGGCCGCGGGCGCGGCCAAGACGGTGTCGTTCACCCTCACCCCCGAAGACGCCGGCTTCTACGACAACGCCGCGAAGTTCCGCGTCGAGCCGGGTGAGATCCAGGTCTACGTCGGCAGCAGCTCGGCGGCCACGCTCACCGCGAGCTTCACCGTCACCTGAACGCGCGGCGGCGGAACTCCGCCGGGGTCACGCCGACGGCGGCCTTGAAGACCTGGCCGAAGTGGGACGGATCCGGGAACCCCCAGCGGGCCCCGACCGCCGCGACCGGGACGGCACGGGCGGCCGGGTCCGCGAGGTCGCGCTTGCAGGCCTCCACCCGGCGGTGCCGGATCCACCCGGCCACCGTGTGGCCGCTGTCGCGGAACAGCGCGTGCAGGTGGCGCACGGAAACGAAACAGGCCGCGGCGACGGACTCGACGCGCAGGTCCGGATCGGACAGCCGCCGGTCGATGTGGGCCTGCACGGCCTGCCGCCGCCGGACCCGGTCGGGTTCGGCCGGGCCGGCGATCCCGGCGTGGGCGCGCAGCATGGCCGCCGTCATGTCGAGCACGTTGCCCGCCACCAGGATCCCGGCCGGCTGGTGCGCCGGGGCCAGCGAACCGAGGCTGAGGACGGCCGACCAGACCACCGGCGCGATGCCGTGGTCGGTGGAGAACTTCCGGGCCACCAGGTGGGCGAAGGCCGCCGCGTCGTGGGCCCCGACCGCGGCCTTGCGGAACCGCACGTTCACGGACCGGTAGTCGTCGCTGACGTCGAGGGTCAGCGGCCGTTCCGAGTCGTAGAGCGCAAACTCCCCGGCGCGCAGCGTCGTGGACCGGCCGTCCTGGGTCACCTGCTTGGTGCCGGCGAGCTGCAGGGTCAGCAGGAAGGACGCGTCCGCGGCCAGCGTCAGGTCGTCGGGACGGCGGTGGACGGTGTGGCGCAGGCAGGCGACGCCGAACAGGCCGAGCTCACCCACCGCCCGGTGGCTGATGGACCCGGCGAAGCGCTCCGGATTGTCGAATTCGAAGCTGAAGTGCAGCGACACCCCGGCGTTGACCTGCTGCTCCCAGACACCCGGGCCGACCTTGGCCGCCGTGTCGGGCACGGCGTGCCCGGTGGGCATCAGGCTCATCGCACCGGCCATGGTCGCTCCTGGGGCACTCGGGCAACGCGGCCAGGGTACGCCGCGGCCGCAGCCGTGCACATCGGCGACACCGGCGTGCACGTTTCGCCGATGTTCGCCCCCGCCCGCCGCTCGTAGCGTGAGGCATGGCCTACATCGAAGGTTCCCACCACATCACGCTGTCGGTCGGCCGGGCGCAGGAGGACGTCGACTTCCACGTCAAGGTGCTGGGCATGCGGTTCATCAAGCGGACCGTGCTCTTCGACGGTTCGCTGCCGATCTACCACCTGTACTACGCGAACGCGAACGGCGACCCCTCGAGCGTGGTCACGACCTTCCCCTGGGCGCAGGCCGGGCTGCAGGGCAGGCGCGGCACCAACCAGAGCCGCGAGGTCCTGCTGTCGGTTCCCGAGGGCAGCCTCGACTACTGGCACCGGCGGCTGACCGAGCACGACGTCGAGGTGCGCAACGCGGAGGTCTTCGGACGGCGGCGGCTGGCGTTCGAGCACCCCTGCGGCATCGAATACGTGTTCGTCGCGAACGAGGGCGACGACCGGGTCGGCCACACCGGCCACGGCGTCCCGCCGGAACACGCGATCCACGGGCTGCACGGGCTCGGCGTGCACGTGCTGACCCCCGACCGCACGGTCGAATTCGCCAACGACACCTTCTACGCCCAGGCCGGGCTCGTCGAAGACGGCGACCGGATCGCCGTGCAGCTCGGCAAGCAGGCCCACGGCAACCACCTCGAGATCACCGTCAACCGCAAGGACGAGCAGGGGACCTGGCACTACGGCGCCGGCACCCACCACCACTTCGCCTGGAACGCCGACACCTTGGCGAACCAGGACGAACTGAAGTTCGAAGTCGAAGGCCGCGGCTACACCGACATCTCGGAGCTGAAGGACCGCAAGTACTTCAAGAGCGTCTACGTCCGGACCCCGGCCGGGGCGCTGTTCGAGCTGGCGGTCACCCACGCCGACGGCGGCTGGGACTGCGACGAATCGCCGCACGAGCTGGGGCAGCGCTTCCAGCTGCCCGAGCAGTTCGAAGACCGCCGCGAAGAACTGCTCGCGGCCCTCGAGCCGATCGACGGCTGACGGCGTGGTGCGGCCCCGTCGCGATCAGCAGGTCCTGACCTGGGGGCCGGCCGAGGCGCCGACCGTGGTGCTCGCCGTGCACGGCCGCGGGCAGGAGCCCGAGTTCATGCGCGAGCTGGCCACGCGGTTCGGCCCGCTGCCGGCCCGGTTCGTCGCCCCGGCCGCGGCGGGCGGCAGCTGGTACCCGCTTCCGTTCCTGGAGCCGATCGCGGAGAACCAGCCGAACCTCGACGAGTCGCTCGCGGCGATCGAGGCCCACCTCGACGCCCTGCCCGACGCCGGGAACCTGGTGCTGTTCGGGTTTTCCCAGGGCGCCTGCCTGCTGGCACACCTGCTGCTGACCCGGCCCCGCCGGGTCGGCGCGGCGGTGCTGTTCACCGGCGGCTTCATCGGCCCCGACCCGATCGGACCACCGGCAGGCGGCCGGCTCGGCGGCGTGCCGGTCCTGCTGCGCAGCATCGAGGACGACCCATGGGTGCCGTCCCACCGGGTCGTGGAGACGGGCCGGCTCTTCGTGGCCGCCGGCGCCCGGCTCGACCTGGCGATCGCACCGGGGAACGAGCACGTGGTGACCGACGAAGCCTGCTCCTCGGCCGCCGACCTCATCCGCCGCCTCGGCTCGTAGCCGGCGGGAGCCCGGCGCGCTGGGCGAGCAGCCCGGCCTGCGTGCGGTTCCGGCAGTGGAGCTTGGCCAGGAGCTGCGAGACGTGGTTCTTGACGGTGCCTTCGCTCAGGTGGACCCGGGCCGCGATGGCGGCGTTGGACAGTCCGTCCCCCAGACAGGCGAGGATGTCGGCTTCCCGCCGGGTCAGCCGGCCGAGCAGCGTCAGCGTCTCGTCGTGGGCGAGGTGCCGGTCGGCAGCGGTCGCGACGAGGCGCCGGGAGACGGTGGGCGACAGCACGGTGTGCCCGCCGGCGGCGACGCGGACCAGGGTGATCAGGTCGCGGGGCGGGGTGGTCTTGAGCAGGAAGCCCGAAGCGCCGGCGTGCAGTGCGTGCACGATGTGCCCTTCGGTGTCGAAGGTGGTGAGGGCCACGACGACGGGCGGCCGGTCCAGCGCGCGGATGCGGGGGATGGCCGCGATGCCGTCGACACCGGGCATCCTGAGGTCCATCAGCACGACGTCGGGCCGGTGCCGCAGCACCGATTCGAGCGCGGCCGCGCCGTCATAGGCTTCGTCGACGACGTCGATGTCGTCGGCGAACCCGAAGACGGCTCGCAGGTGGGCGCAGACCATGGGGTCGTCGTCGACGACCGTCACCCGGATCACGGCGCCGGCAGGGTGGCGACGACCCGGAACCCGCCGCCGGCGGCGGGGCCGGCGTGGAGGGTGCCGCCGGCCAGCTCGACCCGCTGCCGCAGGTTGTGCAGTCCGGCGCCCGATCCGGTACCGGTCAACGCGCGGTCGGGCGGCCGGGCCGGCGCGGAATTGGCCACGTCGACGTGCACGGCGTCCCCGCGGTAGCGGACGCGCACCCGGGCGTCGGCGCCGGGTGCGTGTTTGCGGACGTTGGTCAGCGCCTCCTGGACGACCCGGTGGGTGGTGCGGGCCACCAGAGGGGAAATCGCGCCCGGATCGCCGTCCTCGTCCAGTTCGGCGCGCACACCGGCGGTGGCGGACTCCGCGAGCAGCGGGCCGAGTGCGGGCACGGGCGCGCGGGAGAGGGGCGGTGCGTCGAGGTCGACCAGGTCCCGGAGTTCCTCGAGAGCCTGGCACCCGGCGGCCCGCAGTTCCTCGGCCGCGGCACGGGTGCCGGCGTCGCGGGCCGACATGCCGAGCACCCCGGCCCGCAGGACGATCAAGGTCATCCGGTGGGTGATCGTGTCGTGCAGGTCCGCGGCCAGCCGGCCGCGCTGCTCGGCCAGCGCCCGGTCGACCAGCCGGCGCCGCATCGCGACGTAACCGCCGATCAGGGCCGGGCCGGCGGTGAGCAGCACCGCCTGCGTGATCAGCGGCCCCGACGGCTCCCACGGCCGGCCCGCGGCGACCGCGAGCACCGCGACCGGCAGCCAGGCGAAGCGCCGGTCACCGCCGTGGGCCGACGCGCCGTAGGCGGCGAACGGTGTCGCCGCCAGCGGCACCCACGGTGTCATCTCGGTGCGGGCCAGCGAACCGGGCGCGAAGAGTTCCGCGAGCGTCATCGCCACCGCGACCGCCGCGACGAGCCAGCCGACGAGGACCGGGGCACGCCGGCGGAAGGGAAGCAGGACGAGCGTGCCGCTTTCCAGCGCGAGGGCGGCCGGCCGGTACGCCGCGTTGTCCGGTGGCCCCAGCACCGAAACCAGCACGAGCGCCACGGCCAACGCGGTCGCCATCGCGTCGAACGCGGTTTCGCGTCGGGTCACGAATCCACGGTACGCAGTTCCCGCCGTCGCCGGCGGTGCAGAAAGTCATGTCTTCCCGGCCGTTCTTCCGCGCGGTTCAGGTCCGGCGGGACTGCTGCCCGCCGGGGTCCCCGCGCTGGAATTCCGCGGTACGCATTCGACCGAAGGGCGGAACCCATGACGACCGAACCGGCCGGCCGCCGGCGTTTCCTCCGGTACTGCGCCGCGGGCGGCGCCGCTTCCCTCGCCGCCACGCGTGTCCCGGAAGCGGCGGCGGCACAACCGCACGGGGGCGTGCACGACGTGCGCCGCTACGGAGCACGGGGGGACGGCAGCACGATCGACTCGGCCGCGATCAACCGCGCGATCGACGCGGCCGCGGCCGGCGGCGGTGGCGTCGTGCTGCTGCCCGCCGGCACCTACGCCTGCCACACGATCCGGCTGAAGAGCAACGTCGCGCTGCAGCTCGGCCCCGGGGCGGTGCTGCTGGCCGCGGCGCCGACCGCGGCCGGTGGCTACGACCCGCCCGGCGCGGGCGGCACCCACCAGGACTTCGGGCACAGCCACTGGCGGGCGAGCCTGATCTGGGGAGAGGAGGTGGAGAACGTCTCGATCCTCGGGCCCGGCCGCATCGACGGACGGGGCCTGGTGCCACGGATGGACGCGACCAGCCCGCCGGGCACCGGTGACAAGGCGATCGCGCTCAAGCTCTGCCGCAACGTCACGATCGGCGACCTGACGATCGTCGCGGGCGGTCACATCGCGATCCTGGCGACCGGCGTCGACCTCCTCACGATCCGGCACGTCACGATCGACACGATCCGCGACGGCGTCAACATCGACTGCTGCCGGGACGTGCACGTGTCGGCGGCCACGATCAACACCTTCAACGACGACGCGATCGCGCTCAAGAGCTCCTACGCCCTCGGGTACGCCCGCGCCACCGAGAACGTCACCATCGCCGGCTGCACGGTCAGCGGCTACGACGTGGGGACGGCCGTCGCCGGAACCTTCCGGCGGGACAACCCCTCCTCCTGGGACGGCGACGGGCCGTTCGGGCGGATCAAGCTCGGCACCGAATCGAACGGGGGATTCCGCGGGATCACGATCTCGGACGTGCTCTTCGACCGGTGCCGGGGCATCGCACTGGAAACGGTCGACGGGGGAGCACTGGAAGACGTCACCATCGCGAACGTCGTGCTGCGGGACACCACCAGCGCGCCGATCTTCCTCCGCCTGGGCGCGCGCATGAGCGGACCGCCGGGCGCGCCGCCCGGCAGCCTGCGGCGCATCGCGATCAGCAACGTCCTCGTCCACAACGCCGACCCCCGGTACGCCTCGATCATCGCGGGCCTGCCCGGACAGCGCGTCGAAGACGTGTGCATCCGCGACGTCCGCATCACCTACCGCGGCGGGCTGTCGATGACGGAGGCGGCCGCGCAGCCGCCGGAGCTGGTCAACCGGTTCTTCGCGCTCCCCGGCGCCCGCGAGCCCTACGACGTGCCCGAACGAGCCGACGCGCCACCCGAGCCCGCGATGTTCGGCGTTCTGCCCGCCTACGGCTTCTACATCCGGCACGCCGAGCACGTCGAACTGGACAACGTCGAGACCGGCTTCCTCAGCCAGGACCGGCGCCCCGCTTTCGTCCTGGACGACGTCGAGGACGTCGAATTCCGCCACTGCCGCGCGCAGAAGGCGCCCGAGGCGCCCACTTTCGTCCTGCGCAACGTCACCGCGTTCGCGACGCTGCACACGCGCGGGGTTGCCGACACCTGCGTGGACCACGCCGAACTGAAGGAGCTGTGAGCCCGCGCCGGTCGTCCCCCTTCGCGCGCAGCCGGATGGACTAATCTGGGCTGGGACGAACGCCGGAGGGGGCGGGGGATGCTGGAAGGGCTGCTGTCGGCCGATGCGGGGGCGCTGTACGACGCGATGGTGCGGTCCGGGCCGGTGCCGCTGGACGACCCGCGGGCCACGAGCCCCGAGATGCAGGAGCTGGTCGATCGCGGTTTCGTCCGCCGTGACTACCGGGGCGACCCGGTGCTGGCACCGATGGAACCGATCCGGGCCGTCGACCACGCGATCCTCGGCGCGCAGCAGCGGCTGGTCGAGCAGCAGCGCCAGATCGTCGCGGCGCGTCAGCAGCTGGACCTGCTCCAGACCGTTTACCGGGCGGCCTACGGCGGCGGCACCGACGCGGCCGTCGAAGTCCTGTCCGACCCGCAGCGGATCGGCGCGCTGTCGCTGGAGCTGTGCCTGTCGGCGAAGGAGGAGTTCCTCACCTTCACCACGCGGCACTTCAAGCGCAAACCCGACGCGAACACGGCGATGGCCCTCCCCGACGCGGTGACCGAGCGCGGGGTGCGGCTGCGCAACGTCTACGAGCGCGCCGCGCTGGAGTTCGAGGGCGCGAAGGGCGTCGTCGAGGCCAGCATCGCCGCCGGCTGGAACATGCGGGTGGCGCCCGAACTGCCGATGAAGATGGTGATCGCCGACCAGCACTCGGCGCTGATGCCGCTCGATCCCAGCGGGATGGACGGCGCGGTCTTCGTGCGCAGCCCGACCATCGTGGCCGCGCTGCGGATGCTGTTCGAGCTGGTCTGGACCCAGGCCGTCCCGATCGGCGACGGCGGCGGGCAGCAGCGCCACGGGCTGACGCCGGCCCAGGCCAAGGTGCTCGACCTGCTGGCCACCGGGATGACCGACGGAGCCATCGCCCGCCACCTCGACGTCAGCGAGCGGACCGTGCGCCGCCACGTCCAGGGCCTGCTCGACGCCCTGCAAGCGGACAACCGGGTGGCCGCGGTGCACGCGGCCACCCGGTTGGGCTGGCTCGGCTAGTCCAGCTTCTTGCAGGCGCCCCCGCCCGCGGTCCAGATCCACACGCACTTGGTGGTGGGATCCTGGATGGCCGCCGCCTCCGGTGCGGCCAGCGCACCGAACGCGATCGTCGCCGCGATCCCCGCGGCCAGCCCGGCCAGCACTCGCTTGATCATGTCGTCCTCCCCGCGAAAGCGATCTTTTCTGTGTGACAAGTTAAGGCCCGATGTCTTACGCGGGGAGAGCAAGTCCGGCCACTGTCCGGATCCGGTCACGCGGGGCGGGCCGGATCCGGACGTCGGCGGTCGGGTGGGTGCTCCTCGACCGGCTCCGGGGTCCGCACCCAGTGCAGGCTGTCGGGTTCGGGCCACCAGCCCCGCGGGTCCGGGCGGCGACCGCCGCCCGGACCCGCCCACCAGCAACGGGCCGCTTCGTCTGTCATGGCGGAACCGCGGCGGGCTAGGCGCCGAACGGCTGGGCCGACAGCAGCGTCTGCGTCCAGCCCTTGGTGTCGACCGGGTCGGTGCCGAAGCCCTGGATGTCCGAACCGTCGAAGTCGAACGGGTTGTGGTCGTGGTAGCGGTACAGCGCGCCGTCGCGGGTCTGGGCGTAGTACAGGCCGTAGCCCGGGGACACGATCTGGTCGAAGGTGCTCCAGCGGTCCGCGAGCGTCGTGCCGGACCAGGTGTGGTCGGCCGCGATGTGGTACGAGCGCAGGACGCCGGCGGTGGTGATCCCGACGAGCCAGTCGTCGCCGGTGGCGGCGATGGTCCGCATGGTGAACCCGGTGCCGATCACGGCCCGCTGGCCGATCTGGTTGCTCGCCGGCTTGGGCCGGGAGACCACGTAGGACATCAGGGTGCTGCCGGCGATGCCGTAGAGGTGGCCGTGGCCGTCGTAGGTCAGCATGTCGTGGGTCCAGCCGCTGCCGAGCGCGACGGGCGTGCCGAGCTGCAGCGAGTTGTTGTTCGTGATGACGTCGACCCGGTAGAGCACGCCGGCGGGCGAGGTCGCCAGCACGGTGTTGAAGTTCAGCGTGGCCAGCGCCTTGGGCGTGAACCCGAGGTTGTCCGACGACACGAGGGTCTTCGTGCGGTCGCCGGTCTGGGAGTTGATGGTGCTGTAGGTCAGCCGCCCGTCGGACAGCGCGCCGTAGACCGACACCGTGGTCGCGGCCGGGCTGCTCAGCTCGTCGACGATGCGTTGCGCGTCCGCGGCCTGCGGCTGGTAGCGCTCGGGGAAGGCGGAGCGCTGGACCCGCTGGCAGACCTCGCCGATCGGGGCGGTGCGCCAGCTGCCGTTCGGGTAGAAGTCCTGCATCACGTCCAGGAACGCGTTGGTGGCCCAGGCCGGGTTGAGCCGCTGCGACTCGGAGCCCCAGGAGTCGAGCTGCTGGAACAGGCCGAGGCTGGTGTGGTCGACCCGCTCGCTGATGTTCTCGATCAGGGACTCGACGATCGTGGTGGTGATCGCGATGACGGCCGCGCGCTCGTCCAGGCCGCGCGCCTGCACGGCGTCGATGACGGCGCGGGCGCAGGAAACCCGGTACGGCGTCATGTGGCCTTTCAGCGTGCCGGTCAGGACGCTGTTGAGCCGGGTGGCCGCGGCGGTGTCGGCCGCGGTCGGGCCGCCGGGGACGCAGGCCGCGGTCGAGTAGGCCGCCAGCTGCTCCATCCGGGCGGCCATGGCGTCGGACTCGGTGGTGGCGCTCGCGGCGGTGGCGCCGGCGGTCAGGACGGCCAGCGCGGCGAGGCCCGCGGCGATCGATCTCGTGGTGGTGCGCATGGGTGACTCCAGGGTGGTCGGGTGGTGCCGCGGCTCGGGCCGCGGCACCACCTGCGAAACGGGGGAAGGTCAGGCGCCGGGCGGGGAGACGTAGCCGGAGATCAGCTGCTCCTGCTTGCCGGAGCGGGCGGTGTCGGGGTCGATCACCTTCCGCGTCACCTTGTTGCTGACGTTGCCGCCGACGACGGTGAGCGTGCCGTCGGGGTGCACCGCGGTGATCACGTCGACGTGGCCGCCCGTGGTGCCGTCCGGCGGGCCGTAGATGACCCAGTCGCCGATCTTCGGGCTGCCGTGCGAGCTGCCGGTCCGGGACTTGAACAGGCCGTGGTCGACGCCCCATTCACCGAGGCCGCGGGCGACCCAGGTGCCGCGCGGCACGTTCGCCACGCCCGCGGCCGCCCAGGTCCAGGTGGCGAACATCGCGCACCAGTCGTTGGCGCCGTGGTTGCAGCCGTCGTTGTACTTGTCGCAGTTCGCCTCGGTGGTGCCGACCTCGCCGGTCGCGAGGCCGGCGATCTTCGAACGCAGCGGCTTGACCGGGGTGGTGCTGGTGCAGCCGGCCGGGTCGGCCGAGAGCAGGTACTGCGTCCAGCCGCGCGAGGCGACCGGGTCGTTCAGGTGGTAGGCGATGTCGGTGCCGGAGCCGTCGGCCGGGTCGTCGTCCTCGTACCAGTACATGGCGCCGTCGGGGTTCTTGCCGTAGTACAGGCCGCCGCCGGGGGAGACGAGGTTTTCGAAGCTCTGCCAGCCGGCGTCGTCGAGCTGCCCGCGGGTGTAGGTGGTGCCGGTCTGCGAAACGGTGTAGCTGATCAGCTGGCCGTCGGACGCGGTCGCGATGAGCCGGTCGTCCCCGGACGCGGAAAGCGTCTTGAGCGCGAACCCGCCGCTGCCGATTTCGCGCCGCTGCCCGATCTGGTTCACGCCGGGCTTGGGCGCGGAAACGAGGTACTGCAGCAGCGAACCGCCGGACGTCGTGCCGTAGAGGTGACCGTGGCCGTCGTAGGCCAGCAGGTTGTGGGTCCACCCGTGCTGGACGTCGATCGGGTCGTTGAAGGTCAGGCTGCTGCTGTTGGTGAGGATGTCGACGCGGTAGAGGACACCGGCCGCCGACGTCACCAGCAAGGTGTTGAAGTTGAGCGTGGCCATCGCTTTCGGCATGAACCCGAGCGTCCTGGTGGAGACGATGACGTGCGTGATGTTGCCGGTGTCCGGGTCGATCGCGGTGTAGGTGAGCCTGCCGTCGGGCAGCACGCCGTATACCGAAACCCCACCGGCGCACGACGCGGCGGCCGAGGCGGGCGCGGCGGTCAGCGTGGTCGTGACGAGGCCGCTCAGCAGGACTAGAAACGCCAGCAAAGCGGCGCGCATTCTGTTTCCGAACATGGGAAACCCCTCATCGAAATGGAAGATTCGCGTCGGCCGGCCCCGGGAAAGCGGCTCGACGCGGCAGAGCATAAGAAAGGTTTCCGTGGCGGCGCATGAGCGAATCCGGCCGATGGCCGCATGCGGACACCGGCGACGGTCAGGAAACCGTCGCCGCGATCCGCACGGCGTCCTCGAGGGCGAACGCGCCTTCGAGCCGGTAGGTGACGGCGCCTCGCTGCCAGACCAGCGACTGCGCGGCGAGCCGGGCCGTTTCGGTGCGCCATTCCCCGGCTCGGTCGACGTACATCAGCTCGTGGGGCCGTCCGATCCAGATCGCCGGTGCTCCGGCGACACTCACCCGTTGCCCGCCGGACATGCCGAGGAACTTCTCGAAGACCGGCCCGAGCTGCCCGTCGAATTCGTCGAGCCGGACGGCGACCGGCCCCGCCGCGGCGGCCGGTCGTCCCGGGCCGGACCCGTAGAGCAGCGAAACGACGCGGACCGGGTCGTCGGTGAGCCGGACGTCGTCCGGACGGCCGAGCGCGGCCGGGACCCCGACCGGGAAAGCGGCCACGCGGCGCGCTTCGGCGAGGTCCACCGAGTGCTCGCCGGGCAGCAGCCCGGCCCCGCGCACGGTGGGGCCGGGTTCGCTGCGCAGCTCGATGCCGGCGAACCGCAGCAGGTCCGTCACGGTCGCGCGCACCGCGGGCGACAGCGTGACCGCCGCGGCGAACACCAGCACGAGCGCCGCCGCGACGGTGACCCACCGCGGGAGCGCCGGACGCCGCCGCGCGGGCAGCCGGGCCAGGACGGCCGCGCGCACGTCGGGGGCCGGCGGCACGTCGAGGCGCTCGCCGAGGGCACGCAGTTCGGCGGCGAGGCGGGCGTCGCGCGGATCAGTCACCGACCACCTCCTTGTCCGGCTCGGCCAGCAGGTCCCGCAGCCGGGCGAACGCGCGGTGCGCCCGCGACTTCACCGAGCCCCGCGGGCAGCCGAGCACCTCCGCCGTTTCTCCTTCCGTGAGGTCGAGGAAGTACCGGCAGATCACGACGGCCCGGTACTTCTCGGGCAGGGCCCGCACCGCCTCCAGCAGCGCGGCACCGGCGGCGTCCGCCAGCGCGCGGGACGCCGGGTCGTCGTCGCGGACCGGCTCGAGGTTCGCGGCACGCAGCTCGGTCGCCGCGCGCCGGCGCCGCGACCGGGCCAGGTTGTGCGTCTCGTTCGCGACGATCCGCAGCAGCCAGGCGCGGAACGAGGCACCACCGCGAAACGACGGCAGCGCACGGAAAGCCTTCACGAACGCCTCCTGCACGACGTCCTCGGCCTCGTGGCCGGCACCGAGCAGGTAGGCCGTCCGGTGGGCGAGCGCGGTGTACCGGTCGACCAGCGTCCCGTAGGACGCCGGGTCACCGTCGCGGATCCGGGCCACCACCTCGTCGTCGTCCGTCGGCCGCCCCCTTTCCCGCGGGTGTTCACCCTCCTCTACACCGGCCGCGGCCGCGAGGTTCCCCGGAACCCCTCCGGGTCCGGCGGTGTAGTGCGGGCATGAAGCTGCGACTTGTTTCCGTGCTCGCCCTGGTGCTGACGGCCGTGCTGGGGTGGGCGCCCGCGGCACGGGCGGGCAACTGGGCGATCACCTACCTCGACCCGCTGCCGGAGACGTTCCAGGCCGGAAAGCCCTACACGGTCGGCTATTGGGTGCTGCAACACGGTTCCCACCCCAGTTACGGCGAACTGGGAGCGACCGCGCTGGTGTTCACGCCCGCGAAGGGCGAGCCTGTCGTATTCCCGGGTGTCGCACTGCGCGAGCCTGCGCACTACGCGGCGGCGATCGCCGTGCCCCACGACGGAGTCTGGCGGGTGTCGGCCCGCCAGGGCATCTTCGCCGACTACGAAATCGGCACGCTCACCCTGCCCGGACAGCTGGCGATCAGCCCACCACCGCCCCCGATGGCCGCCGGGGAAAAGCAGCCGTGGGGCGCGATCCGGCCCCCGGCGATCGCCCTGGACGGCGGAGGTGCGCTCCAGGCCCAGCCGGTTGCGCCGAGCGTCGTGGCGGCCGAACCTGAGCCACCGGCGTCACTGGGGGCGGTGCTGGCGGTCTCCGGTCTCGTGGTGGTCGCCGGGGCCGCCGTCCTGGCCGGAGGGCGCCGGCTGCGGACCCGGCTGCGAGGGGGTGCTCGCGAGCGGTGATCGAGCGGGCGGCGGCGCGGGGGAGCGCCGCCGCCGTCACCGCGGAGAAGGAGCGAGCGCGGCCGCCACCTGCGCCGGGACCGGCCCGCCCGCGCGAGCGCCCGCGGCGGACACCGACAGCGCGGCCGCGACGTTCGCCGTCCGGACCGCGCGGTCCAAGGGGTCGCCTGCCGCGAGGCGGGCGGCCAGTACCCCGTTGAACGTGTCGCCGGCTCCGGTCGTGTCGACCACCGTCGCCGGGTGGGGCGGGACGTCGACCGGGGACGAGCCCGGCCGCAGGTACCGCACGCCGTCGCCGCCCAGCGTCACCACCACCGGTGCGCCCGTCCGCTCCGCCAGGGTGGCGAGGTCGGGGGCGAGTTCCGCGGCCTCGCCGCGGTTCGGCGTGAGGATCGGCCCGTGCCGCAGCAGGTCCGCCACGACCGGGACGACCGGGGCCGGGTTGAGCACGCAGCTCACCCCGGCCCCGGTGGCCTCCTCGACCGCTGCCGCGACGGCCGCCTCCGGGATCTCCGTGCTGACCAGCACGCACCCGCAGGAGGGGAGTGCCGCCCGGAGTGCGGCCCGGACCCGGTCCGGGTCGACGTGGGCGTTCGCGCCCGCTCCGACGGCGATCTGGTTCTCGCCCCGGGCGTCCACGACGATCAGCGCGGCCCCGGTCGGCACCGCGGCGAGCCGGTCGACGGACGCGACGTCGACCCCGGATTCCGCCAGCTCGGCCAGCGCGCCGGCGGCGACGTCGTCGGTACCGACTGCGCCGATCAGCCGGACGCGCGCGCCGAACCGGGCGGCCGCCACCGCCGCGTTCGCGCCCTTCCCGCCGCCGTGCCGGACCATCGCGGGCCCGACCACCGTCTCGCCGGCGTGCGGCAGCCGGCCGGCGACGACGACGTGGTCGACGTTCACCGCGCCGACCACGACGACGGACCCGGTCACCACGCCACCCCCGCCCGCAGCAGGACGTTGGCGTACGGCGTCGCGTCCCCGGTGCGGACCACGAACCGGCACCGCCCGAGCCGCGCCTTGAAGTCCTCGTGCGCGACGAGCTGCGGCTCGACGAGTTCGCCGAGCGCCCGGTGGACCTCCGGGTTGGCGGCCACCACGTCCTCCGACGCCCACGCCGCTTCGACCGTCACCTCGGCCAGCAGCGGACGCAGGACCGTGAAGAAGTCCGGCGTGCCGTAGACGACGCCGAGGTCGATCACCTCGACACCCTCGGGCACCGGCAGGCCCGAGTCGCTGACGGCGAACAGGTCGGTGTGCCGCAGCTGCGCGAGCGCCCGGGTCAGCTGCCCGTTGATCAGGCCCGTGCGCTTCACGCGGCCTCCGAAATCGTCCCGGTGATCAGGCCGACCAGCCGGTCGCCCGTGACGTCGGCGACCGGGCGGCGCGCGACCGCCCGCCCGCGGCGCAGCACCACGACGGTGTCGGCCACCCGCATCACCTGCTCGAGGTCGTGGCTGATGATGAGCACGGTGACGCCGCGGTCGCGCAGCGACAGGATCAGCTTTTCCACCGCCGCGGTCTCGCGCACGCCGAGCGCCGCCGTCGGCTCGTCCATGATCACCAGCGACCGGCCCCACGTCACCGCGCGGGCGATGGCGATGCTCTGCCGCTGCCCGCCGGACATCCGCCGGACCGTCGTGCGCACCGACGGCACGTTCACGTCGAGCCCGCCCAGGATGTCGCGGCTTTCGCGGATCATCCGCGGCCGGTCGAGCACGCCCAGCAGCGGCACCGGCCGCAGCAGCTCGCGGTTGAGGAACAGGTTCTGCCACACCGCGAGGTCGTCGATCAGGCCGAGGTCCTGGTAGACCGTCTCGATGCCGAGGTCGCGCGCCGCCTGGGGCGAGGACAGCCGGATCGGCTCCCCGCGGAACAGCAGCTGCCCCTCGGTGGGCGGGTGCACGCCGGTGAGGCAGCGCACGAGCGTGGACTTGCCGGCGCCGTTGTCACCGACGATCGCGGTGACCTCGCCTTCGGCGAAGCCCGCCGTCAGCCCGTCCAGCGCCCGCACGGCGTCGAACGACTTCACGAGGTCACGTGCCTCGATCAGGTACTTCGTTTCCGATGTCATCTGCGGCCTCACTTCCGGAACCGGGCGAGCAGCGCCGCGAGCAGCACCACCGCGCCGACCGCGATCGTCTGGAAGTACTGGGAGATGCCGATGATCGTGAAGCCGTTGACCAGGCTGGTCAGCAGCACCGCGCCGGTCACCGAGCCGACGACCGACGCCTTGCCGCCGAACAGCGACGACCCGCCCAGCACCACTGCGGCGATCGAGCTCAGCAGGTAGTTCGTCTGCAGCGAGGGGTCCGCGCCGCCGTTGCGGGCCACCAGCATCACCCCGGCCACCCCGCACAGCAGGCCGGACGCCGCGTAGGCGGCCAGGCGCACCCGCCGCACCGGGATGCCGGAACCGAGCGCCGCGTCCGAACCGCCGCCGACGGCGAGCAGGTGCGTGCCGGCCCGGGTGCGGAACAGCGTGAACCACACCAGCACCGCGGCGGCCAGCGCGATCAGCCAGAACCAGCGCACCGGCCCGATCCCGTCCAGCGCGATCGCCTGCAGGAACGGCGAGGACACCGCGACCGTGTTGCCTTCGGTCAGCAGCAGGGTGATGCCGCTGACCACGCTCAGCGAGCCGAGCGTGACGATGAAGTCGGTCATCTTCAGGTAGCCGACGAGGAACCCGTTGACGACGCCGACGACGACACTGCCCGCGATCGCGATCAGGATCGCCAGTCCCAGCGGGACGCCGGCGGTCGCCGTCGCGCCGAGCAGCGCGGCCGCCCACGGCAGGTTCGCACCCACCGAAAGGTCGATGCCCGCCACCACGACGGCGAACTGCTGGCCCAGCGCCAGCACGGCCAGGATGGACGAGGCGACCAGCAGGTCGCCGATGTTGCTCAGGGTCAGGAAGTGCGGTGTCGCGATGAAGAACGCGATCCACACGACGACCAGCGCACCGGGCGCGGCGTAGTCGGCCGCGCGGGCGAGGTCGAAGGAACGCGGCCGGGCCGCCGTGGCCGTCATCCGGCGGCCAGCGGGGCGAGCGGGTTGTCGAACGGCGCGAACGGCTTCGGGAAGGACGCGAGCTGCTGGTCGACGACGGAGTTGTCGATGAACGCGATCGGCGCGACCACGCGCTGCGGGATCTGCTTGCCCGAGTGCGCGGCGATGCACGCCTGCACCGCCAGCTGGCCTTCGGCGTACGGGTACTGGGTGATCGTGCCGTAGAGGTCACCGCTCTTGACCGAGTCGAGCGCGTCCTTGATGCCGTCGACCGAGATCACCTTGATCTTGCCGGCCAGCCCGGCGTTCTTGATCGCCTGGACGGCGCCGAGCCCCATGGTGTCGTTCGCGGCGAAGATGCCGGTGATGTCCGGGTGCGCCTTGAGGATCGCCTCGGTGACCTGCAGCGCCTTGTCCTGCTCGTAGTCGGCCGGTGCGCGCTGGACGATGTCGAGCTTGCCGCCGGTCGCCTCGGTGAAGCCCTTCTCGCGGTTGATGCCGTTCTGCTCGCCCGCGATGCCCTGCAGGATCACGACCTTGCCGGTGCCGGCGAGCGCGGTCAGCATCTTCTGGCCGGCGAGGGTGCCTGCCGCGATGTTGTCCGAGCCGATGAACGACGCGTACGAGACGCCCGCCGCGCTCGACGCCGCGGGGTCGATCTGGGAGTCGAGGTTGAGGATCGGGGTCTTCTTGCGCGCCACCGGCACGAGCGGGGTGATCACGTTGCTCGCGTTGACCGGGACGACGCCGAAGCAGTCGTAGCCCTGGCCGGCCAGGGTGGAGATCTTCGCGTTCTCCCCGTCGGCGTCGGTCTCGGACGTGCCCGCCTGCACGTTGACCTCGACGCCGCGCTGCTTGCCCTCGGCCAGCGCGCCGTCGCGCAGCGCGGCCCAGTACGGGTTGGTGAAGTTGCGGGTGACGATGGCGATCCGCGGACCGCTCGCCTGCTTCGTGTCGTCGCCACCGCGGCCACAGGCCGCGGTCATCCCGGTGACCGCGACGGCCGCGACCGTCACCGCGACGATGCGGCGAAGGTTCCAGCTTCCCATGAGCATTCTCCCTGGTCTGAGTGATTCAACTCGTGTTGATTCCGCGGTGCGGAGGCGCGTCAACTCGTGTTGATGAGGCATCCTGTGCTCTGGCACACTGCTTGTCAAGACTCGAACCGAGGATCGGAGTTCCTGGATGGCGGTGACGCGGGCGGACGTCGCCCGGCGGGCGGGGACGTCTCCGGCGCTGGTCAGTTACGTGCTCAACGACGGGCCCCGGCGCGTCGCCCCGGAGACCCGCGAGCGGATCCTCGCCGCGATCGAGGAGCTCGGCTACCGGCCCAACACGGTGGCGCGGTCCCTGCGGATGGCCCGCGGCCACGCGCTCGGGCTGGTCATCCCCGACAGCGCGAACCCCTACTTCGCGCTGCTCGCCCGGGCCGTCGAGGAGACCGCGCACCGGTTCGGGTACCCGCTGCTGGTCGGCAACGCCGCCGACGACGAGACGCGCGAACTCGGCTACCTGCGCGCGTTCCTGGACCGGCAGGTGGAAGGCGTGCTGGCGATCCCGTCGACGACGAGCCCGGTCCTGCGCGCGGAGTACGCGAAGATCCCGACGCCCGTGGTGCTCGTCGACCGGTCGTTCGACGACGGCGAGCTGCCCACCGTCGTGGCCGACGCGGCCGACGGGGCCCGCGAGGTCGTGGCCCACCTGGTCGGGCACGGCCACACGCGGATCGCCTGCCTGAGCGGCCCGGAGGTCTCGACCTCGCGCGACCGCGTCGCGGGCTACGAGCGCGCCCTGGCCGAAGCGGGACTCGCCAGTCTGCCCGTGTTGCGCCGTCCGTTCGGCGGCCGGGCCGGCTACGAGGCCCTCGAAACCCTGATGGCCGGTCCTCGGCCGCCGACGGCGCTGTTCGTCACCAGCGACCTCGCCGCGCTCGGTCTCCTGCGCGCCGCGACCGACCGCGGCCTGCGCGTCCCCGACGACCTCGCGGTGGCCTCGTTCGACGGCATCGAGTACGCGGCCTACACCAGCCCCGGCCTGACCACGGCCGAGCAGCCGATCTTCGAAATGGGCCGGCTGGCGGCCGAGCTGCTGGTGGGCGCGCTCGACAGCGAATCGCGGCCCACCGGGCTGCGGACCCTGCCGACCCGGCTGACGGTCCGCGGCTCGTGCGGCTGCGCCGACTCGTTCGTCCGGTCCTCGAACACGCTGCTGGATCGAGCCGCCGACGCCCGCTGATCCGGCTTCACCGTTCGTAGCAGCCGTTGACGTGGAACTGCGGTCTTCCGTGGCTCGCCTGGGCGACGCGGGCGAGCGGGACGAGGATCGCTTCCATGGCCGGGGCGACCTGGATGTGGCGCACCCAGCCGTGGTCGGTCAGCCGGATCCCGGTGGGAGTCCCGCGGAACGTCGCCCGGGTGTCGCCGGAACCCCCGCGGCTGCCGTAGGAAAAGGTGGTGACCTTGTCGGCGCCCAGGAGGGCGGTCGCCTCTTCGAGGGTGATCCACCGGTGGGTCGTCGAGGACGGGCCTTCGCCGGTTTCGTCGTCGTAGTGGATCATCCGGCCTTCGGCGAGGAGTTCTTCCGCGGCGGCCACGAACGTGGGGTAGTCCTGCGGGTGAGCGCGCCGGGTCCACAGTTCCGGGTCCTCGTCCACCCGGGGATCGAGCGAGAGTTCCAGGACGCCTTCCCGTCGTGAAAAGGAGCGCACCAGGCCGGCTTCGATCAGGGCGACCACTTCGTCCGCGGACAGGAGCTGCCCGCCGATGCGGCGAGCCCGGCGGGACAGCCGGGCCTGGCCGGCGAAGAGGGCCACGATCGAAGCGGCCCCGGTGAGCAGGGCGACCGTGCTCACGATGAGCACAACGCGCATCGGTGACCCCACGCGGGACAACAGGATGAGCAGCAGACCGCTCAAGCCGCCGGCGAACGTCGTCGCCATCGCCGAGATGATCAACAGGATGGTGAGCAGCGGCGGGCCCGCGGTGGTGAAGCGGCTTCCGATCACGTGCACGGTGAAGCTCACGAACACCGCCGCGACGTTCAAGACGGCGATTCCCCACAGTGCCCACAACACCGGCATAGCGCCTCCCAGGCTCGTGGCTCCCAGGATGCGCCGAGCTCGGACAGTGCGTCAAGACGCAATGTCCGGACACCGTGTCCGACACCGTCCGTGTTGCGATTTCCGGGGAAACCCCGCGCCGGCACCGCCGTTGAGCGCCGGGCTCTCAGAGTTCTCCCAGAACCTCCCCGGAACCGGCCGGGCGGGCGGGCCACGCTCGCCCGCATGACGATCGAAGTACGCGGCCTGACCAAGCGGTACGGGCCCGACACCGTGGTGGACGACCTGTCGTTCACCGTCGCGCCCGGACAGGTGACCGGGTTCCTCGGGCCCAACGGGGCCGGCAAGTCCACGACCATGAAGATGATCGTGGGCCTGGCCGCGCCGACCCGGGGCTCGGTCACCATCGGCGGGCGCCGCTACCGCGACCTTCCCGTGCCGCTCGCCGAGGTCGGTGCCCTGCTCGACGCCGGTGCGGTCCACGGCGGCCGGAAGGCCCACGACCACCTGCTGGCCCTCGCGGTGAGCAACGGCCTGCCGCGGCGCCGGGTCGGCGACGTGCTCGTGCGGACCGGGCTGGACGGCGTGGCCGGGAAGCGGGCGGGCGGGTTCTCGCTCGGCATGCGGCAGCGCCTGGGCATCGCGGCGGCGCTGCTCGGCGACCCGCGGGTGCTGATCTTCGACGAGCCGGTGAACGGCCTCGACCCCGAAGGGATCCGCTGGATCCGGGACTTCATGCGCTCCCTCGCCCGTGAGGGCCGCGCGGTGCTGGTGTCCAGCCACCTCATGAGCGAGATGGCGCAGACCGCCGACCACCTGGTCGTCATCGGCCGGGGGAAGCTCGTCGCCGACACCGCGGTGAGCGAGCTCGTGCGCGGCGAGGGCGCCGTGCTCGTCCGCACCCCCGATCCCGGCTTCGCGCAGCTGCTGGCCACCGCCGGAGCCACCGTGCGGGAAGGGGCCGAAACGTCGCTCGTCGTCTCCGGCATGACGAGCGCGGAGATCGGCAAGCTCGCCGCCTACCACGGCGTCGCCCTCGCCGAACTGACTCCGCAGCGCGTCACGCTCGAGGACGCCTTCATGGAACTGACCAAGGACAGCGTCGACTACCAGGGGGCCGCCGCATGAGCGTGCCGTTCAGCCGCTCCGTCCGCGCGGAATGGATCAAGTTCCGCAGCCTGCGTTCGACCTGGTACACGCTGGCGTGCCTGTTCGCCGTCGGGCTCGGCATCACGGCACTGGCCATGAACGCCGCCGCGAAGGACTACCCGGGCGAGGAGCCCTGGGACCCGACCGGGCGCAGCCTGACGTCCTACATCGTCGCCCAGCTGATCATCGGGGTGCTGGGCATCCTGGTCGTCACCGGTGAGCACGCGACCGGCCTGATCGGGACGTCGCTGATCGCCACGCCGCGCCGGAACCGGCTGCTGGCGGCCAAGGTGGTCGTCGCGGCGGCCGTGGCCGCGGTGGCGGGCCAGGTGCTGATGTTCGCCGCGTTCTTCCTCGGCCAGGCCGTCCTCGCCGGCCAAGGCGTGCCGCACGCGGCGCTCGGCGATCCGCGGGTGCTCTCCGCCGTGACGGGCGGTGGGCTCTACCTCGCGGCGATCGCGCTGCTCGCGGCCGGGCTCGGCACGATCGTGCGCGCCACGGCGGGTGCGCTCGCCACCCTGGTCGGGATCGTCTTCCTGGTGCCCGCCCTGGCGGCCCTGTTCCCCGCGTGGCTGCAACGCCTCTTCTTCTACTGGCCGACGCTCGGCGCGTCCGCGGTGCTGAAAACGGTGCCCGACCCGGACTTCCCGCACCCGTGGCTGAACCTGGCCGGGATGGGCGCCGGGGTCGTCGTCGTGCTGGCCGCCGCGTTCGCGGTCTTCCGGCGCCGGGACGTCTGATGCGCGAGGCAGGCCGGGGTCTGGTGGCGGCCGCCGCCGCGGTGCTCGCCATGACGGTGGTCGCCGCGGCCGGCCTGGCCCTGCTGGGGGCCGGCCGCGCCGGCGATCTCGGCGCGCTGACCGCGGCAGCCGTCGCGCTGGCCGCGGGCGGCACGGCGGTGGTCGACGCGGTCCCGGCAGCCGGGTTGCCGATCGCCGTGCGGGGCAGCCTCTACGTGCTGCCCCTCGGGGTTTCCGTTGCGGGGGCGGTGGTTCTTGGCCGGCTGCTGCTGCGCGGCCGGGCGGACGGGCTCCTGGTCCGCGGCGCCGCGGCGGCCGTGGCCCTTCCGGCCGCGCTGGGCGTTTTCGCTTGGGCAGCACGGGGAAAGCTGTCACTCCCGGATGGCGTGGCGACCGGCGGTTGCGCGCGGAGCGGTGGTTCGCCGCGACTGCCCGTCACCGGCGCGTTGGACGCCGGGTTCTCCGTGGCGGCCGGTCCGGCGGTGGTGGGTGCACTGGCCGGGACGCTCGTGGTGGCCGGAGCGTGCTGGACCGGGAGGAGGTTCCCGGTCCTCGCACGGAGTCTGCGCGTGATGGGCCGGGTTGCGGGCGCGATCGCCGCCCTGGGCCTGGCCGCCGCCTGGACGTTCGGCGGCACTCCCGCGGCCGGGGCCGTGCTGCTCGTCCTGCCTCAGCTGGTGTCCGGTGTCCTGCTGCTGGGGCTGGGCGTGCCGTGGACGGTCTCCGCCACGGCCTGCGTTCCGGACCTTTCACCGGGCGGTCCGGCGTCCTGGGTGGCCGCCGCGGTGCTGCTCGCCTGCGGTGTCGCCATCCGGAGCCGACGGCCCGGCACCCCGCTGCGCCGGGCCGCGGTGAGCGCCGCGCGGCTCGCTCCGGCCGCCGGTGCCGTGCTCGCCGTCGTGACACTGCTGTCGCGGGCCTCCGTGGACGTCGCGGTCAGGGCCTTCGGCTTCTCGCTGCCCGTTTTCGACGCGCGGCTGGGGGCGAACCCGCTGCTCGCGCTGGCGGCGGGGCTCGCGGGCGGCGCCGTCGCGGGCTTCGCGGGTTCCCTGCTCGCGGACGCGATCTCCGTATCCTCGCGGGCATGGAAGCGATGACGTCCCGGCTGCTGGTGGTGGACGACGAGGCCACCGTCCGCGAACTGCTCTCCGCCGCGCTGCGGTTCGCCGGCTTCCGGGTGACGTCGGCGGCGACCGCGGGGGAGGCCGTCGCCGCGGCCACCGCGGAGCCGCCGGACCTGGTGCTGCTGGACGTCATGCTGCCGGACATGGACGGCTTCGAGGTGGTCCGGCGGCTGCGCGAGCAGCGCTCCGGGCCGGGTGCGCCGGTGCCCGTCCTGTTCCTCACCGCGCGGGACCGCCAGTCGGACAAGGTCACCGGGCTGTCCCTCGGCGCCGACGACTACGTGACGAAACCCTTCGACCTGGCGGAGCTGATCGCGCGGATCCGCGCAATCCTCCGCCGGACCGCGGGCCCGTCGGCCGGCGTGCTCACGGCGGGCCCGCTCGCGCTCGACGCGGAGGGCCACCAGGTGACCCGCGCGGGGCAGGCCGTCCGGCTGTCCGCCACCGAGTTCCGGTTGCTGCACTACCTGATGGAGAACGCCGGGCGCGTGGTGTCGAAGGCGCAGATCCTCGACCGGGTCTGGCGCGACGACTTCGGCGGCGACGCCGGCATCGTCGACACCTACATCTCCTACCTGCGGCGCAAGATCGACACCGGGGAGCCGAAGCTCGTCCACACCGTGCACGGCGTCGGCTACGTGCTGCGGGAGCCCCGGCGGTGAGGCGGCTTTCCCTGCGGGCCCGGCTGCTGCTGCTCACCACGGGCCTGCTGCTCGCCGGCCTGACCCTCATCGGCACGCTGGTTTCCGGCCGGCTGGAACGCTTCCAGCTCGACCGGCTCGACGGCCAGCTGCGCTCGATGACCGAGCTGATCTCCCGGGCGGCGGGGCCGCCGCCGGCCGCGAACCCCGCCGTGCGGCCCGATCTCGTCGACCCGGCGCTCGAGCTGTTCGGCACCCCGTACGTCGTGTACTTCGACGCCGGCGGCACGGCGGTGGGCGGCCTCCACTCCTCCCGGGTGGACGGCGCGACACTGCCTTCGCTCGGCGCCCTGCGCACGGTTCCCGCCGACGGGACGGCCGCCGACCTGGACGCCGCGGACGGGTCGCAGCGCTGGCGGGCCGTCGCCCGGCCGGCGCTGCGCTGGGGCGGCACGGTCGTTTCGGCCGCACCGCTCGCCGAAGCCGACGCCACGATCGCCCAGCTGCGGACGAGCAGCCTGGTCACCGGCGCCGCGCTGCTCGTCGTGCTCACCGCGGCCGGCTGGTTCGCCCTCGGCCGGGGCCTGCGGCCGCTGCGCCGCATCGAGCACACGGCCGCGGCGATCGCCGGCGGCGACCTCACCCGGCGCGTCCCCGACCTCGCGCCGCCCGGCACGGAGATCGGGCACCTGGCGACGTCGCTCAACACCATGCTGGGCCAGCTGGAAGGCGCCTTCGCCGACCGGGCCGCGTCCGAGGCCCGGATGCGGGCCTTCGTCTCGGACGTCAGCCACGAACTGCGCACGCCCCTGTTCGGCATCAAGGGTTCCGCGGAGCTCTACCGGATGGGGGCGCTGCCCGGAGCGTCCGATGTGGACGAAGCGATGCGCCGCATCGACCGCGAGGCCACCCGGCTCACCGCGCTGACCGAGGACCTGCTCCTGCTCGCCCAGCTCGACGAGGCGCCCGAGGAGCAGCTCGACCGGGCCCCGATGGACCTGCGCACCCTCGCCGTCGACGCCCGGCACGACCTGCGGGCGCTCGACCCGGCCCGCCCGGTCGCCCTGACCGGACCGGGCGGCACCGGCGGGCCCGGGCCGGCGCCGGTCGACGCCGACGAGGCCCGCCTGCGCCAGGTCGTCACCAACCTGGTGGGCAACGCGGCCGCCCACACGCCACCGGGCACCCGCGTCCGCATCGGGGTCGGCACGGTGAACGGCCACGCGGTGCTGGAGGTGGCCGACGACGGCCCGGGCCTGACGGCCGAGCAGGCGAGCCGCGCGTTCAACCGCTTCTACCGGGCCGACCGCTCCCGCACGCGCAGGCCGGGCGCCGACGCCGGCCTCGGGCTCGCCATCGCCCGTTCCCTGGCCCGCGCCCACGGCGGCGACGTCGAACTGGAGACGACGTTCGGCGAAGGCGCCTGCTTCCGGCTCGTGCTGCCGCCGGCGCAGGCACCCTGAGCCGGTGCCGATTCCGGACGTCGGCACGCCGGTCCCACCTCGGAACGCCATGATGGGGCGGTGACCGATACCGCCGCAGGTCTGCCGCCTGTCCCGCATCCCGCCGACCAGCCGAAGCAGGTCGTGACCCCGTTGTCGGGCAAGGCGGTGCTGGCCGCGGCCGGAGGAACCGCGCTGGTCGTGGTCGCGGCGGTGACCGCCCTGTGGTTCGGCCTCACCACCGGCGGTTCCGACCCGAGCCGGGTGACCGCGCAGCTGGACGTGCTGCGGATCGGGCTGAGTCTCGGTCTGGGCGGCGGCGGGCTGTTCGCCCTGTACCTGGCTTGGCGGCGGCAGCGGTCCACGGACCTCGCCCTGCTCCAGAAGGAACGCGACCAGGCCGACGTCGCCCGTGCCCACGCCCTCCAAGAGCGCGTCGCGGCGGAGAACCGGGCGCACCAGGAGCGGGTCGCCCTCGCGACCGAAAGCGACGCGACGGCCCGCCGCATCACGGAACTGTTCACCAAGGCCGTCGAGCACCTCGGGGCCGGTTCGGCCCCGGTCCGCCTGGGCGGGCTCTACGCGCTGGAACGACTGGCCCAGGACAACGCCGAGCAGCGGCAGACCATCGTCAACGTGCTGTGCGCCTATCTGCGGATGCCGGTCGACGAGCCGCGAGAGGACGACGACCCGGACGCGCTTCGGCAGCATCAGCGGGAACGCGAAGTCCGTCTCACCGCCCAGCGCATCCTGACCGGCCACCTGCGTCCGGGGCCCGGACCCGGGAACCCGGCGGCGACGTTCTGGCCCGGCCTGGAACTCGACCTGACCGGCGCAGTGCTGCGCGAAGCCGACTTCAGCGGCTGCCACCTGCACGTTCTCCGGCTCGACGGCGTCACCTTCGTCGGCACCGCCGTCTTCGCCGGGACGACCTTCGCCGAGGACGCGACCTTCGAAGACGTCACCTTCACCGAGGGGGCGCGGTTCGGCCAGGCCACGTTCGCCGGACGCGCGCAGTTCCGTGGCATGACCTTCGCCGGGAGTGTCGACTTCGCCGAGGCGAAGTTCCGGCGAGGCGCCCGGTTCGAGGGCACGTCCTTCACCGCGGACGCCGGGTTCTCCGGGGCGGAGTTCGCGCGCCGCGCCTGGTTCACCAAGACGGTCTTCGCGCGCGACGCCGAGTTCGGTTCGGCGCGCTTCGCCAGTGAGTCGGAATTCCGCGGCGCGGAATTCCACGGCAACGCGAGGTTCGTCGGCGCCACGTTCGCCGGCAACGCCGCCTTCCACGGCACCGTGTTCCGGCGCTACGTCAGCTTCCGGGAAGCCGTCTTCGCCCGCGACGTGAGCTTCCAAGGCGCGGTGTTCGGAGGAACGATCGGGTTGCGCGACGCGACGTTCCGCAGGAAGGCCGAGTTCCGCGGCGCCGGCTTCGCCCAGGTGCCGCGCGTCACCGCCGACCAGTTCCCGGCCGGCGTACCGCCGGAACTGCCCGAGCCGGACGCGCGCTGAAGGCCCGGAGTGGCCGGGTGCCGGGACCCGGGGGAAGATGCACTTGGGGTTCACGCGAAAGGCGGCACGAGGGCCACCAACGGGTCCTACCACGGCGTCGCCCGAAACAGGCGTACCGATCTTCGGTGTGTCGGGCGACAAAGTGGTCCACAATGGATACCCACGTGTCCGGTCCCGTGGACAGCCCGTGACAACACCCGGCCCCACATGACCCATCGGGAGGAGCTTTTCGCTGGATGAGGCGGAGCCGGTCGGAAAATCACCCCGGCCGGCGGCGCTGATCGTCTTTAGCTCGTGGACAATCCAGAACACCTGCACCCCGACTGGGACCCCGAGCGGTTCCTCGAACAGTACCGCGACGAGATGACCCTCGCTGCCCGCAGGAAAGTGGACAGTGATCATGATGCCGAAGAGGCACGCGCCGCGGCCGCCCTCAAGGCGCTGAGGAAACCTCCCGGCAAGGACGTGAAGGACCTGCAGGCGTGGCTCTGCAAGGTCGCGATCAACTCGGCGCGGGACCTGCAGCGACAGCGAAACCGGCAGGCGAGCCGCGAGACCGTCGACGAAGCGGGGTGGGAGCGGGCCGATCCGCGAGCCGACACCCTCCGCACGGTTCGGTTCCGGGCCGACACGCTCGCCTTCCTCGAGCGGGTCTGGAACCTCCTGGACAAGTCCCGGTACGAGGATGTTGCGCTGTACCTGGACGTGGAGCTCGAGCGGTGCACGGAAAAACAGCTGGCCGAGCAGCTCGGCATTTCGTTGAACCGGCTCAAGGGCCGGCGCCGGCGTGCCGGGAAAGCGGTGCAGGACGCGGCCACGGTCGCGGTGCTCATCGTCGATCCCGGTGAGGGAAAGGACCGTTGTGCCGTCCCGCTCGCCCTCGCCGCGGGCCAAGACGTGTCGCCCGAGCTGCGGCGCAAGGTCCGGACCCACGTCCGCGCCTGCCCGCCGTGCCGTCGTCGGTCCGCCGACCGGAACGCCCTGCTCGACGTCGTCCTGGCCGTGCCGGGAGCGGCCGTGGCCGGGGGCTTGCTCCTCGGCTGGCTGACCAAGCTCAGGGCCGCGAACGGTGCGGTGGCGGCGTCCGCGGCGGCCGTGGCGCTGGTCGCGGTCCTGGTGCCGATCACGAGGCCCGGCCCCGGTGAGGCCGTGCGGGTCCCCCCGGACGTCGTGACGCCCCCGCGTCAGCTTCCGCAACCGCAACCGCAACCGACGCTGCCCGGCACGTCGTCCGTGCCGCCACAGCCGTCGAAGCCGCCGGCCGGAACGCCGGCCCGGCCCGCCCCACCGCCGTCGGCCACCTCCGAGGTGCCCCCGCCGCCCCGCACCTCCGGCGCGCCGGAGGCACCCGGAAATCCGGGAGCAGGCGGAACCGGCCGCCAGGACACGGTTCCGGCCGTCACCGGTTGGTCGGCACAGCACCGGCGCATCGTCGCGGGGGACGACGGTGCGTGCGGGGACGAGCCGAGCACTTCCGCCGTGCGGGTCACCGTCACGTCCGCGGCCAAGTCGGCAACCCTCCTGGTGACCGTCCACGGCACCTCCTTCTCGCTGCCGATGCAGGGCACCCGCAACGGAACCGAGTGGAACGCCCGGGTTGGCCCGGTGAACGAGGACGCCCGGGGAAGTCTCGGCCTCGCGGCCGAAGTCGCCGGTGCCGGCGGGGCACGGGCGGTGACGAGCTTGGGGAGCATCGATGTCTGCCCGTGCCGCCTCGGTGGCTGACCCCGGGTGCGGCGGGGCCGGTTCCGCGGAACCGGCCCCGCCGCCGGAGTTCCGCGGTCCGGCCACCGCGGACCGGGTGATCGCGGCCGGCGACCGGGTGGCCGACTTCTGGATGAGCCGCCCGGGTGTCAAGAAGATCCTCGCGCCGGCGCCGCACGTCCAGGCCGGGGAACGCGTGTTCGACGTCCTGCCCGCCTTGGAGAGCGACCTTCGGGTCCAGGTCATGCTGTCCGTTCCGGAAACGGGCTACCGGTGGGCGGGCATCGACGAGTACGTGCGCCGGCTCGACGCACTGGTCGTCCCGTGGCGGCAGGCGGTGAGCACGCGGTTCGACCTGGTGCTGGCCGCCTGCACCTGGGGCGTGGCCGAGCTCGACGGGCCGGTCGTCCTGATGCCCCACGGCGCCGGCAGCGCGGGGTCCAGGATCGCCTTCGGCGGCGATCTGCGGCGGCACGGCCTGCACCGCGAGCAGCTGATGCGCGGCAGCGACGTGGTGCCCGCCGCGCTGGCACTCGCGACCGACGACGAGAAGCTGCTGCTGGCCGAAGCCTGCCCCGAAGCCCTTCCCCGGTCGGTCGTCGCCGGCGACCCGTCGTTCGACCGGATGCTGGCCGGCCTGCCGTACCGGGACGCGTACCGCCGGGCGCTCGGCGCGGCACCGGGACAGCGGGTCGTGGTGGCGACGTCGACCTGGTCGAGGCACTCGCTCTTCGGCACCGACCCTGCGGTCTTCCCCCGGTTGGTGGAGGAGCTTCCGCGGCCGGAGTACCTGGTGGTGGCGGTGCTGCATCCGTTCATCTGGCACGGGTACGGCCGTCGCCAGGTCCTGGCGTGGCTGGCGCGGGCCCGGGAGCTCGGGCTCGTCGTGCTGCCTCCCGAGGAGGCGTGGCGCGCGGCACTCGTCGCCGCCGACGTCGCCTTGGGGGACCACGGGTCGGTGCTGCAGTACGCCGCGGCACTCGGCGTGCCGGCGCTGATGAGCACCGCCTCCCTGGCGGGGGTCCGGCCGGGCAGCCTCGCCGAGCTCCTGGCGCGGACCGTGGCTCCGCTGCACCTCGACCGTCCGCTGGCCCCGCAGGTGATGCGGGCGGAGGCGCTCGCGGACGGCGAGCGGGCGGCGGTGGTGCGAGCGATCACCGCGCGACCGGGCGAAGCGCTGACCATCCTTCGTCGTACCTGCTACGAGCTGCTGGGGCTGGACCAGCCGACGCACGGGGTGCCGGTTTCGCCGGCCCGGGTGCCGGAACCGATCGAGTGAGCGCGTGCTACTCGGTTCGCGGTGTGGGCAGCGACCGGAGCCGGGCCCGGATCCGGTCGGCATGGGCGTCGTCCATCGAGGGGTACGCGGCGAGCGCTTCGGTCCAGTGCCGCCGCGCGCCTTCGTGGTCTCCGGCGCCGGCCAGGACCTCGGCCAGCTTCTCCAGCACGGGGGCCCGCAGCGCGGCGGCCTCGGCCGCGGGAAGCGACCGCAGTCCCCGCTGCAGCTCGGCGACCGCCTCGGCGAACGAGCCGCGCGCCGCGTGGACCGAACCCAGCCCGGCGATGGCTTGCGCGAGGCAGTGGTGGTCGCCGATCGACGTCGCCAGGTGCGCCGAGCGCCGGAAGTGGCCGGCGGCCGCGTCGAGGTCGCCTTGGCCGGTCAGCGCGTGGCCGAGGTAGCCGTGGAGGAGCGCCGTCCCGCGGTGCCGTTCGTGCGCTTCGTTGAGCCGTAGGGCACTGCGGTAGTGCTCGACGGCTTCCGGAAGCCGGCCGCAGGCGTGCGCGACGGCGCCCAGCCCTTCGAGCGCGGTCGCCTCACCGGCCCAGTCGCCGTTCGAGCGGGCGGTGGCCAGCGCGCGCCGGAAGGGTTCCCGTGCCGCCTCGGGCCGCCCGGTGCGCAGGTGGACGGCGGCAGCCTGGTTCACCATGCGCACCTCGGTCCCGGCGTCTCCGGACAAGGTCGCGGCCTCGACCGCGAGGGCACCGGCACCGATCCACTCGTGGTAGTGCCCGCGGTAGAGGAACAGTCCCCAGAGCGCGTCGTAGAGCTGGCACACGAGCTCGTACCAGCGGCGGGAAAACGCGGCCCGCAGGCACGCCACCAGGTTCGGCAGTTCGCGCTCGAGCCAGTCCAGCGCCGATGCGCGCGTCGTGAACTCCGCCGGCACGGGAGTCCGGCGCGGCCGCAGCGGCGTCGCCATGCCGTCGGCCGACGCGGCGCGGTCCCGGTACCACGACACCGCGGCCCGCACCGCCCGCTCCTGTTCGAACCCGGGCTCCTGGTGTTCGGCCAGCCGGCGGGCGTGCAGCCGCACGAGGTCGTGGAGGCGGTAGCGGTCGAAGGCGGTGTCGGCGATCATGCTCGCGTCGACCAGCACGCCGAGGGCGCGTTCCGCGTCCGCCTCGGTCGTATCGGTCAACGCGGCCGCGACACCCCTGCCGAAGTCGCGCCCCGGGTACAGCCCGAGCAGCCGGTAAAGGCGGGCAGCGGCGGGCGGAAGCCCGTGGTAGGAGAGGTCGAAGCAGGTCACGACGGAGAGAGCGTCGTCCTCGGCCACGAGCGAGCGCAACCGATGCCGTTCGTCGGCGAGTTCCGCGGCCACCCTGGCCAGCGGCCAGTGCGGCCGGACCGCCAGCCGCGCCGCGGCGACGTGCAGCGCGATCGGCATCCCGCCGCACAGCTCCGCCACCCGGCGCGCCGGTTCCGGTTCGGCGGCGACGCGTACCCGGCCGACCGCGCGGCTCAGCAACTCCACCGAGGAGTCCGGCGGCAGGACGTCGACGGCCACGGTGACGCCGCCGTGGGCGACGAGGCCGCTCAGCCGCCGGCGGGTGGTCACCACGACGACGCTGTGCGGAGAAGCCGGAAGCAGCATCGTCACCTGCGCGCTCGAGGCCGCGTCGTCCAGCAGCAGGGCGATCGACTTGCCGGCGGTGAGCGACCGGTACAACGCGGCTCGCTCACCGGCCTCGGGTGGCAGGTCCGCGGGTGGCACGCCCAGCCCGTGGAGGAGGCCGCCGAGGACCTCGGCGGGCGGGACGGGTCCCGTCGGTCCGTGTGCCGACAGGCCCGCGTACAGCTGACCGTCGGGGTAGCGCTCATGGGCGTGGTGCAGCCAGTGCGCTGCGAGGGCGGACTTTCCCACCCCACCCGGACCGGTCAGGACCGCGAGCCCGGGACCGCCCTGGCGGGGGTGGCGGGTCAGCACGTCCGTGAGCGCCTGCAGTTCGCCGGTCCGCCCGCTGAAGTGCGCGGGCGCGAGCGGGAGCTGACGGGGCACCGGCCGACGGGGAACGTCGTGGAGGTGGATGTCACCGTGGACGACGCCGGCCTGGACGACCGGCCCACCGACGGCGTGCGCCACGTTGCTGGCGGTGTTCGGACTGTCCACGGCCCACCTCCGGATTCGAGGCTAGTGCCGTCCCCCTCGCCCGGCAGCGGGTTTCACGGTGCCGAGGGGGCGCTGCGGAACCTGCGGCCACGGCCCGTTGATCCCGTCCGCGGCGAACCGCAGCCGGCGAATCAGGTCCCAACGCTTGATGAGCATTGCGGCGTCCGCCGCCCCGAAGGGCGACACCGAAGCGGGCTGGCGCGACAACCAGCTCTGGACCTTCTGCCGATCGGCCGGCCGAGCCGGAGTCGTGAGACCGGCCAGCACGGTCGTCAGCGTCGCTCCCGGCTCGGCGGATGCAGCGGCTTCGGCCAGCTCCGTCGCGAACTCGGGCATCGACTGGTGCACCGCGGCCATGAAGCACGTTGCGGTTCGTTCGGTCGCCGGTCCGTCACCACCGGCCAGCGGCGGGGACATGGCCAGCAGCAGTTTGCAGATGTTGACGAACCGCTTGACCTGCCTCGGCGTGCCGGACACGAGGGGCGTGAGCGCCTCGACGAAGACGAGTTCGGCCGGTGTGATCGTGAACTTCTGCGCGTCGCGGTCGAGCCCGGGCCCGTAGCCGGCCAGCATGTTTTCGGCGGCGTCCTGCTCGGCGGAAGTGGCCGTCAGGGCTTTGCCGGACTGTTCGACGGCCGCTCCGCCGGCCTGGGCGACAGAGGGAAGCAGGAGCCCGCGCAACATCCGGTGCCGCCCGTCGTCGTCGAGCGATTCCACCCAGAACGGGATTTGGAAGATCTTCTCGAGGTAGTCGGTCGGCGTCGGCGCGTCGCCCATGAGAGAAGGCTTCTCCTTGAGGAGGGGGAGTGCACTCGCCAGCGCCTCGGTCAGCCACCTCGTGTCGACGGCCACCACCACGACGAACAACGGGAAGGCGAGGAGCAGGTGGACGGCTTCGAGCACCTCCAGGACGCGCCGAGGCGGGCAGCGGTCGAGGTCGTCGATGTAGAGGACGATCCGGTTGGGCGGACCGTCGGGGTTCTGTGCCTCGTCGGTACCGTTGTAGTCCGTCACGAGCGTGGAGAGCGTCCTGAGGTCGTCGCTCACCGTGGACACGACGCCGAGCCTTTTGCGGTAGTCGTCACTCGCGGCGCGAGCGGCAAGGTAATCCGTGTAGACCGTGCCGTGGGCGAGCCGGGCGGCCGCGTCGTCCAGCTTGGTTCGCTGCGACTCCGCCTCCTTCAGTTTCTCCCGTTCGGCTTCGATCTCGCCGCGGGTGGTCTCTACGGCCGCTTCTTCCGCTTGCTGCTTCGCTTCCGCAGTCCTGACCCGGTTCGCCAGTTCGTCCGTGACCTTCCGCTCGGCTTCCTCGGCGACCTTCCGCTGGCGCTCGAGGAAGCTCGTCGCCGCGCGGACGACCGGAAGGAGGGCGGCCGCACAAGTGGTCAGTGCGGCCGTCACGGCAGTCGGGAACGACAAGCCGGACCGGTCGAGGACAACGAGGCCCACCGGCACGATCAGCGTGGCGAGGAGAACCCAGACGGTGCGGCCCCGGCTCCAGAACTCGCCGTGCTTCCAGGCGGGCACGCTCGCCGCGACTTTGAGGCGGTGCGCCTCGTCGATGAACGCCGTGACCTCCGGACCGAGCCGTGCGCGGACTTCGTTGATCACCTTCCCCCCGGCGGCCGCCCGCGCGTCCGCGGCGAGGGCCGCGCGCACGACGGCGAGGTCGCCGGCCTGGTGCTTGGCGTTCGTGACCTGCTCCGTGGCCGTCCGAAGCGCTTCGACCTGTTCTTCCTGCACAGCCAGCAGTTCCGTGAGTTTCTCCCGGGCGTGCACCAGCTCTTCCCGGTTGGCGGCTTCCTCGTCTCGCTGCTTCAGGCGCCGGCGGCCCAGCTCGGTCAGCTTCGCGCGCGCTTCGGGCGACAGCTCGCCGTAGATGCGCGAGAGCAGGGCGGCCCAGAGGTCCGTCTCGACGTACTGCCAGGCGTTGAACTCGATCGGGACGACCTTGGACCAGATCTGCTGCGACTCGGAGCCGCCCGCGGCCATCGTCGTCAGCTGGCCGACCCGGTGGCGGATCTTCGTCATCAGGAAGCTCTTGCCGCTTCCCCAGGTGCCGAAGAGGCCGATCGCGAGCGGGGGAACCAGCGTCTTGGAGGTGATGAGGTAGGCGAAGGCGTCGGCCTCGGAACCGACCCCGACGAAGTCGGCGCCGGGGTCGGGCGCATCGTTCGAGAACGAGGCCATCGTGGCGGGTCTCCGGGGGAACCGCCGGGCGAGCCACTGCCCGATCTGTTCGCCCGCCGTCGTGCTGCTCCGCAGGTCGATCGTGTCGGTGTCGCGCTCCGGGTCGATGCTGTGCAGGGACGGGACGACGTTGCCGAACTCGCTGACCAGTTCGGTGGCGCTGATTCCGAACCTGTCGAGGCCTGGCTGCAGCCGGTCGGGCCAAGGCGGCCGGCCGAGGAGACTGGCCAACACGTGCAGGACCTGCGCGGTGCCGCCGGCGCGGCTGCCGGCTTCGGCCATGATCGTGCCGACGTCGGAGGACCAGTCGCTCGTCTCCGGCCCGCGGGCCGCCGCAGCCGCCGAGCGGAGAGCGTTGCGGTCGAGGACCGGGCGGTCGTCCGGCAGCACGTCCCGGGCGGTCAGGCCGAAGTGGCCGAGGAACTGCCAGACCTCACCCTGTGGGTCGGGGTGGGTGAGGAGCAGCCCGACGAAGAGGTCATCGGAGGTGATCTCGCGGCGGTTGCGGTCGATCGCTGCAGTTCCACTGGCCCACAAGAGTGCCTTGTTCACGGATGGCGACCAACCTGGTATCTCCGGCATTCCGATCACCTCTCGGCCCGTTCGCCTGCTCCTGACAAGCGTGTTCCCGTTGTGGACAGGTGTCAAATGCGGTTCTTGAGCCGGTAAATGATTGCTGGCGTCGGCGACAATTGATCCGTTTTCCCGGGTGAACTGTGGGATCTGGTCGAGCCCGGCGGCGACGCATCTCCGGATTTCCGGTCGACCGCGGCTGACCGCGGAAGAACTGTTCGACCCCGACCCCGGCAGGCGTTGGCGAACGCCGGGTTGGCTCCGTCTGATGTGGACATTGTCGAGAGGCATGGGCCCCGGCCATTCGGGAAGACGTTGCGGGCGCCCGCTCCGGTACCGTGCTCGCGGTTGCCCATTCAGCGGCAAGAACACTCGCCGGACCGGGCCCGCCGGTCGTCACGCTGCGGCGAGGGGATCCACCCCAGGCCATGACCACCAGCGATCACCGCTGGCAGCTGGGCTAGGCTGTGCCGTCACACGGGCGTGCGCAGCGGAGTCGCCGCATGCCCGTGCGTGTCCGTTTCGAGATGATGAGGTGGCAAGCGCGTGTCCGAGATCACGCCGAACGTGCCAGAGCGGCCGTCGCTGGACGGTCTGGAGCTCAAGTGGGCGGATCGGTGGGAGGAGGCGGGGGTATACCGGTTCGAGGCGCCCGGTGACCGTTCCGCCGTGTTTTCGATCGACACCCCGCCGCCGACCGTCAGTGGCTCCCTGCACGTCGGGCACGTGTTCTCCTACACCCACACCGACATCGTCGCGCGGTTCCAGCGGATGCGCGGCAAGCACGTCTTCTACCCGATGGGGTGGGACGACAACGGCCTGCCGACCGAGCGGCGCGTGCAGAACCACTTCGGCGTGCGCTGCGACCCTTCGCTGCCCTACGACCCGGACTGCGTGTACCCCGAGCCGATCACCAAGAAGGGTGAACGGCCGCTGATCAACCTCTCGCGGCAGAACTTCGTCGAGCTTTGCGAGAAGCTCACCGCGGTCGACGAGCAGGCGTTCGAAGAGCTGTGGCGACGGCTCGGCCTGTCCGTCGACTGGTCGCGGACGTACATGACGATCAGCGCGCGGGTCCAGCCGCTGTCCCAGCTCGCGTTCCTGCGGCTGGTGCGCGACGGCGAGGCCTACCAGGCCGAGGCGCCGACGCTGTGGGACGTCGGGTTCCAGACCGCCGTCGCGCAGGCCGAGCTGGAAGACCGCGAGCACCCCGGTGCCTGGCACCGGATCTCCTTCCACGCCCCCGGCGGCGAGAAGGTGTTCATCGAGACGACCCGGCCGGAACTGCTGCCGGCCTGCGTCGCGCTGATCGCGCACCCGGACGACGAGCGCTACCAGGGGCTCTTCGGCTCCACCGTGACCTCGCCGGTCTTCGGGGTGTCCGTGCCGGTGCTGCCCCACCCGGCCGCCGAGATGGAGCGCGGCGCGGGCATCGCGATGTGCTGCACCTTCGGCGACATGACCGACGTGCAGTGGTGGCGCGAGCTCAAGCTGCCCGCCCGCACCGTCATCGGCCGCGACGGGCGGATCCTGCCCGAGCCGCCGGCCGGCCTCGACGACGTCGACGGCCGCAAGGCCTACGCGGAGCTGGCCGGGGCGACCGTGCACACCGCCCGCGAGCGCGTGGTGGCGATGCTGCGCGAGTCCGGCGACCTCGAAGGCGAACCGCGCAAGGTCGTGCGGCCGGTCAAGTTCTACGAGAAGGGCGACAAGCCGCTGGAGATCGTCTCCAGCCGGCAGTGGTTCGTCCGGTCGCTGCAGCACCAGGACGCCCTGCTCGAGCGCGGTGCGGAGCTGCAGTGGCACCCGGCGTACATGAAGGCCCGCTACGACGACTGGGTCCGCGGCCTCAACAGCGACTGGCTGATCAGCCGCCAGCGGTTCTTCGGCGTCCCGTTCCCGGTGTGGTACCCGCTGGACGAGGCCGGTGAGCCCGTGTACTCCGAGGCCATCTTCCCGGCCGAGGACGCGCTGCCGGTCGACCCGTCCTCGATGACCCCGCCGGGGTACACCGAAGACCAGCGCGGTGTGCCGGGCGGCTTCGTGGGCGACCCGGACGTCATGGACACCTGGGCGACTTCGTCGCTGACGCCGCTGATCGTCTGCGGCTGGGAGGTCGACCCGGAGCTGTTCGCGCAGACGTTCCCGATGGACCTGCGCCCGCAGGGCCACGACATCATCCGCACCTGGCTGTTCTCGACGGTGCTGCGCTCGCACCTGGAGCTGGACACGGTGCCGTGGCTGCACGCCGCGCTGTCCGGGTGGATCCTCGACCCGGACCGCAAGAAGATGAGCAAGTCCAAGGGCAACGTGGTCACCCCGATGGGCCTGCTGGAGCAGTTCGGCTCCGACGCCGTGCGGTACTGGGCGGCCAGCGGCCGGCCCGGCACGGACACGGCGTTCGACGAAGGGCAGATGAAGATCGGCCGCCGGCTGGCCACGAAACTGCTCAACGCCAGCAAGTTCGTGCTCAGCTTCCCCGAGCCCTCGGCGGACGCCGAGGTGACCGAGCCGCTCGACCGGGCCGTGCTCGACCTGCTGGACGGGGTGATCGCGCAGGCGACGACCGCGCTGGAGGCGTTCGAGTACACCACCGCGCTCGAGGTCACCGAGCGGTTCTTCTGGCTGTTCTGCGACGACTACCTCGAGCTGGTCAAGCCCCGCGCGTACGCCGACTTCGGCGAGCAGGCGGGCTCGGAGTCCGCGCAGCTCGCGCTGCGCACCTCGCTGTCGACGCTGCTGCGGCTGTTCGCCCCGTTCGTGCCCTACGCCGCCGAGGAAGCCTGGTCGTGGTGGCACGCCGGGTCCGTGCACAGCGCGCCTTGGCCCACCGCGGCCGAGGGTGGCACGACGGCGTCCGCGGAGCTGGTCACGCTGGCGGCCACGGCGATCAGCGCGATCCGCAAGGCCAAGAGCGAGGGCAAGCAGTCGATGCGGGCGCCGGTGGAGAAGGTCCGCGTGCTGGGCCCGGCCGAGCAGCTGGCCCGGTTCGAGCAGATCGCCGAGGACATCCGCGCGGCGGGCAAGATCACCGTCCTCGAGTACGAGACGACGACCGAGCCCCTCCGGTTCGAAGTGACCCTGCCCGAAGGGTGAGCGAATGGTGTCCCGGTTTTACGGGACACCATTCTCCGATCCGTCGGGAAGAACGGTCGGCTGCGGGTCCTGCCCGCTCGAGTTCGCCGGGCTCGCCGCGGTTCGCACTGGCCCGCACCGGCCACGCGCCGACGCGGGAGTTCGGCACGTACGTCCACCCCACCACGCGGTTCACCCGGCCCGAGCCGCCGGACCCGAACGGGCGCGCTCCGGCAAGCCCCGCGTGCTCGCCGGCTTCGGCACGGTGTTCGCGGCGCCAGGACCGCTGCGAGGCACTCGGCGTCGGCGTGCGGAGCTCCCCGCATCCGACCGCTTCGACGCCGGGTGCCGCTCTCGACACGGTGCTCGCCGACCCGTCCTTCACCGAGCGGGCCCGTGCGGACCTCGCCGACGCGCCGATCTGCGCGAACTCACCCGCACCTTCAACACGCTCTTCGAGCGCGGAATGACGGCCGGGCAGCTGCGAGCCGCCGCCATCACCGGCTACGTCACCGGCCTGCCGGCGGAGAAACGGCGGCGGCCCGGCGAGGGCCTGGTCCGCGTGGCGGTCGACGGCGAACTCGCGGCCGAGGAGCTCGTCCCGCTCGTCGTCCATATCTACAACGCCAGCTACCAGACGACGATGAGCCTGCTCGGCAACGGGCCGCACCTGCTGCGGCACGACCCGCCGGTCCAGAGCACCGGCCGGCACGCGGCGGCCGACCCGAGCTATTCGCCGACGTCAACACACCTGCGAGGAGCACGCCCAGCGCGGCCGCCAGCTCCCGGCACGCCGCGGCGTCCTCGCACGCAGTCGCTGCCGCGTGCAGCTGCTGCGTGATCTCCGGCTGGTCCGCCCGGCCGGGCGGACCAGAATCTCGTTGACGTCCACCGACGGTGGTTCGCTCAGCGCGTACAGCCCGGCCCGGGCTCCAGGCGCGGTTCCGGTGAGTGCCCATTTCGTCACCGAGTGCAGGCTCGCGTCGCCGAGGTAGCGGCCGGTGATCAGCAGGTGCCCAGCCGACAAGAGCTTCGACGGTCTCGCCGGCTACTGCACCCGGGCGCTTGCGGCGTGAACTTCGCACTCGCCACACTGGCTGCGACCCGTTAGTAACCAGAGTACTAGTTACACGGCGACCTGGCGAGCTAGGCTGTCGGCCTGGGTTTGCGTGGTCGCTGGAGAATCATTGGCGCCGCCGCGGGCGTGTGGAGTGTTTTCAAACTGTGGGTACCGGTTAGGGGGCGTTGACATCGCAGGTCAGAGGCGCGGACACCAGTGTTTCCATGATCATTTGACTACTTTGGCCGACTCTTGTGTCGCCCGTGCGCTGCTGCGCAGTTCCAGTGTCACTCAAGCAGGGCTCAAGTACACGTCGAGTTGGGCGCTCGACTGTTGAGCTCGGTTGGATCAAGCCGGCTCTCGCTCAGTCCGGCTTTCACCGTGGTGTTGGACATCATCGTCGCTCGAAGGGCACACGCAACGAGCTGATCAAACCGGTTTTCACGGCACACGTTGTTCAGCCAAGGGGGGCATTTCGTGCATGTGCATGTGCAAGTGCTAGGTGAATTCGAAGTCACGCGTCGTGGGGTTGCGTTGACTCCGTCGGCACCCAAGCTGCGCCGGGTGTTCGCCCTGTTGGCCATTCGGGCCAACAGGGTCGTTCGCATCGACCAGATCATCGAGGAACTCTGGGAGGACAGACCACCGTTCAGTGCGACCACGACATTGCAGACATATGTGTATCAACTACGCAAACTTCTCGCTTGGTCGATGCGCAACGACGAGACGTCAGGCCAGGGCGACACTCCAGAGGTTGCATTGCGAACCACCCCCAGCGGGTATCTGCTGAGCCTGCCGAAGGGCGCTCTCGACGCCGACCGGTTCGAACAGCTGGCTGCGGAGGGCCGGGAGAAGATCAGCGCGGGTGAGTTCGAAGCCGCGTCGGAAATGTTGCGGGAGGCGCTGCAACTGTGGTCGGGCCCGGCCTTCAGCGCGGTGAACGCCGGGCCACTCCTGCAGGCGGAGATCGTGCGGCTCGAGGAGCTTCGCAAGATTGTGCTCGGCCACCGGATCGAAGTGGACCTCCAGCTCGGCAGGCACCTCGAACTCATCGGTGAGCTGACGACGATGGTCGCGCAGCAGCCAACCCACGAAGGCTTCCAGGCCAAGCTGATGCTCGGGCTCTACCGCGCGGGACGCCGGTCAGAGGCGCTGCAGGCCTATCAACGCACGAGAACAGCGTTGGCGGAGGAGCTCGGACTCGAGCCGTCGACGGAGCTGCGCCAGCTGCATCAGGCAATCTTGACGGCGGACCCGTCGCTGGACGCACCGGCGACCGGGCTGAGCACGATCCACGTGGCGGCCAAAGCCGAACCGCCCGACCAGCTGCCGGTCGACGTTCCCCGCCTCATCGGGCGGGACCATCAGCTTGACGACGTCCGCCGTGCACTCGGAGCCCGCGACCTGCAGAACGTACCGGTGGTGCTCGCGGTGGGCCCCCCGGGAGCGGGTAAATCGGCGTTCGCGGTGCGCGCTGCGCACCAGGTGCGCGCCGACTATCCGGACGGCGTCTTCCACGCGAAGCTCCAGCGTGCGGACGGCACTGTCGTGCCGGCCTCCGAGATCCTCGCGAACTTCCTCGGCGCGCTCGGGGCGCCCAAGGAGCGGGTCTCCGGCTCGCTGGAGGAGATGACCCGGCTGTTCCGCAACTGGACGTCGAGCCGTAGGGTTCTCGTCGTCCTCGACGACGTCGTCGACATCCATCAGCTGCATCCGGTGCTGCCGAGTGGTCGCGGCTGTGCGGTCATCGTGGCGAGTCGCCGGTTGCTGTCGCATCCGGCGATCGTTCTGACCTCTAGGGTGACTCCGCTCGACGAGCAGAATTCCCTGGCGCTGCTGACCGACCTGCTGGGCGCGGAGCGCCTGAAGGCCGAGGAGGACGACCTACGTGAGCTGTCCGACCTGTGCGGAGGACTGCCGCTGGTCCTGCGCTCCGCGGCGGACCTGTTGCAGCTGCGGCCGCACTGGTCGGCGCGAAGACTGCTGACCCGGGTCCGAGGTGATGTGCAGCGGATGTCCATGCTGGCCGCGGACGGCCCCAGCATCGCCGACAGTGTCGAGCGGTCGTACCGGCTGCTGCCGCCGGCTGATCAATGGGCACTGCGGCTCGTTGCCGCGAGTGCGGGGCAGCAGGTGACGCTGCAGGAGGCTGCGATGCTGCTGGACGTCGACGAGGCGCAGGCCGAAGTGCTGCTGGAGGATCTCGTCGAGTTCCAGCTTGCCGAGGCGTGCGAGGGCGGGGACGAGGCGTTCCGGTACGGGATCCGGTCCTTGTTTCGCGCGGTAGCCCAGTCGCTGACGACCACCGGCAAGGTCCCGCAACGCCGGCAGAACTCCACGATGCTCGGTTTGGGAAGGTTGGACTCGCTGACGTCTGCCCGCGCCTAGCGTCTCGCGCTGGAAGTTCGCGATCCCCATCGGGGTCTCGAGAAGGACGCGAATTTCCAGCGCGGGCCACCGATGGTCGGCACCCACGCCTGCGACGAGACCTGCCGAACCGGGTGGCCGTGCCCTGTCGGCGATCCCTCGTTGTCACCAGGCCCGGCGAACCCCCGGATCATGGGATCGGCCGGGGCGTTGGTCATGCCGGGCCTGGTGACAACTCCGTGGCCGGAAGCCTCGAAAAAGTAGCGGCACATCGAACGGATGACCGCTCCCTCCCGCGGGTGGAATCAGTCCTCTTCGTCGCGACCGGTGCCTCGGAAGGCCAACTCGGAGGAGAGCATCTTGCGCTTGACCGGAGGCAGGTGGTTCATGACCCGCATGGCCGTGCGCATCCCGGCCCTCGCGAACGTGCCGCCGACACCGCCCTTGTGCATGATCGAGCTGCCGTCCATCTGGGCCCGCGACTTGATCACGGCATCCCACGCGTATTTCGTCATCTTGATCTCGTACTCGTGCACCGCGTCCAGCAGGCTGACCTCACCGCGCAGGGACTTGGTCAGGGTACGAGTGAGCAGCCGGGCGTCACGCAGAGCGGTGTTGGCGCCGACACCGCGACCGGGCGTCATCGTGTGCATCGCATCACCGATCAGGGTGACGTTGGAGGTCTTCCACTCCGGAATCGGTTCGGACGTGCGAATGGGCAGCGGAAAACTGCTTGCCGGGTCGCCAAGGGCGAAGATCTTGCGGAAGTCCGGGTGCCAGTTCGTGGTCATGTCCAGAACCAGCTGCTGGATCTCCTTGCCGCGCATGCGAGTCACGTTTTCCGGCAGCCAGGTGTCGGCCGCGGCAAAGCCCCACATGATGTAGTCGCGGCTGTTGTCGTAGAGCAGGCCGGGCCAGTTCTTGATCAGCTCGGCCTCGGTGCGCCCGATGCCGTTCTTGAGCTGGCCGCTCGTGCCCCACTTGAACTGCATGACGTGAAAGATGCACATGGAACCTTTGTCACCGTGCACCATGCTGACGCCGCGCAGCATCTTCTCGGGCAGCAGTGGGCGTGTTTCCGGGGTCAGCAGAGTCTTGCCGGTGATGCCGATCAGGCCGGTCTCGACCAGTTTGGCGTCGGGCAGGTACTGCTTGCGCACGGGGGAGTTCGAGCCCTCCGCGCCGACGAGCAGGTCGCCGGTTGCCGAGGTGCCGTCGGTGAAGTGGGCGGTGACCTTGCCGTCGGCTTCCTGCTCGTAGTGCGAGAACTTCTTCTCGAAGGTGACGATGTCCTCGACACCGGTGAGCAGCAGCTGACGCAGCGTCATCCGGCTGACGGACTCGTCGTGGTCCTCTTCGGAGGGAAGCCACTCTTCTTTCAGGTCACTGGGGTCGGTCGAGAACAGGAAGTTCTTGTCCTTGGTCATCTGGTTGCCGTAAATCGGCCGCTGTGCGCAGGTTGCCAGGAACGTCTCGTACAACTCCGGGTCCAAGTTGGCGCGAAGCGCGCGCTTGCCGTCGGCGTCGATCCCGACGCGGTAGCCTTGCAGGCCATCGCTGCGGGTGCGGTCGCGTTCGTACACCGCGACGCTGATGCCGGCGCGCTTGAGGCCTTGAGCCAGGCACAGGCCACCGGTGCCCGCGCCGATGATGATCACGTGAAATGGCGATTTGGCCATGATGAAACCCTCTTTGATCGAATTGACTACTACGCGCCGGCTATGCTGCCGGCTTCGCTGTGAAGAATTACGCGGTTACTTCCCCGGGCCGGTCGCCGACCCGTTTTTCGGTTTTGCCGACGATCGGAATGGCTGCTGTTTCCTGTTCGGCCATCATTTTGAGCCACTCGGCGTTCCAGCTGATGACTCCGGATCGGAGATCACTGATGATGGACTCGATCCAGTCCAATTCGCTGGCTGCCGTCACCCGCAGGTACTCCATCTCCAGGTCGAACAGGCGTCCCCAAGCCGGATAATCGGAGGTCGCCAGCCTGATCCGGGTGATTTCGCCGGTCAGGTTTTCCTTGCGCTTTTCCAGTTGCTCCACCACGTCGTCAGGATCGAGCAGTGGCATGAACGCGATGGCGGCCGGAAACTCCGAATAGTGCCGGGTCGGCGTGGCGAGAGCGTCCAGGATCCACTCCCGCCAGGTACTGCGGCCTTCATCGGTGAGCGCGTAAAGCGTGCGTTCAGGGCGCTTGTCGTCGCGTTTGCTTTCCGCTATCCGGATCAGGCCGACCCGGTGCAGCCGGTCGATCGTGCGGTAGAGACTTGCTCGTTGCCCGACATTGATCACCTCATCCTTGCCGCGATCCTTTATCAGACGCTGCATCTTGTAGGGATGCAGGGCCTGCTGTCCATGTCTCTCGGCTTCGCTGAGCATCGACAGAACAGCCAGGGCCAACGTCGATCGACGGGCGGAAGAGGTGTTCATGGCTGCCAGACTACTAGTTGCCCGGCATCTATGCAAATCGGTGGGCCGTTCGGTTCGAGTCGCGGGAAGGCCGCAGGTGGGCCGGCTGTGCGGACGAGCTGTGGGGGTGTCGATGCGTACCTGTGCCCGAGCGCGGGCAGCTCACTCGTGATGGGGGTGGCGGTGCAGGTGTTCGCCGTGAGCGCGGTGCACGTGAGCTGCCATCGCGTCGCACCTCGGCCCCGTCGTGAGCCGAGTGCGTCCGGAGAACATGATCCCGGCCAATGGTGGGTACATCTGCGTATTCGCCGGCATATGATTGATGGGTGGTGCCTGTGCCCTGCAACGGGTGATTTCCAGCGTTATTCCAGCCCTTTCCGATCAAGGTGGTCCAGCCTGTTGGCACTACCGCGAAGGGAGTCGGAGATGCTGCGGAAGCGAACCCTGATGGTGCTCCGAGAAGCCTCATGTCCCACTCTCGTTTGGAAGCAAGAAACCGAATCTCACGTCGTGATTGCCTCATGACGGCACTCAACGGGGGAGAACCGGCGCCGCGAAACCGCGGTGCGGTCACGGCTGAGGAACTGGTGGCGCTCGCTCGCGGCCCTCAGTCGGATATCCGGTTCTCCGACCCGGCTTCGGCGGCAACTACGTTGCTGAGCGAGCTGCTGTGCCGGGCTCAGCTGATCGGCTCGCCGCAGGTGCCGGTGGTGGTGCGGTTCGAGCTGACGGCCGATGGCCGGCGCCACGGCTTCGACGTCAAGTGGGGGCCGGAGGGCGGCGCGATCACCGGCGAAGAACCGGGGGAGCCGGACGCGCTGGTGCGTCAGGATCTTGCCGAACTGCTCGCGATGACCCACGGGCCTGCCGCCAGTGCGCCCGCGACCCGGGAGATCCACTTTCCGGAAGAACCCGGCCCGGCCACTCATCGAGCTGGTGCGGGTTGGGTAGTGCGCCGCCGAGCCGCGACGGTTGCGGTTCAGGCGCTCACCAAGGCGAGTTCGCCGACCCGGCTCGACCTGGACGAGCTGGCGGTACGATTCGGCACCGACAAATGGGGCGGGCACTGGTTCACTCCGCACTACGCACGGCACTTCGCGCCCTACCGGGATCGCCCGGTGACGATTCTGGAAATCGGGATCGGCGGCTACGACGTGCCGACCGCGGGCGGTGAGTCGTTGCGCATGTGGAAGCACTACTTCCACCGTGGGCTGGTGTGCGGTATCGACTACTTCGACAAATCCGCACTCGCCGAACCCAGGATCCGAACCTTCCAGGGTGACCAGTCCGACCCGGTGTTCCTCGCCGAAGTGCTGGCCGAGATCGGCCGGCCCGACATCGTCATCGACGACGGCAGCCACCTCAGCGACCACGTGCTCACCTCGTTCCGTGAGCTGTATCCCCGGCTGGCGCCGGGAGGGCTCTACGTCATAGAGGACATCCAGACTTCGTACTGGAGCGGCTGGAACGGCGGACGCAAGGGGCTTCACGACCCGGGCACGACGGCGGGTTTCCTCAAGTCCCTTGTGGATGGTTTGCACCACGCCGAGCAGGAGACCCCGCGCCCGGCCGGGCACCTTTCGATAACCGACCACACCGTGACCGGTCTGCACGTGTACCACAACGTCGCGTTCATCGAGAAGGGCGTCAACCGAGAACAAGGCGCGGCGTCGTGGATCCGCAAGGACGTCAATCCGATGGACGCGACCAGCGCCGCGAAGGGGCAACGATGACGAAGGACACCAGAACGCTCTACCTGGAACTGATCAAACGGGTGCTGACCAACCTGATCTACGAGGATTCGCGCCTGGACGGGTCCAGCGCTGTGTTCGAAGCCGAGGCGCGGCTGGAGGGCCGCGACTGGCCGAGTGTCGCGCACACCATGGTCGGACTGAGCAGGCTGGACAACCTCCAGATGTGCGTCGAATCGGTGCTGGCCGACGGTGTACCCGGCGACTTCATCGAAACCGGCGTGTGGCGTGGCGGCGCGAGCATTTTCACCCGCGCTGTGCTCGCCGCGCACGGTGTGAACGACCGGACCGTCTGGGTCGCGGATTCGTTCGAAGGCATGCCCGAGACGACCGAGGACAGCAACATCGCGGACCGTCACGTCGAGCTGTCCGAGTTCAACGACGTGCTCGCCGTTCCGCTGGAAACGGTGCGGGCGAACTTCGGCAAGTACGATTTGCTCGACGAGCAGGTGCGCTTCCTGCCCGGCTGGTTTTCGGAGACACTGCCGGTCGCGCCGGTCGAACGGCTTGCGCTGCTGCGCCTCGACGGTGATCTCTACGACTCGACCATGGTCGCCCTGGACAACCTTTACCCGAAGCTCTCTCCAGGCGGCTACGTGATCGTCGACGACTACCTGCTCCACGGCTGCCGCGCGGCTGTGGATGCCTTCCGGCAGCGCAACGGGATCACCGAACCTGTCAAGGACATCGATGGGACTGCGGCGTACTGGAGGCGAGCGGTGTGACCGGACTTCTCGCCGGCGTGAAAGGTGGCCGGCCGTGCGAGTGCTGATCTTGCCGCCACCCGCGGCGTCCACCCATCTGATGGCGATGGTCCCGCTGTCCTGGGCGCTGCGCGCGGCCGGTCACGAGGTGCTCGTCGCGGGAACCCCGGATCTGAGGGGAACGGCGGCTTCGGCCGGTCTCGGGTTCGCCCCGATCGGCTCCCCGGCCGAGTTCGACAAGGCGTTCGACGGCGTGCCGTCCGAGAACGTCTTCCCGGCGCCGGAGTGGATGCTGCCCGAGTTCGCCGACCAGAAGCGGAATCTGCTGGAGCGCCAGGCCGACATGCAGGCCGGCTACACCAGGTCGTTCCTGGGCGAGTACCGCGAACTGGCCGCCTCGTGGGGCCCCGACCTGCTGGTTGCGGACTTGACCCTGCACCTGGCCAGGGTGCTCGGGGGAATACTGCGGATCCCGGTGGTCACCCACCGCTGGGGTGTGGACCCGACCGGTGCCGCGTTCGAGAACCGGGCTCGCGAGCAGCTCGAGGAGCTGTGCCGGGCTGAAGGCCTGGCCGGTCTGCCGGACCCGGCCATGCTCGTCGATCCCTGTCCGGCCAGCCTGCAGTGGGAAGATGCGCCGCGCGGTGTGCCGATGCGGTACGTGCCGGCCAACGGGGCCGGGAGCAGACCGGACTGGGCCGGTGGCGCCCGTGAGCGCAGGCGCATCTGTGTCTGCCCGGGGCGGACCGTGTTGCGGGTGGTCGGTCCGCGCTCGATGCGCCGTGTCGCGGAAGCCATCTCGACGTTGGTCGATGTCGAGGCCGTCTTCGCGATGACCGAAGAGGACTCGGCGCGGGTGGGACCGCTCCCGCGGGGGTGCCGGGTCGTGGAGTCGTTGCCGCTGAACTTGGTCTTGGAGGACTGCGACGCGTTCGTCTCGCTCGGTGGTGGTGGCTCGGCCCTGACCGCCGCCGCGCTGGGAGTGCCACAGCTCGTCATGCCGCAGTGGTTCGACCATTTCGATCTTGGCCGGCGCTTGGCCGAAGCGGGGGCGGGTTGCTCGATCGACAGCAAGGAGGGCCAGGCCGACGTCGGCCGTATCGCTCAGACCCTGGTCGCGCTCGTGGAGGACCCGTCCTACCGGGACGGCGCCGCGAAACTGCGATCGGAGAACGAAGCCGCGCCCCCACCTGCCGAGCTGGCGCGCCGGCTGCCGAGCCTGGTGGTGTAGCCAGTTGCCAGTTCCAGCCACTAGGAGGTTTCCCGTGTCGCGAACACGGTCGGATCACGCTCAGGCGTCCGAAGTCGCCGTGCCGCTCCTGCCGACCGGCCGGACTTGCCCGTTCGACCCACCGCCCCGTTACCGGACGCTGCGCGACGAAGGACCGATCACCCGCCTGCGGTTGCCGGACGGAGCACTCGGTTGGCTGGTGACCAGCTTCGCCGAAGCGCGAAAAGTTCTGGCCGACAACCGATTCGGCACGACTCTGATCCAGGTCGCGCCCGGCCAGGACCGGACCTTCAACGCGGACGAGCTGGTGGTCCCGCCGGGGAACTTCGCCGCCCTCGACCCGCCGGCGCACACCGGCTACCGGAAGCTCGTGACGGGGCCGTTCACCGCGAACCGGGTGAACCGGATGGTGCCGTGGCTGACCGAGATGGCCGAGCGGCAGCTCGACCGGATGATGTGCGGCGGCGGGCCGGCCGACCTGGTCACGGATTTCGCGCAGCCGTTGTCATCGCTGGTGATCTGCGAACTGGTCGGTGTGCCCGATGAGCACCGGGCCGCGGTCCGGCGGCACTCGGTCGACGCGTTGTCGCCCCGCGAAGGTCCTGAGTCTCAGGCCGAGGCGTTCGGACTGCTCGAGGAGGATCTGCGTGACGTGGTGCGCGCGGCCAGGGCCGGCCGGGCTGATGGAGTGCTCGGTGATCTGGTGCGGGCCGACCCGCCGCTGACGGATGAGGAACTGATCACCATCAGCGCACTGCTGATGGTGACTGCTCACGAGACCACTTCGAACATGATCGCGCTCGGCATGTTCGCGCTGTTCCAGCACCCTGAACAGCTGGCGGCGCTGCGGGCCGGGCCCGATCTGCCGGTGGCCGCCGTGGACGAACTGCTGCGCTTCCTGACGATCGTGCAGTTCGGCCTGACCCGGATCGCGCTCGAGGACGTCCGGCTCGGCGACACCGTGGTGCGCGCAGGCGAGCGGGTCATCGTGGCCGCGGCCGCGGCCAACAGGGATCCGGCCGCTTTCGCCGATCCGGACCTGCTCGACGTGCGCCGGTCGCGCTCGCCGCACCTGGCCTTCGGCTTCGGCGTTCACCAATGCATCGGCGCCCATCTGGCCAGGTCGGAACTCCGGATCGGCCTCGCCGTGTTGCTGCGGCTGCCGAACCTGCGTCTCGCTGTTCCGCCCGAGAGCATCGTGATGCGGGATACATCGGTCATTTACGGTGTCCGCTCGCTGCCTGTGACCTGGGATCGCCACGGCTGAGCCTGATCGGCTTCTGATAGGTAACCGCTCGACTAGTGCTGGGACATCTAGTAGCCTTACCTCTATCACTGGTTGGTGAACCGCAAGAAGATGGCTTGAGTTGAGGAGTTGTGATGGAACTGGGGTTGCGAGACAAGCGAGTGCTCGTCACCGGCGCGACCAGCGGCATCGGGCTGGCGACCGCTCGGCGTTTCGCCCAGGAGGGTGCGCGGGTGGCCATCACGTATCAGTCGTCGGAAGGCAAGGCGAAAGAGATCGTCGACGAACTCGGCGGTCCGGGGCGGGCTTTCGCCACCCACTACGACCTTCGTGACTTCGACTCGATCGAAGCCGCGGTGAGTGCGGTCGACGCGGAGTTCGGCGGGATCGATGTCCTCATCGCGAACGCGCACTGGTTCACCTGGGGTGAGGCGTCCGACACGCCGTACTTCGAGGACATGCCGCCCTACACCGAAAATGGCTGGATCAACAAGGTCCGTGCCAACGTCGACGGCCACATGCTTACTGTGCAGCGCGGCGTGAAGGGAATGCGGGCCAGGGGATGGGGTCGTATCGTCCTGCTCTCGTCCGTCATGGCGCACCACGGCTCGGTCGGTTCGGAGTACTACAGCGCGGCCAGGTCCGCGATGCACGGGTTCGTGCGCGGACTGATGTGGAGCGGCAACGGCGTGCTGGCCAACGTGGTCGTGCCCGGGGCGACTCGCACCGAGTACTTCAAGACCCTGCTCGAAGACGAGGCAACCGCTGCGATGGTGAGCAAGGAGATCGAGCGCACGCCCAGTGGGCGGTTGAGTGACCCCGACGACATCGCCCGGCTGATCGTGTTCCTCGCTTCCGAGGCCAACGGCAACGTCAACGGCGAGGTCATCCACTCCGCGGGCGGGCGTTGAGCGGTACTCCCCTCCCACGCCGGTGCCACGCTGAACCTTACCCCCGGGAGCGTGGCACCGGCCCCCCTCGATGAAGTCGTGGCACGGCCCTCGCACAGGCGTGTCGCGACTCGTACAGCACGTCGATCGAAGACGGAACAGATGTGCCGCTTCCGACGCGGCCCTGGGCGTCCCGCCCGGATGGCGATCTGTCGGCATGCCTGTGGCGGCTTCGGCCCGGGCGGAGATGACGACGCCTGCTGCCGCTTCAGGCGGAAGCCGCTGCGTCCACACTCGATTCGAGTGGATTTTGAGCTTCCGTTGACCGGCTATGACGATTCTTACGGCGTTCGGATATGCCCCCCGCATGCGTATCGAGGGGGCGGCTCAAGCGTCCTGGCCGCAATCTGAAACCAGTCTCCGTAGCCCAGTGGTCGACATGCGAGGGAAATCGAATGCGAGTAGCAGCGATGGAAAGCACGGCGTTTCTCGAGCGGTTGATCCGCGTCGCGGACGACGACCTGCTTCTGCGGGAGACGCTGGCCGAGGCGCCCTTCGCCGATATCGCTGGCCTGCTGGTCGAAGAACTGGTGTTCCGGGCTCGTCGACCTGGAAACGACGATGCGGTCCAGATCGGCCTGGACATTGCCGACGGCGACCGGCACGAGCACTTCGTGTGCACACTCGCCCATGGCCAGCCGATCGAGGTGGTCCGGCGGGTGGCCGCGGCCGGAGAAGTCGGGATTCATGTCCGGTACGATCTCGGCGATCTCGCGCGAGCCCTTTACGGCCGCCGGTCGGGCCCCGGCAACACCACGCGTCAGACTGTCCCGCTCTTCGGGCAGACGCCCGGCATGACCGACTTCCCCCCGAGCAGGCTGCTGTCGGAAGTGCCGCGGGCGATCGACGCGCTGATGGCGGGTACGGAGCCGGGTCGGGAAGATCTTGGCGAACTGGCCGTCCGGTACGGCTCCGACAAGTGGGGTGGGCTGCATTGGTTCGCACGCCGCTACGAGGACCACTTCCAGCGGTTGCGCGACGAACCACTGCGGTTGCTGGAGATCGGGATCGGTGGCTACAACGACCCGGACGAGGGCGGCGCCTCGCTGAAGATGTGGAAGCACTACTTCCGGCGCGCGACTGTGTTCGGGATGGATGTCTTCCCGAAGAACGGCATCGCCGAGCCGCGGATCACGACGATAATCGGTGACCAGTCCGACCCGGAGATCCTGGTCGGGCTGGCCGAAGAGCATGGCCCGTTCGACATCGTCATCGACGACGGCAGCCACAAGAACGACCACATTCTCACGACGTTCGCAGCGCTCTTTTCTTACGTGCGCCCTGGTGGGTTCTACGTGATCGAGGACTTGTGGACGGCCTACCTCCCCGGTTACGGCGGCACCGCGGGCGCGGTCGCCGGGCCGAAGACGTCGATCGGCCTGCTCAAGACGCTCATCGACGCACTGCACCACGAGGAGTGGACCGGGACGGCGCCGGGCGTCGACCCGGCGACGTCACTGACGGGCATCGAGATCTACCACAACATCGCCTTCCTTGAAAAGGGCATCAATCGCGAAGGCGGAATCCCGCTTTGGGTACCGCGCACGCCGGTTTGGTAGCCGCGCACCGTCGCCAACGACGTTCCTGAGTGTTTTCGTCAGCCGGCCTGCCTTCACGGACAGCACGACCAAGCGTCTGCGACCGATCTCCCAGTGCCGCTCAAGTCAGGGCTGCCAGGTTTGAAAGCGGCGCTCGCTGTTCGGCGCGAGCCTCGGCCGGTGCCGGTCGCGGAAAATCGGAATTTCTCATCGCAGATTGAAGCTTCCGGGGCACGTGACCACAAATTGCCGGTATCGGTGGTGCCCGGGCTTCCGGTCATTTGCCCAGCGGGAACCGGGTACCGAAGAGGAACGCGAATCGCCGCCGCGGACCACCGCCCATATCGACAGAGTGGAGAAGCCTCATGCGCACTGCGACCCAGATCCTGGTCATCGGCGGTGGTCCTGCCGGTTCCACCGCGGCGGGCCTGCTCGCCCGGCAGGGGTTCGACGTGACAGTGCTGGAGCGCGACCACTTCCCGCGCTATCACATCGGAGAGTCCATCCTCCCGTCGTGCCGCCCCATCTTCGAGATGCTCGGCGTGTGGGACAAGATCGAAGCGCACGGATTCAAGCCGAAGGGCGGCGCCTACTTCTTCTGGGGTCCGGACGAATGGGAGGTCAAGTTCGCCGACCTCGGACGGGATGGTGCCAACGCCTGGCAGGTGGTGCGATCCGAATTCGACAAGATCATGCTCGACCACGCACGCGAGGTCGGCGTGGCGGTCCACGAAGGTGTCTCCGTGAAGGAAATCGAGTTCGACGGCGACCGCCCGGTCGCCGCAACCTGGTCGAGTGACGGTCGCGAAGGACGGATTTCTTTCGACTACCTCGTCGACGCGTCGGGTCGCGGTGGCGTGATGGCGGCGAAGCACCTGAAGTCACGCAAGTTCCACAACGTTTTCCGCAACGTCGCCACGTGGTCGTACTGGAAAGGCGTCACCCCGCTCGACCGCGGCCCGGAGGGAGCGATCACGGTCGCGTCAATTCCGGAGGGCTGGTTCTGGGCGATTCCGTTGCACGACGGCACCACGAGTATCGGGCTGGTGACCGGCCGGGACGGCTTCATCGAGCGTCGCGCGAAGGCAGGGGGCATCGAGGAACTCTATGCCGAGGCACTCCAGCAGTGCGCGCCGGTGCTGAAGATGACCGAGAACGCCGAACGTGTCAGCGGGATGAAGACCGAGCAGGACTATTCGTACACCGCGGAATCCTTCGCCGGGCCGGGGTATCTGCTGTGCGGTGACGCGGCTTGCTTCCTCGACCCGCTGCTGTCCACCGGAGTGCATCTGGCCACCTACAGCGGCATGCTCGGCGCCGCCGCCATCGGTTCCGTGTTGCGCGGCGAGGTCGCCGAAGAGGAGGCGCGGGAATTCTTCGACACGGTGTACCGCCAGTCCTACGAACGGCTTCTGGTGCTGGTATCGGTGTTCTACGAAAGCTACCGCGGAAAGGACTACCACTTCTACAACGCTCAGAAGCTGTCCGCGGATGACCGTGACGACCTCGACCTGCAGTCCTCCTTCGACCGGATCATCACCGGGATCGCCGACCTCAAGGACGCGCAGGACGTCTACCGGCGGGTGCGGCAGCAGATCACCGGCGCGGAAAGCGGGGATCCCAACCCGCTGGCCAATCTGAACAAGGAGCATGAGCAGAAGCGTGCTCCGGTCAGCGCCGACCGGGCGATCGCGGGGCTGTACCTCGCTTTCGAGCCACAGCTCTGCCTGCGCCGCGCCGGCTCCCCGGACATTCGGCGGCGGCGGGCCGCCTCCACCCAGGCTTGAGGCGATCCCGAATCACGCTCGCGAACATCGGGTCCCGAGGGTTGCGAAAGCGCGCGAATTGGAGGAGCGGTGGATCAGAATCTGTCCGGGAAACGGGTGCTCGTCACCGGGGGGACGAAAGGTATCGGGCGGGCGACAGTGCTTGCCTTCGCTCGCGCGGGAGCCGAGGTGGTCACTTGCCACCGCACGGCCGACGAGGCAACCGAAAGCCTGGTACGGGAACTCAAGGAGATAGGCGGCCGGCATCTCGTGACGCGCGCCGATGTGACGTCCGGAACGGACGTCGCCGAGCTGGCCGAGCGCACTCGCGCGCAGCTGGGCGGACTCGACGTCCTGGTCAACAATGTCGGCGTCGACGGGCCAGTGCCGTTCGGAGAGCTGTCCGAGAGCGAGTGGCGGCGTGTGCTCGACCACAACACCACCGCGGCCTACCTCGTCACGCAGGCCGCGCTCGGCCTGCTCGTCGACGGTGCTTCGGTGATCAGCGTCGGATCGTCGGTGGCACTGCGCGGCCGCGCGAACGGCGTCCACTACGCCGCGTCGAAGGCGGCGCTGATCGGGTTCACCCGGGGGCTGTGCAAGGAGCTTGGCCCGCGCGGGATCAGGGTGAACGTCGTCGCGCCCGGCCTCACCGAGACCGAACCGGGCGCCGGACTGCCCGCTGCCGCCGTCGAGCGCATCGTCGGCATGACCGCGCTCGGCCGGATCTGCCAGCCGGCCGACGTCGCGGGCGCAGTGCTTTTCCTGGCGGGCGACACGTCCCGGTACATCAGTGGTGCAACTCTCAACGTCGATGGAGGTGTGTGATGCCGTACGCGGCGATCACCTACCGGGTGAAGCCCGGCTACGAGGACGAGATCGCGGAGATCTTCGCGCGGTTCCAACGCGTGAGCACGCCGGACTTCGCCGGTGACGACGGTGAACGCGCCGGCAGCCTGCTCGGGTCCGCGGTGTTCGTCAAGGACGACATCATTGTCCGTGTGGTGCACTACGAAGGCGAGTTCAACGCCATTGCGAAGCACATGGCTGCCGAGCGCGGTGTGCACCTGATCGAGGAGCAGCTCGCGCCCTACCTGGCTGAGCAACGCGATACGTCTTCGCCGGAGGCGTTCGGCCGGTTCTTCCGCGACGCGACGATGCGGTCGATCTCCCAGCTGTCGGTCGCCACCCATCCGGCGCGGAGCCGATCGGTATGACCATCAAGTCAGTGGCCGTGGTGGGCCTCGGCGGCATGGGTGGTGGGATTGCTCGCGCACTGCTGCGGGCGGGCTTCGAGGTGTCGGTCCACAACAGAACCGCGGCGAAGGCCGACGCTCTGGTGGCGGAAGGCGCGACGCCGGCCGCGTCCGCAGCGGACGCCGGCGCCGAGTCGGACGTGGTGGTACTCAGCCTCGCCGACGAGGCCGCCGTGGACGAGGTGTTGTTCGGTGAGGTCATCTGGCGGCTCAGGCCGGGTACGGTCGTCATCGACACCACAACGGTCTCGCCGTCGTATGCGAAGAATACGGCCGTCCGGCTCGCCGCGTCCGGTGTGGAGCGGCTGGAGGCCTGTGTCGTGGGCAATCCGGACATGGCCGCGGCGGGCAAACTGCGCATCTTCACCTCCGGCGACGCGGCCACGGTCGATCGGGTGAAGCCGGTGCTCTCCGAGCTGAGTCAGGAACTGCGTCATTTGGGTCCGCCGGGCAGCGCGAGTGCGCTCAAGCTCGCGCTGAACCTCATCCTGGGTGTGCAGACGGCGGGACTCGCCGAGGCTGCGTCGTTCGCCGAAGCTTCCGGGCTCGACCGGGGATTGCTGCTCGACGTGGTGCTCAACAGCGGGTGGCGCTCACCGGTGCTCGGCTTTCGCGCGGAGTTCATGAAGAGCCGCGTTTACCAGCCCGCGGGATTCCGGAGTGTGCTGATGCAGAAGGACCTCGACCTTGTCCTGCAGCAGGCGGGGGCCTATGGGCTGGATCTGCCGCTGACCAGCCAGGCGGCCGGCAAGTACGAAGCGGTGCTCGAAGCCGGCCGTGGTGACGACGACGCCGCCGTGGTCGTCGAGGTGACGGCATGACGGCGGTCGCGGACGAGGTCCCGGCGAAGATCGGATTGGCCGATGTCGGTGGGCTCGGCCTCGGCTTCGCGTCAGCCAAAATCCTCCTGACCGCGTTGGAGTTCGGCCTCTTCACGATTCTGGCCGACGGCCCGCGCACCGAGCCCCAGTTGCGGGAGCAGCTGGGCCTGCATGGCAGGGGACATCTCGACTTCCTCACCGCGCTGGTCGCTTTCGGCGTGCTCGAGCGAGACGGGGAGGTCTACCGCAACGCGCCGGTCGCCGCCGAACACCTGGTGCGCGGGCCCGGCTACTCCGGCGCCTTCCTCGAAGGAGCGAACTTCGCGCTCTATCCGGCGTGGGGCGGGTTGTCCTCCGCGTTGCGGACCGGCGAGCCGCAGAACAGCGGCGACTTCGAAGCCATGCTCGACGACCCCGAGGGTCGCCGACGGTATCTCGCCATGATGGACTCGCTCAGCGGACCGCTCGCGCCCGAGCTCGTCTCGGCGATCGGTTGGCACGGGCACCAGGTGGTGACCGATGTCGGCGGTGCACGGGGGAACATGGTGTCGGCGCTGCTGCGTGGCCGGCCGCACCTGCGGGGTGTGGTGTTCGACCGACCGCAGAACGCGGCGGCGTGCGCCGAGCACACCGCCGCGCTCGGAGTGGGGGATCGGGTGACTTTCGTCGGCGGCGATTTCTTCACCGACGAGTTGCCCGAGACCGACGTCATGGTGATCGGGCACGTGCTCGCCGACTTCTCCCTGGAGCAGCGAAAAGCTCTGGTGCACAAGGCGTACCGGGCGATCCGGCCGGGTGGTGCACTCCTCGTCTACGACCCGATGCCCGACGACCGGCATCCCGACATCGCGGGCACGATCGCCAGCTTGCACATGTTGGTGATGTCACCGGCGGGCTCGGGCTATCGGCCCGCGGACTGCATCGACTGGATCACCGGGGCCGGGTTCACCGCGGCTTCGACCTGGCGGCTCGGCATGGGCAACACGCTCGTGGTCGGGCGCAAGATGGGCTGAGGGAGCGAGTGTGGACATCTCGATCGGCTTGCCGACCACTGTTCCGGGGATCGACGGTCCCGTGCTGCTCGACTTCGCCCGCCGGGCCGACAAGGCGGGGTTCGCCGGTCTCGGAGTCGTCGACCGGCTGGTGTACGACAGCTACGACTCGCTTGTGGCGCTGGCCGCGGCGGCCGCGGTCACCGAGCGGATCCGCTTGACGAGCACGGTGCTGCTCGCCTCGTACCGGGGCAGCGCCGCGGTGCTGGCGAAACAGCTCGCGACCATCGATCATCTCTCCGGTGGCAGGCTGGTCGTCGGGCTGGCCGTCGGCGATCGGGATGACGACTTCGCCGCCGCCGGCGCCGAGTTCCGGCGGCGCGGGCGGCTGCTGGACTCGATCGTGGACAGCCTGGGCTCGGTGTGGAGCGGCAAGGACATCGGCCCCCGCCCAGCCGGGGGGCGGTTGCCGCTGTTGTTCGGCGGGCACTCCGACGCGGCGTTGCGCCGTGCGGCCAGGTGCGGGGACGGCTGGATCGCCGGCGGGAGTTCGGGGACGGCATACCGGCATCTCGTCGAACGAGCCAGGCAGGCGTGGCTCGACGAGGGCCGGATCGCGCGGCCGCGGATCGTCTCGCTCGCGTACTTCTGCTTCGGCGCGGACGGCAGAGAAAAGGCGGCCGAGTACCTGCGGAGTTACTACGCCTACATCGGCACGAAGGCCGGTCACGCCGTCTCCGGTGTGATCACCTCCGAAGACCGGCTGCGCGAGGTGGCCGGCGAATACGCGGCCGCCGGCTGCGACGAGCTGGTGCTCTTCCCGTGCAAGGCGGACCCGGAGCAGGTCGATCTGGTGGCCAAGGCGGTGCTGCCGTGACGGTGGTGGTGAGCGTGCTCGCTGCTACCGTCACGGTGACCAGCGGGATGGTCGCGGGGGTCCTGTTCGCGGTCGCGCTGAGTGTGCTGCCGGGCCTGCTGGCGATGCCCGCCGACCGGTACATCTACGCGCACCGGCTGATCGGCCGGAACTGGGATCCGACGATGCCGGTCATCGTGCTGGGTTCGACGGTGGCCGACATCGTGCTCGCGTTCCTGGCGCCCGGCGGCACGGCCGGGTGGTACGGAGCCGGCGCGGTGCTCCTGGTGGTCGTTTCGGTCGTTTCGCACTACTGCAACGTGCCGATCAACCGGCGTGTCAAGGCGGTCGACCCGGCGAACGTGCCGGCGGACTGGACCGACCCGCGGCCGTTGTGGCGGCGCTGGCACCTTCTCCGGACGGTCGTCGCGGTGGCCGCCGTGGTGGTGAACGTGTCGGCGTTGTCACTGCTGTGACGGGGTGGTCCGCGTGCGGGCCACACCGCCACATCGCCGCGGTCATACCGCCCCCGCCCCACCGGCGTCCCCATCCTGCGCGCGGCTCGGCCGGCCGGCACGGCCTTCCGCGGGCCGGTTCCGGTCAGGGCGGAGACCCGCCGGTGTTCCCCGCACCCGGCCCGTGCTGCCGGTGGCGATCGGGACCGCGGCGTCGGCGCCGCGGTCTCGCAACCGGCCGGCCAGGCCGAGGCACCGCAACCGCGCCGGCCTCCCACCGCCCCTGTGCGCGGTGATCATCCGGTCAGCCGTGGCCTGTCCGGCGTTCGAGCGAGAGCGGGTCAGCGGTGGCCGGGCAACAGGGTGTCGGCTGTGCGGCCCGGCAGCACCATACCCAGCAACGGACCGGTCATCGCCGTGGTCACGAGCGTCATCACCAGCAGCACCGTGAACAACGGCTGCGAGATCACTCCGGCCGAGAGCCCCAGCTGCAGCACGATGATCTCGGTCAGCCCGCGGCAGTTCATCATCGAGCCGACCGCGAACGCCGAGCGTGTGTCCAGCCCGGCCATCCGAGCGGGCAGGACGACGCCCAGAAGCTTGCCCGCTGTCGCTGTGGCCACCACTGCGAGCACGGTGAGCCAGCCCGCACCCAGCTGCAGTGACCACAGGTCCGTCTTGAAGCCGACATCGGCGAAGAACAGCGGTAGCAGCCAGTTCGCCGACCCGTCGAGCCGGACTGCGCATTCGCCCCACGGCTCACCGCGCGGCACCACCAGCCCGGCGATGAACGCGCCGAAGATCGGACTGATCCCGATCGCGTCCGTGATGGCCGCACAGAGCAGCACGAGCAGCAAAAGCACCACCACGATCGCCGCGCTGCCGCGCGCCCGCCCCGCGAGCACGGGGGTGAGCCGCTGCAGCAACGGCCGCACCACCCACCACATCAGCGCCGCGAACACCGCGGTCAGCAGTACGGTCCTGACCACACCGCCTGGCGACGTGCCACGCACCGTCGCCATCACCAGTGCGAGCAGGCACCACGCCGAGACGTCGGTGATCCCGGCCACTGCCATCCCGAGCGCGCCGATCCTGGTGTCTCGCAACGAGCGTTCCTCCAGAATCCGGGCCAGCACCGGGAATGCGGTAACGCTCAGCGCTATTCCGGACATCATCACGAACGCTGTGACCGAAGCTCCTGCGGGCCGCAACGCGGCGAGCGGACCCAGCGCGAGCAGGACACCGGCGAGGAACGGCACCGCGATCCCGGCGTGCCCGACGACCACGGCCGTCGTGCCGTGACCGCGCAGCAACGACATGGGCAGTTCCCGGCCGACGCGGAACATGAAGAAGAGAACACCCAGCTGTGCGAGCGCGTCGACCAGCGGCATCATCGATGGCGTGAACAGGCTCACGCCCGGTGACACCGCGCCGAGCACGGTCGGCCCGAGGAGGATGCCGGCGATGATCTCCCCGAACACCCGCGGCTGCCGCAGCCGCACGGCGAGAGCGCCGACCAGCTGGCTGACCACGACGACGACAGCGATCCCGAGCAGCACCCCGGGGAGGATGACGTCCACCGGCGGCACCGGAGTCGAGGGGCCGGGTGGCCGTCCGGCACCACCACCTCCGCTGGTGGGCCGTACCAGCAAGAACGCCGTGATCGCGGGAAGCACGGTGAAGAGGAGATAGGACAGCGGCCTGCGCCACGCACCAGGTGGCCTCGAGGCAGGGGGCGCTGTGGTCAGGACTGACATGGTTCGCTCCCTGGGTGGTGTGTCACAGGACGCTCCTGAAGGACCTGTCCCGGCGCGGACCCCGAAGGAGAAGTCCTCACGGGAATCGGGGATTTGCCGGGTACGCGGCGAGCTCGTCGGCCTCTCGGCGCAGCAATTCGGTGAGCCGGAGCAGGTACCGCCGCACTGTCTCCAGCTCAGCCGCGTCGAAGTCCCGCTCGAGCCCTCGCAAGGCGGCGCGGAGCGGCTCGGTGTACTGCGCGAACCGCTCGATCGACCTCGTCACCGTGGTCACGTGCACCCGGCGGCGGTCACGGGAATCGCGTATGCGGCGCACGTACCCGGCCCGCTCCAGCCGGTCCACCACTCCGGTCACGGCACCGGTGGTGAGCCGGGCCCGCTGGGCGAGCGTGCCCGCTGTCAGCGTGCCCTCGCGCAAGATGAGGTCGAGGCACCGGTAGTCGCCCGGTGCCAGCCCCATCAGTTCGGCGAGCATCGTGTGGTACAGCACGTGGGCGGCGTTGAAATCGCGGCCGACTGCCATCAGTGCCACCTGGCCGGCCAGATCGGGCCGTGCGGAGCCGTTCGTGGTCGCCACTCTCGCCTCAGACGTCTTTCCGGGCGATCATCAGGGTGACGTCTTGGCCCAGCGCACTGTGTCCGACCTCGGCGAACCCCGCCTCAGTGAGCCACCGCGCGCAGTCGTCGAGGCGGTAGTTGGTGCCGTGCGGGGTCATCAGCTGGAGGTTGAGACTGCGCATGAGGTTGCGCAAGTAGCCGTCCTGGCCCTCGACCAGCATCGGGTCCCAGATCAGGAACGATCCACCGGGCGCCACCGCCGGGAAGACGTTGGCGATCAGCGTGGTGCGCTGCTCATCGGTCCAGTCGACCATGCAATGCCCGATCATCACGACATCGGCCTGGGGCAGCGGATCCGTGAAGAAGTCCGCCGAGCGGAACCGGACCTTGCCGGTCGTGCCGAGCGTCGTCATGTGGTCGTGGAACGCCGGTTCGAGCTGTGGTAGGTCCAGCACGGTGGCTTCCAGGTGCGGATGGGCTATGACGAGGTGTGCCAGCACGTTGCCCCGGCAGCCACCGAGCTCCAGCACCGACTTGTGCGCGGCCCAGTCGAAGGCGCCGGCCAGCGCCGGGATGAGCGGCCGGCTGGAGTCCTCCGCCATGCTCACGAAGGCGGTCTTCTTCGTGTCGTCGCCGTACAGCTGACCGAACATGTCCGCGCCGGTGTAGGTGGCCGCTTGCGGTTCGCCGGTCCGCAACGACGTCGCGAGCTCGCCCCACGCCGGGTACATCACCTGGTCGGCCATGTGCAGGAAACCGCCGAGATAGGCGGGCGTGCCCGGGACGAGGAACGCGCGGACGTCGTCGGCAGCGCGATAGCGGTCACCGTCTTGTACCAGCGCGCCGATCTCGGTCAGTGCGGCGAGAAAGTGCCCGGTGCCGCGTTCGTGCAGTTCCAGTCTGGTTCGGATTTCTGCGGCCGTCAGCGCTTCTTCGGCTGTCAAAGCGAAAAGGCCCACCTCGAGGCCGGTCAGGATCAGCTTCGCGGTCTGGAAGGCCATCGCCGTTGCCATGAGCGGCCCCGGTCCGGTCATCGGGACACCTCGGGAACCGCGCCGAACCCGGCCGCCTGGCCGAGGATCGCTGCCAGCGCCGAGTCGGGATCGTCCACGAGGTCCGGCCAGCGGTAAGCGACGAAGGCGTCCGGCCGCACGAGCACGGCGCCGTTCTCGGCGACGCCGTAGGCCGCTGCCCAGTCGCTGTCGGCCACCCGCAGATGTTCCCGGCCGAGGGCGTGGGTCCTCAGCGGGATCTTGAGCTGCTTGGCGACCCGTTCGCCGGCGTCCACCCACGGGCCACCCGCTGCGCCGGTGAGCAGCACGTAGGAGTCCCAGAAGAGGTCGATGGTGGAGATCCGTTCGCCATCGCGATCGAGCCAGACGTGCGGCGCACGGGTGCCGGGCTGGCCGGTGAGCTCGAGCTGCGGGGTCAGCACTGGGGCGGTCCCGTCATCGCCGGGAATGGCGCTGGACCGATAGCGGTAGCCGAGGGTGATGATGATGTCGTCCACCATCGCGGCCTTGGTCTCGTCGTCGGCGTACCCGTGCCGGATCCGGTTGCGGATCATCGCTTGCTCCGCCATCGCCTCACCGACACGTCGGCGTTCGGCGTCGTAGGTGTCGAGCAGGTCTGGGCCGGCCCAGCCCTTCAGCACCGCGGCGATCTTCCACGCGAGATTGTGCGCGTCGTGGATGCCCGTGTTGGCGCCGAACCCTCCCGCGGGCGGGTGAACGTGCGCCGCGTCGCCGGCGAGGAAGACCCGGCCGACGCGGAACCGCTCGGCCACGAGCTGCGCGCCTTGCCACGGCACCTTCCAGACGACCTCGACGTCGAGGTCGTCCCGGCCGGTCGCGGTGCGGATGATGTCGATGCACCGCTCGTCGGAGAAGTCCTCCGGCGACTCGCCCTTCTCCGGGAAGTAGAGCGGTGTCGCGAGCCACGGGTCGCAGCCGTGCAAACGCGACAGGCTCATCAGCGTTCCCCGTGCTGCTGTGGCGTAGCAGAGGATGAACTTGCGGTCTTTGAGGATCTTCTCGAGCTCCGGCGCGCGGAAATAGATGCTCAGCGCGTCGAAGACGGTGCCCCGGCCGTAGCGATCGACGCCCATCGCCTTGCGGGTGAAGCTCGCCCCGCCGTCCGCGCCGACCAGATAGCTCGCTCGAATTGTCTGGGTGTTGCCGTCCGGCCCGCGCACGACGGCGGTGACGCCGTCCTCGTCCTGCTCGATCGACCGGAGCCGGGTCGCGAACCGGACGTCACAACCGAACTCCTCCGCTTTCGCCACGAGGACCCGCTCGTAGCGGTCCTGGCCGCAGCCCATCACCCGCTCCGGGCTGATCCGCGGTCCATCGAGCGACGGCGACTCCAGGGTCACCGCGTCATCGATTTCGGAGAAGGTGGTGGTTTGGATGATGCCGCCCTCGAAGTACGGGTGGGAGTCACCCATTTCGAGCGCGCGGACGTCCTCGTGGAACCCGGCTGCGCGAAACAGCTCCATCGTGCGCGCCTGCAATCCCGGAGCGCGCGGCAACATCGAAGTGCCGTCGCGCTTTTCGACCAGCACTGTGGGCACGCCGTGGCGTCCGAGGAACAAAGCGGTGGACAGGCCGACCGGCCCACCGCCCACTATCAGCACCGGGATTGTCACTTCGTTCATGCCTGTTCCCTCGCGTTCGACGGAAATAGCGCGCGGTCGTCCCTGCCGGATTCAGGAGTACCGGCGACGACTTGAGGATCGCTGGCGGGTGGAGCCAAGCGGTCCGGTCCTGGTCGCGGTCCCGGTGTCTCGAACCGGCTTCGAGCCGTTTCCCACCTGCCGCTGCGAGCGTTGCCCGCAACCGGCATGGCGGTCTCGCCATCCGTCCGCTCGAAAGGAGCCCGGAGCATGACGAGCATTGCTGGAGACATCGGCGGTGACACCGCGATCCCCGCGGGGATCCTCCGGCTGGGCAACGCCTTCTGCGACGCCAAAGCACTGCTGACCGCGGTGGAGATCGGCCTGTTCGACACGCTGCACGCGGGCCCGGCGACACAGGAGGAGATCCGGCGCCGGCACGATCTGCACGGCCGCGGACTTTCGGATTGGCTGAACCTGCTCGTGGGCCTCGGTCAGCTCGAGCGCGAGGGTGATCGCTACCGCAACTCAGCGAGCTCCGACCAGTACCTGGTAAGAGGTGAGGCCACCTACATCGGTGGCTTTCTCGAGCGTTCCAATCGCAACCTCTACCCGGCGTGGGGCAAGCTCACCGAGGCGCTGCGCACAGGCAAGCCCCAGTCCGGGAGCGACTTCTCGGCGATGATCGAGAACCCGAAGATCCTCGCCCAGTTCGTCGAGATGATGGACTCGTTGACCCGCATCCTCGGCCCGCAGCTCATCGCGGCCTACGACGGCTGGGGCGACTACAAGTCCGTCCTCGACGTCGGCGGCTGCCGCGGCAACATGGCTTCGCAGATCGTCCGGGCCTTCCCGAACCTCGAGGCGGGTGTGTTCGACCTGCCTCAGATGTCGCCGTTCTTCGACGAAAAGGTCGCCGAATACGGTCTGGTCGGCAAGGTTTCCTTCTACCCTGGAGACTTCTTCATCGACCCGCTTCCCGCAGCGGACATCGTCGTCATCGGGCACGCCCTGCACGACTGGGGCGTCGACCAACGCCGGTACCTGGTGCACAAGGCTTTCGAGGCCGTCAACCCCGGCGGTGTCCTGATCGCTTACGACCGGATGCTCGACGACGAGTCCAGCCACGTCGAGAACCTGGTGATCAGCCTCGACATGCTGCTGGTGACCGACAGCGGCTCGGAGTACACCGTCACCGAGATCCGTGAGCACGCCGAGTCCGCGGGCTTCACCGACATCGAGGCCCGGCCGCTCGGTGACTACGACACCCTTGTCATCTGCCACAAGCCCGGCTGAGCGCATCGCGACCAGTTCCTTCACCCAGTCTCCCCGCGACCCGGAGTGGCCATGACCGTGCAAGAACTCGACCTCATGGACGCGAACGCGTTCAAAGACGGCATCCCCTACAGCTACTTCACGCAGCTACGCCGCCGGCCCGGTCTGACGATGGCCACCGACGCTGAAGGTTACGACTTCTGGTACCTCGTGCGGCACGCCGATGTCCTGCACGCCTCGAGGGACAACGACGTCTTCCGGTCCGGTCCGAGCACCATGACCTCGGTGCGTCAGGACAGCACCGGGCTCCCGCTGATCTCGTTCCTCGACGCTCCTGAGCACACCCGGCTGCGCAAGCTGGTGTTCAAGGGTTTCACTCCGGCCCGGCTCGCCGCGCTCGAAGGCCCGGTCGCCCGGATCGTCGAACGGCTCATCGCCGAGGTGTCCGCGAAGGAGGGTTTCGACCTCGCCGAGGACATCGGCATGCAGCTGCCGCTGGAGGTGCTGGCCGAGCTGATCGGGGTTCCCGGCGAAGATCGCGGCAAGGTCATCGAGTGGACCCGGCACACGGTCAATCTCGGTGATCCCGGGTACCACCACAGCACACCGGAAAAGGCCATTGCCGCCTTCGGGCAGTTGATGGCCTACTTCCAGGAGCTTGCCGAGAACAGGCTGGCGAAGCCCGCCGGCGACCTGTTCTCGGTGCTGCTCGCGGCCCGGCTCAAGGATGAACGGCTCGAGCCGGGTGAGATCGCGTTGTTCGCCACGACGTTGATGGGGGCAGGCAGCGAGACGACGTATTGCTCGATCACCGGGGGAGTCCTGGCGCTCTTGGAGAACCCGGACCAGCTCGCGCTCCTGCGGGCGGATCGTGACTTGATCCCGGCGGCGGTCGACGAGATCGTCCGCTATGTCACCCCGGCGACGCACTTCGCCCGCCAGGTCGCAGTGGACACCGAGATCGCGGGCCAGCCGATCGGCGCGGGCGAGCGAGTGGTGCTCTGGTACACCTCGGCCAACCGCGACGAGACCGTGTTCGACCGGCCTGACCGCTTCGACGTCACCAGGACCCCGAATCCGCACCTGGCCTTCGGCGGGGGCGGGCCGCACGTCTGCATCGGGCGTGGGCTCGCGACGATGGAACTGCGCCTGTTCCTGACGGCATTGCTTGATCGGATGCCGCGACTCGAGCTGACTGCCGAGCCGGTCCGCAGTGCGACGAATTTCATGAACAGCTACCGGTCCATGCCTGCTCGGCTCCGTTGACTTCGCGCCAGGAGGAGAATGTCCATGACTGCCATCGAAGAAGAGCCCGGAACCTTGGACGTCCTCTCGTGGGTTCCGGTACGACTGCCGCCGCGGCAGCGGGTCATCGGACTGTTCGTCATGAAGTGGACGATCGGCGCGTTGCGCCCGCTGGTCCAGCTGAAGGTGCCGGACATGCTGGCGGCCGGGCCGCGTACCGCTGCCGACCTCGCCGAGGCGACCGGGACCGATGCCGACGCGCTTTACCGCGTCCTGCGCTGCACGGCCGCGGCGGGGATCCTCACGGAGGACGGCGAGGGTCGTTTCGGGCTGACCGCTGCGGCAGACGGCCTCCGGTCCGATGTGGACGACAGCGTCCGGGACATGTTCCTGTTCGCCTGCGATCCGATGATGTGGCGGCCGTACGAGAACGCGCTCCACAGCGTCCGCACCGGGGAGCCGTCCTTCGATGAGACTTTCGGGAAGTCATTCTTCGATTTCCTGCGCGCCGACTCCGCCAGCTCGGCGTTGTTCGACCGGGCGATGGTGCAGAACCACTACCCGGACACCGATCGAATCTTCACCGAGGTCGATTTCGCGCGATTCCCGAAGATCGCCGACGTCGGCGGCGGGCGTGGGCAGTTTCTCGCTGAGGTGCTGGCCAGGAATCCCGGCTGTTCCGGAGCGGTCTGCGACCAGGCACAGGTCATCGCCGAGGCGAGGGCGGAGTTCGAACGGCGGGGCGTCGAGGACCGGGCGTCGGCGCTCGCCACCGACTTCTTCGCCGAGATCCCGGCCGGTTTCGACGCCTATTTCATCAAGCACACACTGCACAACTGGAACGACCGCGACGCCACTCGCATCCTCGCCGGTGTTCGCGCGGCCATCGGGAAGAACAGCGAAGGCCGGTTGCTGATCGTCGACATGCTCCTCGCCGGCCCCGGCGAATGGGATCTCGGCAAGCTCACCGACATCGAGATGATGGTCGCGCTCGGCGGCCGGGAGCGGAGCCGTGCGGAATGGGACCGGATCGCCGCAGCGGCGGGTTTCGCGCCGGCCAACGCTCCCGCGCCGGGCGGGCTGGCGCTGCTGGAGTACCGCCCGGTCTGATCTGCCGCCCACCGAGTTCCAGGAGAGTGCTGAGATGCCCGTGACGGACGTCAACCGGTCGTTCCCCTTCGCCACGACAGATCCGCTCGAACCGCCGCCGGAGTACGCGAAGCTGCTGCGAACCGAGCCGGTGTGCCGGGTGACGATCCCGACCGGCGACCAGGTGTGGCTGGTCACCCGGCACGCCGACGTGCGCCGGGTGCTTTCCGACACCCGGTTCAGCAGGGAGGCGATCACCGGACCGGATGCGCCCCGGCTGCTACCGATCGCGCAGGGTTCCAAATCGATCTTCGTGATGGACCCACCGGAGCACAGCAGGTTGCGCAAGCTCGTGTCGCGGGCTTTCGCGCCGCGCCGGATCGAATCGCTCCGGGCCGAGGTGCAGTCGCTGACCGATGAGCTCGTGGCGAAGATGGCCGCGAACGGCAGGCCTGGCGAGTTGATCGCCGGGCTCGCCCAGCCGCTCCCCATCACGGTGATCTGCCGCATGCTCGGGGTGCCCTACGCCGATGTCGACCAGTTTCGCGACTGGACCGACATCATGCTCAGCTACGCGAAGGGTCGCCGCGACGAGGTGCTCGCAGCGCGGGACGCGCTGAACGCTTACCTCACGCAGCTCATCGAAGACAAGCGAAGGAGGCCCGCCGACGATCTGTTGACGGTGCTGATCGCGGCGGCCGACGACGACGGCGACCGGCTCGACGACGAGGAACTGCTCGCCTTCGGTTACACCCTGCTCGGCGCCGGCTACCACGCGACCACGGCAGGGCTCGCGCACGCGGTCCTCACCCTGCTGCGGACGCCGGAGAAGCTCGCCGAGCTCGTCGCGCACCCGGAATTGCTGCCGCCGGTGGTGGAGGAGCTGCTCCGCCGGTCGCAGGCGGGCGGCGGCCTCGGTGCACTGAGGATCGCGGTGGAGGACGTCGAGATCGCCGGGGTGCAGATCCGTGCGGGCGATGCCGTGCTGCCGCTCATCAACGCCGCCAACCGGGATCCGGCGGTGTTCGAAGACCCCGAAGGCCTCCGGCTCGAGCGCAGGCCGAACCCGCACCTGTCCTTCGGTCACGGCATCCACCACTGTCTCGGCGCGCAGCTGGGCAGGCTCGAGCTGGAAGTCGCGCTGGGCACCCTGCTGCGGGAAATGCCAGGCCTGCGCCTCGCCGTCGACGAGGCGGATCTGCCCTGGAGCAGCGGGCTCGCCTTTTCCCGTCCGCAGACGCTGCCCGTGCTCTGGTGAGCCGGTGCTGACAGACGATCTGCGCGAGCTCGGCGCTCCCGCATTGCGTGAACTCGTCGCACAGCGTTTCTGGTCCGGGCTGCGGGACGGATCACTGCCGGGCGCCGCGTTGGCGCGCTTCGTCGAGCAGGACACCGGGCACCTGCTGCCGGCGTTCGGCCGGGCGTTCACGCGATGTGCTGCGTCCGCAGTCGACGCGGAGGCGTACGAAACGGCGAAGCTGTTGTCGCGATGCGGGTTGGAGACGCTGCTGTCGGCACCTCGCCTGGCCGGAGCGTTCGCCGGGCTGGTGTCCACGATGGGCGTCCCGGCTCTTGCGACGGACGTCGAAGCCACGCCGGTGACGGTGGCCTACCGCTCGGCCATCCGGACCGCCGCGGACAGCTCACTCGCGGCCGGGCTCGGGATACTCACGCCTTTCATGGTGTTCCACCTCGAAATGTGTGACGACCTCTTCGCGCGCCGCGTTCCCGGCTCGCGGTACCTGCCGTGGATCGAGATCTACGAGCCGGGCGAAGGAACTCGCTTCGCCGTCCGGGCCTTTCTGGACATCGTGGACGGCTTCGGCGCGCAGGCGTCGGCGCAGGAGCGTGCGGAGTTCGTCGATGCGTTCGCCGCCGGTGCGCGGCACGAGCTCGCGTTCGCCGGGGCCGCGGCTCCTGCGTTTCCCAGATGATTTTCGAAGACCACACAAGCCCGCGGCCCCGTTCCCGCCGCTCTCCTCCGACCCCGATGAGGCAGTCATGGATCAGATCACGTCTCCACCAGCGGCCACGACGTCCCCGGTATCCGAGAACAGGGGATCAGCAGCACTGATCGCCGCGCTCGTGCTGGCCGCGGTCGCGTGCCAGCTGTGCATCTCGATGCCGACGCCGGCGCTGCCCGACATCGCCACCCGGTTGCACACCACCACCGGGACGATCGGCCTCGCGCAGGCGTTGTTCTTCCTCGCCGGTGGTCTGCTCTCGGTCATCATGGCCGCCTACAGCGACCACGCGAACACGCGAAAACTCATGGCGGCGTCCATGGTGACCGCCGTCGTCGGCGCGCTGCTCGCGGCGGCGGCACCCACGGTCGCGGTGTTCATCGTCGGCCGTGTCATGCAGAGCACCTCTGCCGCGGTGTTCCCGCTCGCACTGCGCGTGATGCGCCAGACACTGGCGCCGCGGCAGTTCGGCAAGGCAATGGGCCTCATCACCGCCGCGAACGGCGGCATCGTCGGGCTTGACGGGCTGCTCTCGGGCTGGCTGACCGATCACTACGGCTTCCGTTTCGTCTTCGTCGCCATGGCGGTGTTCGGCGTGGTCACCGTCGTCGTGCTGTTGCGCTGGCTGCCGGAGCTGCAACCCTCGGCATCCGGCAAGCTCGACTGGCCGGGGCTGCTGCTCCTGTCGCTCGGGCTGGCTTTCGTAGAGCTGGGCATCGGTTCGGCGAGCACTTCACCCTTCGGTGTGGTGGCCGGGATGATCGTCGCCGGCATCCTGCTGTTCGTGGCTTTCGTCGTGGTGGAGAAGCGACGGCCGAACCCGCTGATCCCGACGGTCTACCTGCGCTCTCGTCAGGCGTGGCCGGTGCTGCTCACATCCACGTTCGTCACCGCGGGCATCCTCAGCACGATCAACTTCATCGTGCCCGTGTTCAGCCAGAACGCCACGATCGGCTTCGGGATGACGGCAACGGTGTCGGCGCTGGTGTTCATCGTGCCGGTCTGCCTGGTCAACGTGGGCTTCGCGCCCGTCATCGGTGCGATCGCGCCGCGGATCGGCTGGCGCCGGATGCTGCGGTTCTCGATGGCGGGCACGGTCCCTGTACTGGCCGTGCTGGCGCTGGGCCTGCGCACCGAGTGGCTCGTGATCACCATGGTCACACTGGTCGGCTTCGGTCTTGCCGGCGCGATGACCCCGCTCAACGGGCTCAGCGCGATATTGGCCGCGCCGGAGAGCCCGAGTGTGCTGCCGGGTATCAACTCAGCGGCGTACGGCTTGGGTTCCTCGCTGGGATTCGTGCTCGCCGCGCAGGTGGCGTCGGCGATCCAGCCGGTGTCCGTGGACGGATACCGCAACGCGATCTGGTTGGCGGCCGGCCTGATCGCGGCCGGGTTCATCAGCTCGATGCTGATCAGCGGCCGCAACCAACATGCCGGGGAGCAGATCTGAGATGGCCGCGACAGGGGACGAACCAGGAGTGGTGGTGGTCGTCGGCGCGGGGATCGGCGGCCTGGCCGCCGCGGTCGGGCTGACGAAGATCGGCAGAACGGCGGTGGTGCTGGAGCAGGCACCGGAGCTGCGCGCGGCCGGTGCGGGGATCTCGCTGCTGGCCAACGCGCAGCGGTCACTCGACCAGCTCGGTGTCGGATCCGTGATCCGGGCCGGCTCGGCGTCGATGATGCCGGGTGGGGAGGGGGTGCGGACTCCGTCGGGCAGGCGCCTGATGAAACGGACCAGTCCGGATTTCGTGCACCGGCACGGTCTCTCGACGATAGTGCTGCCGCGTCGGGACCTGCATCGCGCGTTGGGCGACGTACTTCCGGAGGGTTGTGTGCGCACTGGCGCCGAGGTGACCGGAATCGCCGGGCGGGTGGTGACTTACCGCGATCGCACCGGTGAACATACGATCGAAGCGGATTTGGTCGTCGCCGCCGACGGAATCAACAGCCGGGCCCGCCAGGCGATGTTCCCCGGCGTCGCCGACCCCGTCTACTCCGGACACAGTGTGTTCCGCGGCATCGCGGAGACCACAGCCGTCGATCCTGGCGGAACAACTTGGGGCCGTGGTCTCGAGTTCGGCCGGATGCCGCTGGCCGGCGACCGTGCATACTGGTACGCCGTGGTGAACGCGCGGCCGGGGATGACCCACGCCGACCCACACGCGGAGGTGCTGCGCCGGTTCGGTGGGTGGCACGATCCGATTCCTGCGCTGGTGCGGGCGACGCCGCCGGACTCGGTGCTCTACAACGATGTCTTCGAACTGGCCGAACGCCTGCCGTCCTACCGCCACGAAAACACGGTGCTGCTCGGCGACGCCGCGCACGCCATGACGTCCGACCTGGGACAGGGTGCCTGCCAGGCGCTGGAGGACGCAGTGGTCCTCTCCGCAGCGCTCGCCGGGTCCGCCGACCTCACCACAGCGCTGTCGACGTACGACGAGCAGCGGCGGCCGCGAACCCAGATGATCGCCGAAGCCTCCCGGCGGATCGGTCGCATGAAACTGCGCGAGAAGCGATGGGAGGTGCTGGTGCGCAATGTGATCATGGCGGTCACACCGCCGCGGGCCGGTGAGGCGGCCATGGCCCGGATCGGGGACTGGCAACCGCCGGGGCTGCCTGGCCGGGTGAGTGCGTGACCCTGGGAGTCGCCTCTGGAAGCCGGGCGTCGGCGCGCAGCGAACAGGAGCCGTATCGGCCGGCGGCGAGCTGGACCTCGGTGCTCTGGCCGGCGCGGGACCGGTCGTGTCCTTCTCCATCGAGAGCTGGTGCTTCGCACCGGGCGTGCGTGGCTTCCAGGGCCGTGCGCTCAGGTCACGCAGCGGGCACCGGCGCGGAGCCGACCTGATCGCCCACGGTGATCCCGCCACCGCGGCCCGGCGGCGCACCCAGAAGAAACGCCGGCCGCGGCCAGGCCTTCGCCGCCGCCCGCTCGCCGTCATTTCGGCCGTTCTGCCACGGGTTCGTGCGGCGATCTCCCACCCTTTTCGAAGCTCACCGCCGAGGCGCGGTCTCGATCGGCAAGAGGCCCGACTCGGCGACGGCCTGCTGCCTGCGATCTTCCGCGCTGGGTGCAGCAGAAATCCGGGCCGCCGAGGCGGCCGCGGATTTCCGCTGCACGAAAACTACTGCCGGGTGATCCCGCGGCAGGCCACTAGCGCGGCACCGCGATCTGGGTTACGCACCGTAGCAAGCTCTGCTTGAACACCGCCACGAATCCCTCGACGGTATCGGTGTTGCGCGGCCGGTTCAGGAACGGCTTGATCTTCCGCTCCACCTCGCGCACCCCGGGCTGGTCCGCCATGAACCTGGCCACGGCGTCGAGATCGCCTTCGTACTCGATCACCCGCACCAGCGTTGCGTCGCGAATGAACACCGCAGTGGCGAGCACCTTGCTCGTCCCTTCGCCGCCGCGGCCGGGGACGGTGGGGGAGCCCACCCGTTTGAAATCCTTGAAGACCTCGGCGACCTCGTCTTCGTGCCCCGCCTTGATGTCGTAGGTGAGTGCGGCGAAGGGCATCTCAACCGACCTCGTAGTCGATCGACAGGGACCGGGTCGGGCAGCTGCGTACCGCGTCCCGGACACCTTCGTGTTGCTCGGGCGGTGGCTCGGCGTTAAGCAGCACCACCTGTCCTTCGTCGTCCTGGTCGAACACTTCGGGCGCGCGGTAGACGCAGAGGCTGCTCACCGTGCAGGTCTCGCGGTTCGCACTCACGTGCATGGTCGCTCCTCGGATTACCAGCTGACGGGGATCTCGGTGAAGCCTTCGGTGAAGCCGCCCAGCCCGCGCGGCAGTTGTTCGCCGGGCACAGCCAGCCGCAGCTCGGGCAGACGCTTCAGCAACGCCTTGGTCGCCACCTGCAGTTCCATCCTCGCCAGCGCTGCGCCGGCGCAGTAGTGCAGGCCCGCGCCGAAGGTCATGTGGTGGTTCTCGGTCCGCCGGATGTCCAGTTCGAACGGATCCGTGAAGACGTCTTCGTCCATATTGGCCGATTCTTCCGAAAGCAGAACGCTCGTGCCCTTCTTCACGACCGAACCGTCCGACAGCGGGATGTCCTCGACCGCATAGCGCAGGGTCCCCACCGAGGAGCCCATGATTTGCGTGCGGAGCAGCTCCTCCACCGCTGTCGGGATGAGCGACCAGTCCTGCTGGATCTCCTTGACCAGTTCTCGGTGGTGCAGCAGCACCGCCGTGCCCGCGCCGATCTGGCTCGCGGTCGTGACGTACCCGGCGATCAGCAGTCCCTGTGTCCAGAAGCGCAGCTCGTGCTCCGAAAGCCGGTTGTTGTCGTCATCGCGGGCCTTGATCAGCCCGCTGACGAGGTCGTCCGCGGGGTCGGCGCGTTTGGCGTCGATGAGGTCGCCGAGGTACTTCCACAGTCCCTCACGGCACTGGTTCACCTCCTCGACCGGCAGCTTCGTCACCGACAGGAAGCCGTCGACGAGATAGCGGAAGGTGTCCATGTCCTCGGCGGGGACGCCGAGCAGGCGGCAGATCACCCGGATCGGCAGCGGGAACGCGAACGCCTCGTTCAGGTCGACCGGACGCGGGCCTGCCTCCATCTGGTCGAGCAGCTCGTCGCAGATCTGCTGGGCGACCGGCCGTAGCGCCTCGATGCGCCGAGCGGTGAACGCACGGGTGACCAGCCCGCGCACGCGGATGTGATCCGGCGGGTCGGGGTTGATGTTGGGGTCGGCGAACAACTCGTTGTCCGCGGAGATCCGCGCGACGTCGGGTCGCTGCCTGCGGGAGATGTTGCGGCTGAGCCGGTGGTCCGCGAACAGTGACCGGACGTCCTTGTACCGTGTCACCATCAGCGCGACATCACCGCTGGGCAGGGTGACCTCGACCGCGGAGTGCTTCCGCAAGCCGCGGAGAGCCTCCGGGATTTCCATCGGTGGTGTCCAAGGGAAGGGGTAGCGGACGGGAGACTCTGTGCTCATGGGTGTGACTACCTTTCTCTGGGCTACGGGAAAGCGTGATCAGACGGGCCAGCTCGGCTGCCGCCAAGCGCTCTCGGCGAAGGTCCACTCGTAGCGGATGCTCACCCAGCAGTGTTCGACAAGCTGACGTCGTTCGCGTGCCGAGCAGGCCTCGGCGATCTCGTCGGCGGCGGTCAGATAGCGCTGGACGACCTGGGCGTAACCAGGTGCCGGCTGGTAGAGCGCGATCCACGGTTCGTACCGTGAGCCGGGGGTGCAGCGCTCCGCGAGGTCCTGGGAAACGTTGTGGTTGAACCAGGCCATCGGCACGAGCGCTCCGATGGCCGCCGCGAGCGACGTGTTCGCGGCCGCGCGGAAGAACGAGCAGTGCGCGTGAGCCAGCGGATCGATCGGAGCCTGCTCCCCGAGCGGTGCCAGCCCGATCTGCGGCGCGAGTTCGTTGAAAGACGTCCGCAGGCGGTCCTTGGCCTCCAACGCGCCGAAAGCCCCTCGGGCGAAGAAGATCGATAGCGCGTCGTCGGCCGAAGTGGCCGCGCACTGCGCCATCGCGCGCCCGTAGGCGGGCAGGAGGTAGCCGCTGTCTTGCTGGACGAAGTGCGCCAATGCTTCGCCGGGTGCCGAGCCGTCTCGCAGTCCCGCCCAGAACGGGTGTTCGAGCACCTTGCGCAGGACGGGCTCCGCCAGTTCCACCAATTCGTCGTGCAGCATCGACGTTTCTCCTCGGCGTGGTAACAGGGTCACAGTTCCAGGCGGACGCGGTACTGGCGCAGCCACGCGTCCAGCTGGAGCACCATTTCGACATTGCGCCGTTCACCCCAGCCGGACGTCTCGATCGGCCGCTGTTCACCGAGCAGCTTCGTCGCGGCCGGGACGTCGAGCAGCGGTCGGACCGGGCTGTTCGGATCGGCGACGATCGCGTCGAGTTGCGCACGCAGCGCGTGCCCGTAAGTGGGGTCCTGGGTGATCGGGAAGGGACTCTTCTTCCGGCGCAGCACCGATTCCGGCAGTAGCCCCGCCATCGCAGCGCGCAGCGGGCTCTTCTCCTCGCCGCCGCGGGTCTTGAGCCGCCACGGGATGTTGAAGACGTACTCGACCAGCCGGTGCTCGCAGTAGGGAACCCGGACTTCGAGGCCCACGGCCATGCTGAGATGGTCGTTGCGAGTCAGCAGCAGGGGGAGCCACCGGGTCATGTGGAGGTAGCCGATGCGTCGCAATTCCGCGTCCGCTGGGGCTTCACCCGGCAATTCGGGTACTTCGCGCAGCGCGTCGGTGTACCGGTCCGCGGAGTACCCGGGGACGTTCACACCTTCGAGGAAGGTGGAGTCGAGCAGCCCGGTGCTCATTCCGTGTGGCGCGACACCGAACCCCATCGTCACCCAGGGGAAGTTGTTGCTCTCGACGAGTTTTCGATCGCTGAACGAGCGGTAGCCACCGAACAGCTCGTCGGCCGCTTCGCCCATCAGTGCGACTGTCGAATGTTGCCGGACCGCGCGCAAGAGGAGGTACAGCGAACGGTCCATGTCCGGGGTCGGCCGGGGGAGGTCTTGCGCCGTCATCGCGGCGTTGCCCACCACCGGGTCCGCCAGGTCGGCCGTCCGCAGCACCACCGGCTGGTGGTCGGCGCCGACGTGCTTCGCGACCTCGGTGGCGAAGGGTGCGTCGGGGCTGCTGTGCCAGAAGTCCTCGCGGAACCTTTCAGTGTGGCCTTCGAAGTCGACTGCGAACGTCCGGGTGCGTTCACCGGACCTCGCCTGTGCCGCGAAGGCCACGAGCGCGCTGGAGTCGATGCCACCGGAGAGCAGGGTGCACAGCGGGACGTCCGCGACCAGGTGGCTCGACACGGATTTCCGCAGCAGATCGGCCACGGTCTCGACCGTGGTGTCCCAGTCGTCGGTGTGCTCCGCCCCCGGCAACGACCAGTAGGCGCGCTCGGTCATCCTGCCGGGCTGCACGGTCAGCGTGTGGCCGGCGCGCACCTCCCTGATACCGCGATAGATCGCGTGGCCCGGCGTCGCGATGTAGGACAACAGTTCGGCCATGCCCTCGGTGTCGACGACGGCCTCGACGAGCGGGTGTGCCAGCAGCGCCTTGATCTCCGAGGCGAATACGAGTCCGGTCGCGGTCCGGGCGTAGTAGAGCGGTTTGATGCCGAGCCGGTCGCGGATCAGTGTCAGCCGGTGGGCACGCGGATCCCAGACGCCGAAGGCGAACATGCCGTCGAGATGCTCACCGCAGCGCTCGCCCCATTCGAGGTAGGCCCGCAGTACGACCTCGGTGTCACTCCGGGTGCGGAAGGTGTGCCCGCGACCGGTGAGCTCCGAGCGTAGCTCACGATAGTTGTACACCTCACCGTTGTAGACGAGCACCGCGACGGTCTCGCCGTTCTCGCGGGCCAGCATCGGCTGATCACCGCCGGGCAGATCGATGACGGCGAGCCTGCGGAAAGCCAAGGCTGCGTGCTGACCGGTCCACACTTTCTCGGCGTCGGGTCCACGATTGGCCTGCGCGGCGACCATCGTGCGCATCGTCGCGCCGTATTCGACGAGGTTCCGCTCGAAGTCGATCCAGCCGGCTATGCCACACATACGGATTCCTCGTCACTGGGGTTGTCGGCACGGTCATGCCAGGAGCTTCGACGGGTCGGCGGCCAACGCGGCCGGGGGCTGCTGCTCGAGCATCTCTTCACGCAGTGCCAGCGCCTGCTCCCGGAAGCCCGGCTCACCGAGCAGCCGTTCGGTCTCTTCGCGCAGCCGCGCGGGGTTGAGGTCCTCGTGGGGCAGCAATTCGCCCGCCCCGATCGCAGCCACCCTCGCCGCGTGCCCGGCGTGGTCAGGTAGCTGTGGCACCAGGAGCAACGGGACGCCGTTGCGCAGCGCCGTGAGCACGGTGCCGGCGCCACCGTGCGCGATCACCAGGTCGCAGTGACCGACCACTTCGGACAGTGGGGTGTCGACGAGTACCCGTACCCCGTCGGGAGTGCTGCCCAGCAAGGGCTTCTGGCTCGTGGACACGGCTGCGACGACGTCGAAGCCGAGCTCGTGCACGGCGTCGACGACCCGGGGGAGGAGGAACGACCCGGCACCGAGCCTGGCCATCGTGTGGCCCCAGGTGACGAGCACCCGAGGCCGCCTCGATGCCGGCAGTGGGTCAGGCGCAGCAGCGCCGCCGTTGAACGGCAGGTACCGTACGCCGACGGTGTTCAGTGTGGTCGGGAGGCGCAGGCTCGGTGGCGTCGGGTCGACGGTGACGGCGCCGAGTGGCTCGAACTCGGTGATGCCGTGGAGCGAGGCCAGCGGCGCGAGGAGGTCCTGGAGCAGGGGACCGGCGCGCAGCAGCAGATCCGTGCCGTACAGGTGCCGGACGGCGGGGACACCGATCGCCGCCGCGGCGAGTGGGCCCGCCAGTGCGGTCGGCTCGTAGACCACGATGTCCGGCCGGAAGTCCTTGGCCACGGCGATCAGGCCGCCCGTCATGGAGTTCGCATGGGCGTGGAGCATCTCCATGGCCCGAGGACCCTTGGCGGCACCCGGCTTCCGTTCACCCACCGAGGACAACAGGTATTCGCGGACGAATCCGACGGCATCGACGTCGTGCCCGACGCTCGCGGCGGGCAGGCCGCACCGAACGATCTCGGCCGTCAAACTTGGTTGGCTGGCCACCAGTACTTCGTGGCCCGCCGTGTGGCAGGCCCACGCCAGCGGCACCAGGGAGTACAGGTGCGATGGCCAAGCCCAGGTCGTGAAGAGCACGCGCATTTCGGCCGGTCCCTCCATCGGCGATGATCCTCATCGTGGGTCAGGCGGCTCGGGCGGCACTCGAAGACCACTGGGTGTTCTTGTGGCAGCGAGCCGAGTCGTCGTCGAGTTCGTTCCGGGACTGTTCCGCACCGGGAGGGAATCGGTGACGAGACACAGGGCACGGACCGTGCTGGTAACCGGGGCCAACCGCGGGCTCGGCCTGGCAACGGCGACCGAACTGCATCGGCGTGGCTGGCGGGTCGTCGTCGCGGCGCGCAACGGCACTGACGCCGAAGAAGCGGCGGAGAGGATCGGAGGAGGAGCCCGGGGCTTCACCCTCGACATCACCGACGCCGCCTCAGTCGCCGCCGCACCCGGCGAGCTCGGAACTGTCGACGCGCTTGTCAACAACGCGGGGGTCTTGCTCGACGACGGCGCGGATGTACTGGCGGTGTCACCGGATCTGATCAGGTCGACGATGGCCGTCAACTTTTTCGGCACCTGGCAGGTGTGCCAGGCGTTCCTGCCGGCGATGATCGCCCGCGGCTGGGGCCGGGTCGTGCTCGTGTCGAGCGGAACGGGCACGTTCACCCACGGCCCGTTCGGTGGGACGCCGGCCTACTCGCTCTCGAAGACGGCGGTGAATGGCTTGACCGTGTTGCTCGCCGCTCGAACGGCCGGAACGGGAGTGCTGGTCAACGCCGTCAACCCTGGCCGCGTGCGGACGCGGATGATGCCCTCGGCGGAGCAGTCGCCGGAAACGGCGGGCGCTGAGGTCGCCGACCTGGTGACACTGCCCGACGACGGGCCGTCCGGGGTCCTGTTGCGCTCCGGTCGAGTCTCCGGGTGGTGAGAGACAGGTCGGTGTCGCTGGGCGACATACCTGGGGCCAGGTGACGGGCTGCGTGCCGACAGGTGTCTTCCCGCCTGAGCTATTTTGCTGCTATTCAATTTTGTTGCTCTGGATAAACTGAGTTGCACTTGGTGTCTTCCTGAAATCCTGTTCGAGGAAGGTTCCAGGTTATTTTGCGACGGTAGCCCCGTTGGTGAAACCTTGTGCATGGGAGGTCAGCAGTGCATCGAACTCTGATCGTTGCTCGGCTCAAAACCGACGATCCCGAGCGGATCGGCGAAGTCTTCGGTGACTCGGATGCAACTGATCTACCACACATGATCGGAGTCTCGCGGCGCACGCTGTTCACGTTCCACGACCTCTACTTCCATCTCGTCGAGGCGGACCAGGACATCAGATCGAACCTCTACAAGGCTCGAAGTCACCCGCTTTACGGGGACATCAACACCCGGCTGACCGAATTCGTTTCGCCCTATGATCCGGAATGGCGGGAGCCGAAGGATGCGATGGCATCGCCGTTTTACGTCTGGACGGCGTCGGAGGGGCGGATTCGATGAAGAAGCCGGCGCGCTCGTTCAAGGTCAACGTCGAGGATGCCGTGCCCAACCGCCGACGCGGTGGCGACATCCGGGTCACCCTCAGCCCGAAGACCGTCGGCTCGACCTCCGGCTTCGGTGGGGTGCTGCGCCTCGGCCCGGGTGAATTCGTCACCGAGCACTACCACCCGTACTCGGAGGAGTTTCTCCACGTCGTCGCGGGTGAGCTGGAGATGAGCCTGGACGGTGAGGCCGTGCGGCTCGGCCCCGGCGACTCGCTGATCATTCCGATCGGCGTCCGGCACCGGCTGGTCAACGTCGGCGCAGTCGCGGCGACAGGGGTCTTCCACCTTTCGCCGCTGGCCGAGCGGCCGGAACTCGGGCACGTGGACACCGAGGAAGTGG
>Ga0207678_10000010_pt1 | contig 149258 bp, 128 predicted proteins | sample KBSC63metaG_FD_184319 | JGI IMG/M metagenome (GOLD analysis project Ga0207678, IMG submission 184319) | Corn rhizosphere microbial communities from Kellogg Biological Station, Michigan, USA - KBS C6-3 metaG (SPAdes) (version 2) | ecosystem: Host-associated > Plants > Roots > Rhizosphere >... | reverse complement strand
GTCAACATCACCTACAAGATCCTCTACAACGACGCGGTCGCGATGACCGGCGGCCAGCCGGTCGACGGCACGCTGACGGTGCCGGACATCGCGCACCAGATGCGCGCCGAAGGCGTGCAGACGATCATCGTCGTCAGCGACGACATCGCGAAGTGGTCGCGGCCGGAAATCTTCCCGAGCGGTGTCGAGTTCATCCACCGCGACGAGCTCGACGCGGTGCAGAAGCGCATGCGCGAGATTCCCGGCGTCAGCGTGCTGATCTACGACCAGACCTGCGCGACCGAGAAGCGCCGCCGGCGCAAGCGCGGCAAGCTGGAGGATCCGAAGAAGCGCATCTTCATCAACTCGCTGGTCTGCGAAGGCTGCGGCGACTGCGGCGAGAAATCGTTCTGCGTGTCGGTGCTGCCGAAGGACACCGAGTACGGCCGCAAGCGCGAGATCGACCAGAGCAACTGCAACAAGGACTTCTCCTGCGTGAAGGGCTTCTGCCCGAGCTTCGTCTCGGTCGTCGGCGGCGGCCTCAAGAAGAAGAAGGGCAAGTCCGACATCGATTTCAGCGCGCTGCCGCAGCCGAGCTTCGCCAGCGACCTGGTGCAGCCGTGGAACATCCTGGTCACCGGCATCGGCGGCACCGGCGTCGTCACGATCGGCGCGCTGATCGGCATGGCCGCACATCTGGAAGGCAAGGGCGGCACCGTGCTCGACCAGACCGGCCTCGCGCAGAAGGGTGGCGCGGTGACCTGCCACCTGCGCATCGCCCGGACGCCGGCCGATATCCACGCCGTGCGCATCGCCGCCGGCGAAGCCGACCTCGTGCTCGGCTGCGACATGGTCGTCGTCAACGACTACTGGGCGCTGTCGAAGATCCGCGCCGGCCGTGCGCGCGTCGTGCTGAACACCTACGAGGCGATGCCGGGCACGTTCACGACGAAGCCGGACATGCAGTTCCCCGCGCAGCAGATCATCGATGCGGTGACGCAAGCGCTGGACGGCGGCAAGCCCGAACTCGTCGACGCGACGGAACTGGCGACCGCCCTGCTCGGCGATTCGATCGCAGCGAACCTGTTCATGCTCGGCTACGCCTGGCAAAAAGGCTGGGTGCCGCTCAGCCACGATGCGCTGATGCGCGCGGTCGAACTCAACGGCGCCGCGATCGAGATGAACAAGGCCGCATTCAACTGGGGGCGCCTGGCCGCGCACGACATCGTGCAGGTTCGCAATGCCGCCGGCCTGCCGAATCCGCACCTGCCGTCGGGTGCGATTGCGTTGGCACTGCCGGTGCGCAAGCTGCCGTCCACGCAAGCGACGCAGGGAGGCAGCGTAGCCGCCTCGCTCGACGACGCGACGCTCAGCGCGTCGCTCGACGAGCAGATCGCGCGCCGCGTCGCCTTCCTCACCGACTACCAGAACGCCGCCTACGCGCAGCAATACCAGGCACTGGTCGACAAGGCCCGCACGGCCGAGCAGGCCAAGACGCCCGGTTTCACGACGCTGACCCAGGCCGTCGCGCGCTACGCATTCAAGCTGATGGCCTACAAGGACGAGTACGAAGTCGCGCGCCTGTATACGAGCGGCGATTTCGAGCAGCGCGTGCGCGACACCTTCGACGGCGACTACAAGCTGCATTTCAACCTGGCGCCGCCGCTGTTCGCGCGCAAGGATGCCGACGGCAACCTGCGCAAAGCTGAATACGGTCCCTGGGTGTTCAGCGCGTTCAAGCTGCTGGCGAAGCTGCGCGGCCTGCGCGGCGGCGCGCTCGACGTGTTCGGCTACACCGCCGAACGGCGCATGGAGCGCCAGCTGATCGTCGACTATCGAAAGACCGTCGACGAACTGCTGGCCGGGCTCGACGGCGACAACCATGCGCTCGCGGTCGATATCGCTTCGGTGCCGGAACTCATCCGCGGCTACGGCCACGTCAAGGAGCGCCATCTCGCCGATGCGATGAAGCGTCAGCACGATTTGCTGGCGGCTTGGCGCAATCCGGTCGGGAGCCGGGTCGCGGCTTGATGAAAGCGGGCAGTAATCTATTCATAGGAATGGCCCGATAAGCGTTAATATATCGATTTATGATGTAAATATCCTTGACTATCTATTCATAAATCGATTCAATCCGGCGCATGAGCGATGACCGCCTTGCACGCCTGGAGTCTGTGCTGCGCACGCGCGGCGCGCAGCCGGCATCGGTTCTGGCCGGCGAACTCGGCATCAGTCAGCCGACCCTGTCGCGGCTGCTGGCCAGCGCGGGCGAGCGCATCGTGCGAATCGGCCGGGCGCGCGCTTCGCGCTACGCGCTCGCCCATTCGATCGCGCGCGCCGGCAGCCACTGGCCGCTGTATCGAATCTCGGCGGACGGCAAGCCCGAAACGCTCGGCGAACTGCACGCGCTCCACCGCGACGAGTTCTTTTTCGAACCGCAGGGCGCGCGGCCTGCCCTGATGCACGGCGACTTCGCCACCGGACTGTTTCCGGGCGTGCCGTGGTTTCTCGACGATCAGCGTCCGCAGGGTTTTCTCGGGCGCGCCTTCGCACGCCGCATCGCGGGCGATATCGACGCGCCCGTCGATCCACTGATCTGGCGCGCGGACGACATCGTCCTCGCGCTGCTGCGCCACGGCGACGACCAGCCTGGCGATCTCGTGCTCGGCGAGGCGTCGCTGCGGCGTGCGTTGCAGAACATGCTTTCGCCGCAAGGCGTCGTCGCCGTCGAGGATCGCGCGAAGCGCTATCCCGAACTCGCCGACGCTGCCCTGCGCGGCGAAGACATCGGCTCGTCGGCCGGCGGCGAGCAGCCCAAATTCACCGTCACGCTGCGCGGCGCGGACGGCTGCGTTCCCGCCATCGTGAAATTCAGCGAACGCGTCGGCGTGCCGGCAGGACGACGCTGGGCGGACCTGCTGATCTGCGAGCACCATGCCGGCCACGTGCTGCGCGAGCACGGCCTGCCGGCCGCGCAGAGCGAGCTGGTCGAAGCCGATGCGCGCATCTTCCTGCAGTCCTCGCGCTTCGACCGAACGTCCGGGCTCGGCCGTCGCGGCTTCGTCTCGCTGGCGGCGCTCGACGCCGCCCACTACGGCCATGCACGCATCGACTGGTGGCGTTTCGCGCCGCAGCTGCAGCGCGACGGCTGGCTCGACGCCGACGATGCGCGCCGCCTGCGCTTGTTCAGCTGGTACGGGGCGCTGATCGCCAACAGCGACATGCACCTCGGCAACGCCGCGCTGCAGTTGCGCGACCTTCGCCCGCTGCCGCTCGCCCCCGCCTACGACATGCTGCCGATGCGCTTTCGCCCGGCCAATAGCGGCGAGATCGTCGAACGCCGCTACGAGATTGCGTTGCCGACGCCCGAACATCAGCCCGACTGGCACGAGGCGGCGCTGATGGCCCACGTGTTCTGGCGGCGTATCGCGGACGATCCGCGCATATCGAACGAGTTTCGCGCCATCGCCGGCGATGCAGGCACCTTGCTGCAGCGCGCGCTCGCGCACTTGTCGGGTTGAACGCCGGTCCGCAGTCGCATCGATCGGCGGCGCCGCGGCGCGCGATACCGGGACTGGGTCGCGCAAATTCCGCTGGACGCTCATCGATCGGGTAGGCAGCATTGTGGGTTTTCCCATCCGCGCGCGTATCGATCGACCTCCATGGAAGAGTCGCTGTTTCGCCACCTGCTGTCGCGTCACGCCGGGGCGGCGCTGGACCGGCACACCCTTGCCAAGGGCGCCGATTACCTGCGCCGCGGGCGTGTGCGCGAGGTGTGGTATCACGCCGATGCGGCCGATACCGGCAGCCTGCTCGGCAAGGTGCAAGGCAGCGCGGCGCAACCCTACACGGCGGGTATCTGCATCCACGCGAACGGCAGCCGTCCGCGCCTCGATACGCACTGCACCTGCCCGCTCGAGGGCGAGTGCAAGCACGTCGCGGCGATCGCGCTGAAGGAGCTGGGCGCGCGGACCTCCGGCGACGCCACGCAAGGAAATGCGCCGAACCAGCCTTCGCTCGGTCCATGGGCCGCCTGGCTCGATGCCTTCGAGAAGCCCCCGGGCCAGCCCGCCTCGCCGCCGGCACCGCCGGCCGAGCGCGTGTTCGGCATCATCCTCCAGCTCGATGTCGGCGTGCTGCCGTTCCTGCTCGCGACCCCGGTGTGGCTCAAGCCCGGCAAGCGCGGCGGTTTCACCTCGCCGCAGCCGCTGCAGCAGGTGTATGCGGCCGGCGACGCCTGGCAGGGCCTGACGCCGGAGCAGTTCGAACACGTCGCCCAGCTGCGCATGCGCACGCAGCCGTTCGCCAGCGGCGGCGTGTGCAAGCTGGCCGACGCGCGCGACGAGCCGCTGCTGGAAACCCTGCTCAGCGAGCACCCGTGCTTCATGGACAAGCCGTCCGGCGGGCGCCTCGCGCTCGGCCCCCAGCGCGGCCTGGGCTGGCATTGGCACGCGGCCGAAGACGGCAGCCAGAAGCTGGTGCCGGAACTGGCCGACGGCTCGGCCAAGACGCGCCTGCTGCGCATCGGCGGCCTGTGGTACTGGGACGCCGAACGCAACACGATGGGGCGCTGCGACGGCGATCCGCGCCTGGTCGAGGCCGCGTTGCGCGCGCCGGCGCTGCAACCCGAGCAGGTGCCGCTGCTGCTCGCGCGCTGGCGCGACGCCTCGCTCGCGAAACATCTTCCGGCCCCGGCGCCGCAAGGCGAGATCGAACGGCGGCGGCTCGCGCCGACGCCGGTGCTGACCCTGCGCGCGTTTCCGGTGCGGCCGGCCGGCGCGCCCGCCTACGACGCCGGCAGCGCGCGGCTCAGTTTCGACTACGACGGCATTCGCCTGCCGCTGTCGACCTCGACCGCGCCCGAGCGGCGCCGCCAGGACGATCGGGTGATCGAGATCGTGCGCGATCGCGCCAGCGAGATCGCGGCGATCGAACGCCTCGACGAACTCGGCTTCATCGACGCCGACCTGCTGCCGGGCAACGTTCGCGTGCCGCGCGGCGCGCTCGCCGGCGGCGATTTCGTGCTCGAACATGGCCGCGGCCTGCTGGCTGCGGCGGACCAGGTCTTCGCGCTGACGCCCCGCCTGCGCGACGCGGGCTTTCGCCTCGAATCGGCCGGCGAGTTCCCGTTCGAACTGCTGGAGGAGCCGGACGACTGGTACGCCGAAGTCGACGAGGAGTCCGGCAACGCCTGGTTCGACCTGCGCCTGGGCATCGATGTCGGCGGCGAGCGCGTCGACTTGCTGCCGATCCTGCACCGCCTGCTCACCGATCCGCAGTTTCCGCTGGCGCCGCGCAAGGGCGAAGCTGACGACGCGGTCTGGCTGGTGCCGCTCGATGCGCGGCGGCGCGTGCCGCTGCCGCTGGCCAAGCTGCGCCAGCTGATCACGCCGCTGCTCGAATGGCTGCAGGGACCGGCCAGCGCGACCGCCGACGGCACCTTGCGCCTGCGCCACGCACAGGCGACCGTGCTCGAAGAACTCGCCGAACAGTTGCCGTGGCAGGGCGCCGAGCGGCTGCGTGCGGAGCTGGAACGCCAGCGCGCGCCGCGCGAACCGGTGACCGAGCCGCCCGGATTTCGCGCCACCTTGCGCGCGTACCAGCGCGACGGCCTCGCCTGGCTCGCCTTTCTCGCCAACGCCGGCCTCGGCGGCATCCTCGCCGACGACATGGGCCTGGGCAAGACCGTGCAGGTGCTCGCGCATCTGCTCGCCGAGAAACAGCGCGGCCGCCTCGACCTGCCGGTACTGATCGTCGCGCCGACCAGCCTGATCACGAACTGGCGCGACGAGACGCGGCGCTTCGCGCCCGACCTGCGCGTGCTCGTCGTGCACGGCCCGACGCGCGCGGAACTGCACGCGGCGATCCCGCAGCACGACCTGGTCATCACGACCTATCCGCTGCTGGCGCGCGACGCCGACGCGCTCGGCGCGCACGAATACGCGCTGCTCGTGCTCGACGAGGCGCAGGCGATCAAGAACGCGAACAGCCAGGCCGCCAAGATCGTCCGCAAGCTGCCGGCGCGTCGACGCCTGGCGATGACCGGCACGCCGCTGGAGAACCACCTCGGCGAACTGTGGGCGCAATTCGATGCGGTCGAGCCGGGATTGCTCGGCAGCGTGCGCGACTTCACCCGCTTCTACCGCACGCCGATCGAGAAGCACGGCGACGTCGAACGGCGCGAGCGCCTGAAACGCCGCATCGCACCGCTGCTGCTGCGCCGGCGCAAGGAAGACGTGCTCGACGATCTCCCCGAGAAGACCGAGATCCTGCGCTCGGTGGAACTGGACGGCGCCCAGCGCGAACTCTACGAGACGCTGCGCCTGGCGCAGCATGAGCGCGTGCTGGCCGAAGTGAAGAAGCGCGGCCTCGCGCAGAGCGGCATCGTCGTGCTCGATGCGCTGCTGAAGCTGCGCCAGGCATGCTGCGACCCGCGCCTGGTCAAGCTCGACGGCGCACGCGGCGTCGAGGAGTCGGCCAAGCTCGACCTGCTGCTCGGCCTGGTCGACAGCCTCGTCGCCGAGGATCGCCGCGTGCTCGTCTTCAGCCAGTTCACCGAGATGCTCGGCCTGATCGGCGAGGCGCTCGACGCGCGCAAGCTGCGCTGGCAGAGCCTCACCGGACAGACACCGGCGCGCCAGCGCGGCGACCTGGTCAAGCGCTTCCAGGACGGCGAGTTGCCGTTGTTCCTGATCAGCCTCAAGGCGGGCGGCGTCGGCCTCAACCTGACCGCCGCCGACACCGTGATCCACTACGACCCGTGGTGGAATCCGGCGGTCGAAGCGCAGGCGACCGACCGCGCGCATCGCATCGGCCAGGACAAGCCGGTCTTTGTGTACAAGTTGATTTGTTCGGGCACCGTCGAGGAAAAGATCCAGGCGCTGCAGCAGCGCAAGGCCGAACTCGCGCGCGCCGTGCTCGAAGGCGACGGCGGCCAGGGCCTGCAGTTCGACGAGACCGACCTGGCCGAACTGTTCGCGCCGATGTGATGCAATCGACGCACGCGCCCGTGCGCGTGCGCGTTTCGCCAGGCCGCCCCGCTATGCGCGCGCGCGCGGCCGCTTCGCCGGTTGGCGCCGCGACGGTTTCGCGTCGACCGGCGCGAGCACCCACGACAGCGCAACCAGCTTGCCACCCGGCGCGCGCCGCGGCTTCTGCAAGAGGTCCATCAGGCGCTTGAGCAGACGGTTTATCTCGGCGAGCTCGGCCGGCCCGACCCACCCTTTGCCGCGTGCCGCCCAGAGCTCGCGCTGCGCTCCTTCGACGACCGCGGATTCGTCGGCCAGCGCACGCGCGAAGTCGCGCCCGGCCACGCGCAGCACGCTCGCGGCGACGCGCCCGACCGCCTCGGCGTTCGCCGTCGCGCCGGGTCGATAGCGCAGGCGCAAGCGGTCCCCCTTGCGCGTACGCGTGCGATAGCGGCGTCCCTCGGCGTCGTCTTCCTGCTCGATCAGGCCGCCATCGGCGAGCTGGCGCAGGTGGTAGTACAGGCCGTCCGCAGGGCGCGCCATCTGCTGCGCGAGTTCGGCCACCGTGACCGCGCGCCCGAGCGCTTCCAGCGTATCGACGATCTCGATGCGCGTCGGCGAGGCGAGCAGCTCGATCTCGCCGGCGTCTTCGACCAGGCCCCGCTTCTTCTGTGCCATAGGTTGGCTTGCCTGTTTTGAAATTTCATCAGATTATTCAATCACCGATGCCGCCTTGCAAGCGCGGCGCACGACCTGAGGAGATTCGCATGTTCGAACGAACCGGAGCGGCCTGGCTGGCCGCCGCATTGCTGCTCGGCATGAGCGTGGCGCACGCCGACGACGCAGCTGCGCTGTTCGCGCGCAACAAGCAGGCCAGCGGCGGCGCGCGCTGGGACGGCGTCAAATCGCTGCAGTCGGCCGGCACGCTCGCCGCCGGCGGCCTCAGCGGGCAATTCCATGCGACGCAGGACCTGTCCAGCGGCCGCTCGTCGGACCGCTATCAGCTCGGCCCCGTCGAAGGCGCCGACGGCTACGACGGCCATGTCGCCTGGCAGCGCGATCCCGGCGGCGAAGTCGCGGCGCTCGATGCCGTCGAGGCGAAACGGCGTGCGCGCAGCCAGGCCTGGCTCGACGCGCGCGGCTACTGGTATCCCTCGCGCATCGCGGCGACGTATGCGCCGCCGGAAAAGCGCGACGCCGACGGCAAGCACTACGTCGTCGTGGTCGCGACGCCGAAGGACGGAGACCCCGTGACGCTCTGGTTCGACGCGCAGACGAACCTGCTCGCTCGCACCCTGCAGCGGCAGGGTCCGTTCACGCAGACGACGACGTTCGACGACTGGCGCGACGTCGACGGCCTGCGCCTGCCGTTCCACTCCATCAACGACGTCACCGACGCCGCGGGCCGCACCGATCCGCGCCAGCGCAGCGAAGTGCATGTCGATCGCTACGCGCTCAACGTGGCGCTGACCGACGCCGATTTCGCGATGCCGGCGATGGAAGCGACCGCGCGCATCGACAACGCCGCCGGAACCACGCGCATCGCTTTCGACCTGGTCAACAATCACATCTACGTCGACGGCTCGATCGACGGCAAGCCGGCGCGCTTCCTGGTCGATACCGGCGGCATCAACATGCTGACGCCGGCGGCGGCGAAGAAGTTCGGCCTCGCCGGCGAAGGCAAGCTCGCTGCACGCGGCGTCGGCGACGACGCGGTCGACCTCGCGATGGCGCATGCGAAGGAAGTGCGCGTCGGCGACGCGGTGCTGGCCAAGCCGGTGTTCTACATCCTCGATCTGGGCGATCTGCCGAAAGTCGAGGGCGTCGAATCGGACGGCCTGGTCGGCTACGAGATGTTCCGCCGCTTCGGCGTGACGATCGACTACGCCGCACACGCGCTGACGCTGGCCGACCCGAAGCGGTTCGCGCCGCCGGCCGGCGCCCATGCGGTCGCGTTCCAACTCGACGACCGCATTCCGATCGTCGAAGGAAAGCTCGACGGCGTGCCGCTGCGGATCAGCATCGATACCGGCTCGCGCGCTTCGCTGACGCTGCATTCGCCTTTCGTACGCGAACACGGCGCCGTCGAACGCTATCGCGCCGCGCCGGACAGCGTCATCGGCTGGGGCGTCGGCGGCCCCTCGCGCGGGCGCCCGGCGCGTTTCGGCGAGCTCGAGCTCGGCGACATCGCCATCCCCGGCGTCGCCGGCGATCTGTACGTCGGCGACAAAGGCGCGTTCGCCAACCCCGACCTCGGCGGCAATCTCGGCGGCGGCGTGCTGCGCCGCTTCACGGTTGCGTTCGACTACGACGCCAAGCGCATGTACCTCGCGCCGAATGCGGACTTCGCGCAGGCCGACACCTTCGATCGCAGCGGCCTGTGGCTGCTCGGCGACGGCGATGCGCTGAAGGTGGCCGCCGTCGCGCCGGAAAGCGCAGCGCAGCGCGCGGACCTGCACGAAAACGATCGCATCACCCGGATCGGCGGCGACGCGGTGGCGACGCAGACGCTCGTCACGTGGCGCCAGCGCCTGCGCGACCTGCCGGCCGGCACACGCGTCGACGTCGATTTCGTTCGCGACGGCAAGGCCGGTAAAGCGGCCCTGCTGCTGGCCGATCGCATTCCGGCGAAACTGTGATGCGATCGCCGCGAACTACTCGACGCGGCAGAACGCGGCCTTGAGGTAGCGGCTTTCCGGCACGTGCGCCTGCCAGGGATGATCCGGGCCGGCGCCGCTGACCTTCAGCACCTGCACCGTGCGGTTGGCGTAGAACGCCGCGCGGCGCAGCATGTCGAGGAATTGATCCTCGCTGACCAGGCCCGTGCAGGAGCAGGTCAGCAGCACGCCACCCGGCTTGACCGCACCGAGCGCGAGCTTGTTCATGTCGAGGTATTTCTTCAGCGCCGGAATCACCTGCTCGCGATCGCGCGTCATCTTGGCGGGATCGAGGATGACGACGTCGAACTGCTTGGCGTTGTTCGCCGCCGCGTCGCGCAGCCAGTGGAAGATGTCGGCCTGCACGAAGCGCACTTTCGCCTTGTTCAGGCGCGCGTTGCGCTCGGCGATCTCGAGGATCTCCTCGTCGAGGTCGACGCCGACGACTTCGTCCGCACCGCCGATCGTCTTGGCGTAGATGCCGAAGCCGCCCGAATTGCAGCACAGGTCGAGCACGCGCTTGCCGGCGCAGAACCCGGCCAGCGTCTTGCGGTTGTCGCGCTGGTCGGCGAAGAAGCCGGTCTTGTGCTTGGTGCCGGGCGCCGCATGGAACTGCACGCCGTGTTCGTGGATCACCGTCGGCGCCGGCGACGGCGGCGGCGCCAGATCGAAGCTTTCCTGCTTCTGCACGTGTTCTTCGGCGAACGCGTACACGTCGGCATCGGGGAAATGCTCGAGCAGGCAGCGACGGATCAGGTCGCGCTGCTTGAACATGCCGGCCGAGAAGTATTCGACGACCAGCGTATTGGCGAATCGGTCGACGACGAGGCCGGACAGGCCGTCGCCCTCGGAATGGATCAGCCGGTAGGCGTCGGTGACGGCATCGAGCCCCAACAGTTCGCGGCGCAAGGCAACCGCGGCGCCGATCTTGCGCGCGAAGAACGCCTCGTCGACGGCCTCGTCCGGGTCGGCGGTCAGCACGCGCAGGGCGATACGCGAATGGCCGTTGTAGAAGCCGCGCCCGGCAAAGGCGCCTTCGCGGTCGACGATGTCGACGATCGTGCCAGGTTTCGGCTTTTCCGCCGGTTTTTCGACCATTTTCTGGAAGATCCAGGGATGGTTCGAGCGGCGTTCGGTCTTCAGTTGGATCAGGGGCGGCGTGGCCGCGGCGGTACGATTCATACACGCATCATAGCGAACCCTGTGCGGGCGGCCGAATGGCGGCCCCCCGCCAATTTGTGTGGAGCGGTTTGCACACTGGGGTTTTCCCTAATCGCCGCTGCGCGGGCGTGCGCGTATAAGCAATCAGGCGCTCGGCCATGCGTCTTTCGTCAGGTCGGGTAGGAGTACGCCGATGTCATACGTCAATCCCGCCCGATCTCCCGTGACCCCGGCTCAACTGGCCGACGATCCGAACAGCCCGGGACCCCGCGGCAACGGAGGTGCTGACGGTGACGGCAACGGCCGCGCCGGCGATCCCGGCAACAGCGATGTCGCCGAAAACCGTGGCCAGCTCGGGGGCGACGACGACGGGGGGCCGGGGCGGTCCGGCCGCGGCGAGCATGGGAATGGCGACGGCAATGGAAACGGCAACGGTGTCGGGAACGGCAACGGCAATGGCAACGGCAATGGCAACGGCAATGGCAATGGCGTCGGGAACGGCAATGGCATAGGCAATGGGAACGGGAACGGAGGCCCCGAAAACACCGGACCCGGCCAGCAGACGATGCCGGGCTACCCCGGAATGCCCGGCGGCCGCACGGGCGGCGGCAACGGGTCCTATATCGCCGGCAATGGCAACGGAAACGGCGGAGCGAACCACGGCGGCGGCATCTACGCGGGCGGCGCCCAGACGCCGAACCAGAGCGGTTTGGGGTTAGGCGGCATCATCGGCCAGGTGTCGCAGGCCGCCTCGTCGATCACGTCGGCGGTGTTCGGTTCGTCGGTCGCCAACCCCCTCCCAAACAACCCGCCCAATCTCTTCACCGAGCATCTGCCGCGTTTCGTCGGCGATTCGGCGACGCAGACGCAGCCATCGAACGATCATGGCGCGTCGTCGCAGCCGACGCCGCCTTCGCCGCAGCGCGCAACGAACGATACGACGGCATTGCCGCCACGCAACGCCGATCCGACCCCGCAGCCTGCGGCCAACCCGGCTGGCGGCCGGCCGGCAGCCGAGGGGCGTGGCGTGCCGGCGCAAGCGCAGGGGCAGCCGCAACTGCAGACGCAACAGGGCATCGACGCGCGGACCGCCCAGATGCTGGCGCAGGGCGGCGCGTCGATGGCGCCCATGGAGCACGCGCCGGAGACGCCTGCACAACTGGCCATGCTTGCAGCGACCGCCAAGGAGGCCGAAGCGCTCGAACGGGCGCTGGCCGACGGCCAGAACAAGGCGCCGCCCCAGCGTACCGACGGAAAGGACATGGCGGCGCAGCTGCGGCAAGGCGCTGCACCCGAAGGCGACGTCAACACGTCGCAGCAGACGGCGCAGTCGCGCCAGCAGACCGATGCGCTCGACCGCATGCTGGCAAAGATGCAGACCGACGCGCGCGCGGCAGCGGACGCCAGGGCGGCCGATGGACGCCCGCTCGATGCGCGCACCGCAGACGGTCGGCTGGTACCGGCGGATGGCCGGCTGGTCCAGGCGGACGGCACGCAGCGTTCCGCAACGGATGCCTCGCGCCAAAGCGGCGATCTCGCCAAGACGGCAACCGCGACGACGGAGGGCGGCAGACTGCCCGTTGGCGCCGATGGAAAGTCGGCCCAGTCCTCGTTCGGCCGCGGCCTGTTCGGCGGCGCCGCCGAGTACACGCGGCAAGCGCTCGACTGGGTCGGCCAGCAGGTCCGCGAATTCGGTTTCGCGGCCAGCCCGGATGCGGACGGCGCCCGCGCGATGCGCGTCGTCGCCGGTCTTGTCGTCGCCAGCGTCGGCGTGCTGGTCGTGATCGGCGTGCTTTACGCGCTCAGGATCATTTTCGTCAACTAATTCCGGCGCTTTTCGCGGGCGCTGCGAATCTCGACTTGCCAGCGGCGTTCGCTGTCGATATCTTCGGGTGCAGAAGGGGAGTAGCTCCCGCCGCCGTGATCGTCAGCACGGGCCGCAAGGCCCCGGTCCGGTGGGCAGATCGACTGATCTGCGAGCAAGACCTTCGCCGACGACGGCGAAGGTGTGCCCTGTGAAAACGCGGCCCCGTGCGCCTTCGGCCCACGGGGCTTTGTGTTTTCGGAGGTATGCGATGCAGACGGTGGGAACTACGGGCCTGTGGGCGGCGTTCGCGGCGGTCGTCGTGGTCGCGCTGATCGTCGATTTCTGGGTGCTGCGCAGCAGCGGCCCGCATCGCGTCTCGTTTCGCGAAGCCCTGTTATGGAGCGTGGCCTGGATCGGCCTCGCGCTCGCGTTCAACTTCGGGCTCTGGTGGTGGCTGGATGCGCACGCAGGCCGCGCGGTCGCCAACGAGGTCGGCCTCGAATTCCTGACCGGCTACGTGGTCGAGAAGTCGCTCGCGGTCGACAACATCTTCGTCTTCCTGATGATCTTCAACTACTTCGCGGTGCCGGCCGAGCAGCGCCAGCGCGCACTGATGCTCGGCGTACTCGGCGCGATCGCGCTGCGCGCGATCCTGATCTTCATCGGCGCCGCGCTGATCGCGAAGTTCCACTGGATCCTCTATTTGTTCGGCCTGTTCCTCGTCGTAACGGGCATGAAGATGCTCCTGGCGGCCAACCAGGAGCCTGATCTCGAGGCCAACCCCATGCTGCGCTGGATGCGCCGCCACCTGCCGCTGACGCGCGAATTTCGCGGCAGCGCCCTGCGCGTGCTGGAGAACGGCAAGCGGGTGTATACGCCGCTGTTCGTGGTGATGATGCTGATCGCGGTCACCGACGTGATCTTCGCAGTCGACTCGATCCCCGCCATCTTCGCGGTGACCGAGGATCCGTTCGTCGTGTTGACCTCGAACGTGTTCGCCGTGCTCGGTCTGCGCGCGATGTTCTTCATGCTCGCGGGCGCCGCCGAGCGCTTCCACCTGCTGAGCTACGGTCTCGCGGCGGTGCTCCTGTTCATCGGCGCGAAGATGCTGATCGTCGATTTCTGGAAGATCCCGATCGGCCTCGCGCTGGCGGTCGTCGCCGTGCTGCTGACCGCCTCGGTGGTGGCGAGCCTGTGGCTGCCGCACCCGTCCAGGCCGAAGGCCTGATCCGAAGCGAAACGGACGCTACGCCGACGTATCGCGGCGCAGCATGTGCACCGGCGCGCGCACCATCTTCGATGCGGCGACGACACGGTTGCGCCCGGCACGCTTGGCCGAGTACAGGGCGCGGTCGGCATCGCGCAGCAGTGCGCCGAGATCGTCCATCGCCGGCGTGAGCGCGGCGACCCCGATCGACACGCGCAGCTGCAGCGGCCGGCCGTCGATCAGCACCGGCGTGCGTTCGACGTGCCGCCGCAAACGCTCCGCGACGAGGCAGGCATCGGCTTCGCTGTTGTTCGGCAGCAGCACTGCGAACTCCTCGCCGCCGATGCGGCTGAGCGTCTGGTCCGGCTTCAGGGATTCTTCCATCAGCGTGACCAGCGCGCACAGCGCGTCGTCGCCGACATCGTGGCCGAGCTGGTCGTTGACGCGCTTGAAGTGGTCGACATCGACGGCGAGCAGCGCGAGCGGAATGTTGTCGCGCGTGGCCGCGTCGATCGCGCGTTCGGCGAGACCGGCCAGCGTGCGGCGGTTGTAGACCCCGGTCAGTGGATCGCGCATCGCCAGGCGCGCGAGATCGTCGTTGAGACGATCGCCGCACATCAGCATGAACCCGATCGTGCCGAGGATCGGCAGAATCGCACTCGAAACCAGCACGACGTTGCGGATCGCCATGTTCGTGTCGGCCGGCACCAGCGTCGGGCCGAGGATCTCGACGACGCTGCGCCCGAGCGTCAGCGCCGCGCAGGCGAGGAACAGGATGCCGGTCAGGTAGCCGGCCGCGCGCAGCGATGCGCGCGTGCGCAGGATCGGCAGCGCGACCGCGCATTGCAGCGCGGCCAGCGGCACGCAGTTGAGCGCGATGCGCCAGCGCGGTTCGTTCCACATCGCGGCGAGCAGGAACGAAATCAGCGCGACCGTGGCGACGAGCACCAGCGGCATCAACCCGTTGCGGCGGCTGGCGAAGCGATTCAGCGCGCGCCCCATCTCGGCGTAGGCGAGGGCATACACGGTGTTGAAGACGACGATCAGCACGCTCGCCGGAGCAAACCCGAAAGCCCCGATCGCGAGCAGGGCGAGCGCCTGCAGGAAGACGCCGCCGACCCAGATGCGCATCGCCGCGCGCAGGTTCGACGGATATCGCCACGTCGCGAACGTGAGGCTCGCGCCGACGCCGAACGTCAGCAGCGAGGTAACCGTCATGGCGGTGGCGATATCGAAATGCATGCGCTGCCGATGGCGTGAAGGATCCTCGACGGACCCGCTTCGACGTGATGCTGGGCGATCTTCCCGGAAACCACCGAGCACCAACCCCTGACATGAGGTGCGCGGCCGATGCAATTGGACCATTCTATGACCAGCGGCGCGGGTGCGATAGTCGCCGTCGCAAATCTCGACCGCCCGCGCCGGCGAGCGGCCCCGATACCAAGGCCCTTGAGCACGCGTGAGGCGCCCCAATCCCCCTCCCATGGACATCGCACCGCTGCCGCAGCCGACCCCCGGCGCCGTCGCCCACGACCGCGAGCGCGTCCGCTATGCGGTGCTCGGCGCGCTGGCCCTGCTCGGAGGCATGTGGCTCGCCTGGTTGCTGGCCTGGCTGCTCGGCTGGTCGCTCGACGACCTCGGGGTCACGCCGCGCCAATCGGCCGGCCTGATCGGCATTCTGACGGCGCCGCTCGCCCATGCCTCGTTTGCGCACCTGATGTCGAACACGCTGCCGATCGGCCTTCTGACCACGCTGGCGCTGTACGTCTATCCGCGTGCCTCGCGCCTGGCGCTGCCGTTGATCTGGCTCGCGTCCGGGCTCGGCGTATGGCTGTTCGCGCGCGCGTCGGTGCACGTGGGCGCCAGCGGCATCGCCCATGGACTGATGTTTTTCCTGTTCGTGATGGGACTGATCCGGCGCGATCGCCTTGCCGTCGTCACTTCGCTGGCGGTGTTCTTCCTCTACGGCGGCATGCTGCTCAGCGTGCTGCCCGGCGAGCAGCACGTCAGCTTCGAGTATCACCTGGCCGGCGCGTTGGCCGGCGTGCTGGCCGCCGTGCTGCTGCACGCGCGCGATCCGCTGCCGCCGCGCAAGCGCTACAGCTGGGAGGAAGAAGAGGCCCGCGCCGAGGCGATCGACGACGAACTGGAACCGCCGCGCGCGCAGAACGTGCCGGTGCTCTGGCAGCGCGACACGCGCGCCGAGGAGTCCGGCCGCGTGATCGTCTTTCGCCCGCGCGGCAACAACGACACGCGGCCGCCCACGCTGCATTGAAGCGGCTGCGGCCGCACGGTTTCGGGCAAACCGCGCTAAGCTGTCCGCATCGATATCGAGATCTTGCGCATGAACGCCACCGCCCCACGCCGCGTCGAACACCAGCAGACCGACAAGGGTTACGTGCCCGTGTATACGACCGCGGTGGTCGAGCAGCCGTGGAGCAGCTATTCGCAGGCCGACCACACGACCTGGGCGGCACTGTTCGAACGCCAGCGCGAGATCCTCAAGGGCCGCGCCTGCCGCGAGTTCATCGAGAACCAGGAGCGCTTCGGCATGACGCCGCACGCGATCCCGCGCTTCGACGAACTCAACGAGGTGCTGGCCAAGTCGACCGGCTGGGAACTCATCGGCGTGGAAGGCCTCCTGCCCGAGCTCACGTTCTTCGATCACCTCGCCAATCGGCGCTTCCCGGTGACCTGGTGGATCCGCAAGCCCGAGCAGATCGATTACATCGCCGAGCCGGACCTGTTCCACGACCTGTTCGGTCATGTCCCGCTGCTCCTGAATCCGGTCTTCGCCGACTACATGGAGGCCTACGGCAAGGGCGGCGTGAAGGCACATGGCCTGGGCGCCGAAGCGCTGGTCAACCTGACGCGGCTGTACTGGTACACCGTCGAGTTCGGCCTGATCCGCCAGGACGGCGCGCTGCGGATCTACGGCTCGGGCATCGTCAGCTCGAAGGGCGAATCGATCTACTGCCTCGAATCGCCGGCGCCGAACCGCATCGGCTTCGACTTGAAACGCATCATGCAGACGCGCTACCGCATCGATACCTACCAGAAAACCTATTTCGTGATCGACAGCTTCGAACAGCTGATCGACGCGACGCGGCCGGATTTCACGCCGATCTATGCCGAGCTCGCCGCGCGCCCTTCGGTTCCAGCCGGCGAGATTCTCGCTGCGGACGCGGTGTTCCACCGCGGCAGCGGCGAGGGCTGGGCGCAGGACGGGGACGTCTGAGCCTGGCGGCGGGCACACCCTTGCACGCGTCTTCCTGACCGAAGGCCGGCACCGATGGAGCGTGCATCAACCGCCGCCGTTTTCTTTCTGGCCTGCGCGATCTTCCCGGCGGCAGCCGGCGCGCGCAGCAGCACCGTCATCGACGATCCCGCCTACGCGCAGGCGCAGCGCCTGGTCGATATCGACCACGGCCGCCGCCTCAATCTCTATTGCATCGGCACCGGCGCGCCGACCGTGGTTTTCGACGCGGGCCTGGCCAACTGGAGCCAGATCTGGGGGCTGGTGCAGCCCGTCGTCGCGCGCACGACGCGTGCCTGCTGCTACGACCGCGCCGGTCTCGGCTTCAGCGACGCGGCGACGCGGCCGGGCACGAGCGCGAACATCGCCGACGACCTGCACCGGCTGCTGCACGCGGCGCAGATCGAGCCGCCCTATGTGCTCGTCGGCCACTCCTACGGCGGCATGAACGTGCGTCTCTACGCGGACCTCTACCGCGACGAAGTCGCCGGCCTCGTGCTCGACGATCCTTCGCACGAAGAACACAGCCAGCGTTCCATCGCAGCCGACCCCGATGCCGGACTCGCCGCCCGCTTCGCTGCCGAGCGCGCCGAAGCGGATCGCACGGGGCTCGCCTGCCTTGCCGCGGCGCGCGCCGGCTTCGTGCCGGGCACGGCGATCGACGCCGAGTGCATTTCCAGCGGCCGCAATCTGCGCTACAGCCTCGCGATCAATGCGGTCTACCAGCGCCTCCAGCACGAACCGAGCTTTCTGCAGGCGCGCCTGTGGGAAGACCAGGCCTACGATCTGGACAGTCCCGCGCAGTTGATGGCCGCGCGGCGCAGCTACGGCGATCTTCCGCTCGTGGTGCTGACGCGCGCCCTGTCGGACAGCGCGAGCGGCCTTCCCGACGATGCGCACGGCGACCTCGCCGTGGCCTTGCACAAAGATCTCGCCGGCCTGTCGACGCGCGGCGTCCACCGCGTCGTTCCCGATTCCAGCCACGATATCCATCTCGACCAGCCGCAGGCGGTGATCGACGCGATCCTCGACGTGCTGGCGCAGGTGCGCGGCGCGCGCTGAACGGCTGCTCAGGCTTTGCGGACGAGCCGGGTGACTTCGAGCACCTCGGCGATGCGCTCGCCATTCCATCGATAGATCAGATGCTGCGATTGCACGCACGGCGCGGCGAGGTCCGGATAGAACAGCGCCGCGCATTCGCCGCCGGGATCGCGCACGCTGTCGTAGACGAAGCCGTTCGAGCCGTCGGCGCGCAGCTCGCGCGCGAGCAACTGGCTCGCCGAATAGTTCGATGGATCGTGCGTCTCCTTCCAGCCGCCGCGCAGATCGTGCAGGCGGCCGGCGATGCTGGTGCGGTAGCAGCGCATCTCGATGTCGAGCGGCGGCTCGCTCGTCGCGCGCAGGAAGCGCTCGCGGTGGTAGACGGTCTCTTCGACCGCGGTGGCGACGCTGTGCGCCGCGTAGAACACGCCCCAGCTGCCGTCCGAGAAGCGGCTGCCTTCGGGATTCAAATGCGTGAACGCCGCCATGATCGGCGTCGTCCCGGGACCGCTGACGCGGCGTTCCCTGGGCAGCATGCGCAAGGCGCCGAGCTCCTCGCGCAGGCGCGGATTGGTCAGCGCCTCGATCTCGTAGAGCGCTTCCAGGTCGGCGGGATCGGCGATGCGGTCGAACACGCCGATCGGCGGAAAGCGGCTCGGCACGATGCGATACGCGCGCGTCCAGCGGATGCGCTTTTCCTCCGGCAGATCCTTCGCCGTCACCACGGTCAGCCCCAGCCGCGCTGCGCATCGAGGTACTGGCGCACCACGTACAAGTCGGCGACGTTGCCCGACAGCATGCGGTCCAAGGCGGACTGCCCGTCGAAGGTCGGCGCCGTGTTCGGCCGGCGGATCCATGCGTCGGCGCGTTCGGGCTCGGGAAACAGGATGCCGAGGTTCTTGTAGATGCCGAGCACGTAGCTGATGCGTTCGAGCACGTCGCGCGAAAGCGTGCCGTCACGTTCGCGCTTCCACTTGTAGAACGTGGATTCCGGCGGCTCGCCGAGCAGGCGGCGCTGCTCGCTGACGCGCAAGCCCCAGCGCTCGGCGATCGCGAAGAACGCGCGCAGGGCAGGGGCGCCGAGATCGGGCGCCGGAATCGGCTGGTGCTGCGCAAGCCCGCTCATGGCGACTCCATATATAGACTTGTACTAGATAATACTCCATACATGAAGTCATCGCCACCGCCTTGCGAGTACGCGAAACTATCGTCCTCGTCGCGCGATCGATGACGACGTCCTTTCAACCGGCCCCCGACCATGAAGCGCTTCCCTGCCACCCTCGGCTTCGCCCTGCTCGCCTGCGCTACATCGGCACATGCCGAAGTGAAACAGGCCGCGGCCGACGGCTTCCTCATCGCATTTTCCGAGCCGACCACGGCGACGCCGGCGAAAGCGTATGCCGCGGTCACGGCGATCCCGGCCTGGTGGGACAGCGAGCACACCTGGTCCGGCAAGGCGTCCAACCTCAGTCTCAAAGCCGAAGCCGGCGGCTGCTTCTGCGAGCGCTGGCCGGGCGGCAGCGTCGAACACGGCCGCGTGATCATGGCGCTGCCGGACAAGCTGCTGCGCCTCGATACGGCGCTCGGCCCACTGCAGGAATTCGCTCTGAACGGAATCCTCAGCTTCTGGATCCGCACCGACGAAGACGACGGCTCGACGCGGATCGACATCGAGTATCGCGTCAACGGCTCGAGCACGAGCGGCCTCGACGCCTTTGCGCCGCAGGTCGACGAAGTCCTCGGCGCGCAGGTCGTCCGGCTGAAGCGCTTCGTCGAAACCGGACGCGCCGACGAACCGCCCGCGCAGCCGCCGAAAGCGGCCGACGCGAAGCCGGCCAAACCCAAGCCGCCCGCCAAGCCGCCGCGCGTCAAGCCCGCCGGCGGGCCGTGACGGTGGCACCGCACAGGTCTGCACACTGCATAGGCCCCCACGAACCGATCGGCGGCGGGTCGCGGATGCGCCTTCTTGGCCGAATCCTGTCGGCGGCCTTGTGCGCAGGCCTGGGCGCACTCGCGCCGACGCTCGCGCTCGCCCAGGCAGGGCCGCCGCTGTTGACCGACGATCCGGGCACGCCCGGCGATGGGCACTGGGAAATCAATCTGGCCTGGACCACCGAGCGCAGCGCCGACCTGCGCGTCAACGAGCTTCCGCTCGCCGACATCAATTTCGGCGTCGGCGAGCGGGTGCAGCTGAAATTCGAGCTGCCGTGGAATGCCATCGATGGACGCGGCACGACGGCGAATGGCTTCGGCAATGCGCTGGCCGGCGTGAAGTGGCGCTTCTTCGACGCCGGAGAGCACGGCTGGCAACTGTCGACGTACCCGCAAGCCGAGTTCCTGATGCCCGGCCTGCACGGCAGCGGCCTCGCCGAACCCGGCGTCGGCTATCTGCTGCCGATCGAAATCCAGCGCGACTTCGGCAGCATCGAAGCCGGGGCCGAAGTCGGCCGCTGGATGCGGCCAGGCGTCGACACCGACAGCTGGATCGCCGGCGTGGCGATCGGTCGCGAGGTCGGCGAAGGCGTCGAAGTGCTCGGCGAATTGCACGACGAATGCCGGGTCGGCGACGGCGCGCACGAGCTGGTGCTGAACGTCGGCGCGCGCAGGCGCCTGTCGGAGCATTTCACGCTGCTGGCGTCGCTCGGCAGCGACCTGCACAACGGCATCGACCGCCGCAATGTGCTGATCAGCTATCTCGCGCTGCAGCTGACCCTGTAGCCGCGCACCGGCGTGGCGCTATCCTGCGCACGCGAACACGCAAGTCCACGCGGAAGCGACCGATGCCCGTTTCGATGCTGGTCAATATCGATGTCGACGACCTCGGCCGCGCCGAGGCGTTCTATGTCGAGGCGCTCGGATTGTCCGCCGCGCGCCGCTTCGGCGACGACGGCGTCGAACTGCTCGGCGCGAGCGCGCCGGTCTACCTTCTGAAGAAGGCGGCCGGCAGCGCAGCCGGCGACGCCAGCGCGCAGACGCGCGACTACCGCCGCCATTGGACGCCTGTGCACCTGGACTTCGTCGTCGACGACCTCGACACCGCGCTCGCACGCGCGCTCGCCGCCGGCGCAAAGCTCGAAGGCGCTCCACGTACGGCGAACTGGGGCCGCATCGCGACACTGGCCGATCCATTCGGCCATGGCCTGTGCTTGATCGAGTTCCGTAACCGCGGCTACGACGAGATCGCGACGCCCGCATCGTAATCACCCCGACGACGATTCCGCTCGTCCGGGCAGTCGCGTCTGCGCGGCTTTTTGTCAACTTTCTTGAAACGATGTCAAACCGAGTGTCGTGTTGATTGCATGGCACGTGCATTGCTCCTCGATGCGCCCACGACAGGGACGTCCGCAAGGATTCGCCTCGCGCACGGGCTGTCATCCATCACAGCAGAGGAGCTTTCATGCAACGCAATATTCTTGGTTTGGGACTGGCACTGGCATTGGCCGGCATCGCGGGAACGGCATGCGCCGATGAAGGCGGCGATTGGGTCGTCAAGGCCGGCGTGCACGCGGTCGTCCCGGAATCGAACAATGGCCGCCTCGCCGGCGGCGCGCTGAAGACCGACGTCGGCAGCGACGCGCGGCCGACCGTGACGCTGGAATATCTCCTGACTCCGAACTGGGGCGTCGAAGCGCTGGCGGCATTGCCGTTCGAGCACGACGTGAAGCTCAACGGCGCGAAGGCAGCCACCGTGAAGCATCTGCCTCCGACCGTCAGCGTGCAGTATCACTTCATGCCGGATGCGCAGGTGTCGCCGTTCGTCGGCGTCGGCCTCAACTTCACGCGCTTCTTCGGCATCCACGAGACCGGAGCGCTGACCGGCGCGCGCCTGGATCTTGCCGATTCGTGGGGCGGCGCCATGCACGCCGGCGTCGACGTGCGCCTGTCCGACCGCTGGCTGTTCACGGCCGATCTGCGCTGGATCGACATCGAGACCGACGCGCGCGTGAACGGCACCAAGGTCGGTAGCGTCAAGATCGATCCCTGGGTCTACGGCATCGCGCTCGGCTATCGCTTCTGACGAGGAAGCGACGGCGGTTTCGCCCACAGGCCGGACGCGGCATGCGATCACAGGGCGGAGAGGGAAGGCGGACGCGCCGCGCTTTCCTCTCCGCTTCCGGCAGCGGCCGCGACGGTCATACCGCTCGCCGCCGCTGTCGCCGCTTCAGTACCGCTGCTTTTCCGCGATCCAGGCATCGACCCGCTGCTCGAGCACCGGCAGCGGCACCGAGCCTTCGGCGAGCACGGCGTCGTGGAACGCGCGCAAGTCGAACTTCGGCCCGAGCTCCTTCTCGGCGCGCGCACGCAATTCGACGATCTTGATCTCGCCGAGCTTGTAGCTGAGCGCCTGCGCCGGCCACGAGATGTAGCGATCGACTTCAGTTTCCACTTCGTGCTGGCTGAGCGCGGTGTGGTCGGCGAGATAGGCGATCGCCTGCGCGCGCGTCCAGCCCTTGTGGTGCACGCCGGTGTCGATGACCAGGCGCGCGGCGCGCCACATCTCGTAGCTCTCGCGGCCGAACTCCTCGTACGGCGTGTGATAGATGCCCATTTCCTTGCCGAGCTTCTCGCAATACAGCGCCCAGCCCTCGCCGTACGCCGAGATGTAGCTCTTGCTGCGGAACTCCGGCTGGTTCTTCTGCTCCTCCGCCAGCGCGCCCTGCAGCGAATGGCCGGGCGCCGATTCGTGCAAGGTCAGCGCCGGCAGGTTGTACAGCGGCCGCGACGGCAGGTCGTAGGTATTGACCCAGTAGGTGTGCGCGCCGCCGCGGCCGGCCGTCCAGAACGGCGCGATCGCCGGCGGCACCGGCTCGATGCCGAAGCGTCCGCGCGGCAGCACGCCGAAGAACTGGCCGAGCTTGGCGTCGACCTGCTTGGAGATCCACGCCGCATGCATGAGCAGCTCCTCCGGCGTCTTCACGTAGAACTGCGGGTCGGTGCGCAGGAATTTCAGGAACGCCGGGAAATCGCCGGTGAAGCCGCTGGCCTTCATCGTGGCCTGCATGTCGGCGTCGATGCGCGCGACTTCCTTCAAGCCGATCTGGTGGATGGCTTCCGGGTCGAGGTCGAGCGTCGTGTACTCCTTGATCTGCTGGCGGTAGAACGCCTTGCCGTCCGGCAGCGCCTCGGCCGCGAGCGTCGTGCGCGCATGCGGCACGTAGTCGTCGCGGAAGAACTTGAGCAGTTTCGCGTAGGACGGGATCACGTGCTCGCGGATCGCGCGCGCGCCGTCGGCGCGCAGCTTGTCCTGTTCGTCGGCCGGGATCGTCGACGGCAGTTTCTTCAGCGGCGCGTAGAACTCGCTGTCCTCCGGCGACTTCACGTCGGCGTAGGTCGCGATCGACACGTCGCGGCCGTCGAGCACGGCGCGCGGCACCGAGAAGCCGCGCTTGAGCCCGGCACGCATGTTCACGATCTGTTCGTCGAAATAGCGCGGGAAATCATCGAGCTTGGCGACGTAGTCGTGCGCCGCCTGCGCGTCCTTCAACGGCCGCCGCGCCATGAAGCCGAGGCCGGACCAGAACTGCGAATCGGCATTGAACGGCGCCTCGTAGTCGCGAAAGCGCAGGCCGGCGACGAAGTTCTCCAGCTGCGGCCGGTACACGGCAATATTGACCTGGTTCTCGGCCGACAGCTCCTTCGAAGGGATCGTGTCGAGCTGTTTGAGCACGTCGTTCCAGTACGCCAGGCGCGCCTTCTGCGACGCTTCGTTCACCGACGGAAGATGGTTCACCTGCACGCGCGCGTCGCCGTCCTCGTCGTCGCTGGCGGCGAATTCGTGCTGCCGCCAGGCCCATTCCTTCTTGTACAGGGCCTCGAAACGCGCATCGGCCGTATCGGCGTGTGCGCACATCGGTGCGAGCGTCGTCAGTGCAAGCCCCGTCAGCAGGGCGCCGAGCCATACCTTCATCGTGGTTTTCCCGCGGCCGAAATTCCGATCATCGCATCGATCGCGAAAAACGGAAGTGCCGATCGCTCAGGCTCGGGCGGCGAACGTGCCGTGAAAACCGAGCGGCATCGCATACGGCAGCCACGCCTGCGCGAGCGGCCCGTCGCCGACATGCTCGGCATCGAGCACGGCGATGCCGCTGCGTCCGCGGCGCGTATCGAGCAGGGTGCCGACGAGCCAGCCCTCGCCGACGCGGCCGCCGGCGGGGTTGGGGACGAACACGTGCTCTTCGACCAGGATGTGGCTGCCGTAGCGATGCACGCTGCGACGCTCGCGCTGGAGATCGATCGCGGCAACGGCGTTGAAGTACGGTGCGGATGCCGGTTCCGTGCGCAGCGGCGCGAACAGGCGGGCAGGCGCTGCGATGTCGTGGCGGCGATCGAAGGTCGGAAACTCGATGCCGCGCACACCGCTGCCCTGCCAGCGTGCACGTCCACGCACCAGGTCGAGATGCAGCGACACCAGCTCGGTTTCCAGCGCGTCGCTGCCGCGCTCGCCGCGCATCGCCGCGGCCATCGGCGAGCGCATCTCGGCGAGGTCGCCATGGCGCGCGGCACCGACGACGATCTCGCCGTTCCGCTCGTAGGCGTCGGCGTAGTGATACACCGCACCGAACTCGACCTCGAACCAGCGCGGCGCGTCGACCGCGTCCTTCGGCACGACGGCGATGCGGCAAGGCTGCGCCGATTCGAAGTGCAGCCGCTCGAAGAACGCGGCGCCTTGCCCCTGCGTGAGCCGGTAAGGCATCAACAAGAAGACGAGATGACGCTCGGTCATCGCGAAGCTGTGCAGATAGCCCGGGCTCGACGTCGGCAACGTCGCGCTGCGGATCAGCTTGCCGTCGGCGCCGATATGCCAGAGCAGCAATCCCGAGCCGCCGAGCAGATCGAGCGAGCCGAAATTCCACAGCGCGCCGTCGCGCTCGACCAGCGGATGGGCGGAGAACGGCGCCGCGACCAGGTCGTCGCGCCAGCTGACCGGGCCGAGCGTGCTCAAGGTGTCCGGTTCCAGCTCGTAGGCCGAGCCGCCCTCCCACAAGGCGAACAGGCGTCCATCGACGCGGATCACGGCCGTATTCGCCGTGTTCACGTCATCGTTGTTGCGGATCGGTATCGCGTCGGCGATCGTCGTGCCGGCGGCGGGCAGCAGGAAGCGTCCGGCCTGCTGTTCGCGCGAGAACTTCGACGTCCCGACCATGCGCGCGCGATGTTCGACCGAACGTTCGCCGAAACGCCACGCGTGCAGCATGCCGTCACCGTCGAACCAGTGCCGGTAGCGGAAACCGGCGCGTTCGAACCAGGCCGGCCCGTTGCGGTACAGCGTGCCGGCGAAGCCCTTGGGCAGGCGGCCCTCGATCGTCGCTTGCGTCGGACCGAACGCCGCACTGTCGACACTCTTCCAACCGGCCAGCCATGGCTGCTTCGCCAGCGCACGCGCGAAGCGCTCGCTGTCGGTCGCCTGCGCGACTTCGGCGCGCAGCAGGCCGGGCGCCAGCGCGAACGCCGCGCCGGCGGCCATGACATCACGCAGGAAATGCCGACGGTTCATCGCGGCACCTCAGCGCAGGTGGATCGTGATCGCGCCGCCGGCGGCGCCGAGGTCGAACTTCGCCTCGTCGAACGTCGGCTTGCGCAGTACCTGAGGATTGTTGCTGAAGCCGTAGCCCTCGACCGGCATGCCCATGACGTTCACGTCGAGCTTGCCGTTGTCGTTCTCGTCGTGCATCACCTTGGCGGCGTACGTGCCCGGCGGCAGATTCGGAAAATGGAAGACCTCCTGCGCACCGGCGGCCTTGCGGGTCGAAGCGGCCACCGCCTTCGCCTGATCGTCCCAACCGGCGGCGGAGTCGACCAACGCGATCATCAGCGTGCCTTTCGCCACGCGCACGTCGGCAACCGTGATGTCGAGGTCGGCCGCCCGCGCCGAGGCACCGGCGAGGCTTGCGATGGACAGCGCGAACGCGATTGCAATCTTCATGTCGGATTCCTTCGAGAAGTGGGATGCATCAGCCGCGCAGCGGTTCGGCCAGCAGCGTTGCGCGATCGAGATCGGTCTGCGGCGACGAGCGGTACGCAAGGCCGAAGCGGATCGCCCAGCCGATGAAGTAGCCGGCGCTGAGTCCGGACACGATCACGTCCCATCCGAGATAGGCGGCGCTGTCGCGCGGATGGATCGCTGCGGCGACGTTGAGCAGGTAGTGGCTGCCGAAGATCGCGAGGTTGCGCAGCAGCGGCACCACGCTTGCCGGCTGCAGCACGCGCCGGCGCAGGCGGTCGACCTGCATGCGCTGATGCAGCATCGCGCCGAGAGCGGCGCCGAGCACGGCACCGAGGAGCCAGTTCCAGCCGGCATGCGGTATGGCATCGGCATGCTGCGCGAGTCCGGACAGTCCCCAGACGATGAAGACTGCCGGCACCACGTAGACGCGCCGCGCGTCGCGTACCGAAGGCTGCAGACGTTTCAGTCCCATCCAGACCAGATAGGCGAACAGCGCGTAGACCCACACCGGCGTGTGACGGAGGATTTCGAAGACCATGGGCGACTCCCGGCAACGGTGGAACGACGGCCGCCATGCTGCGCGCGGTACGCCGCTGCAACGAGATGCCGGCGGTCACGACTTCGACCTGCCGGAAGTCACCTTTTCGCGCCGGACGCTTGAGTCGTGCGCAGCGCCGGCGTACACAGCGAGCCAGGTCTCCGAATCGCGCCGCCATGAACGACCGCCGCACGTTGTTTTCACCGCTGAACTGCGCGGCCTACCTGACGTGGGTCACCATCTTCGTCGGACTGCTGATCGGCGGCTTCAGCGGCGGCAAGATCGGCAGCTGGCAGGAACGCCTCGGCAGCGCGGCGCTGATGCTGGTCTTCCTCGGCAGCTTCGTTTTCCTCGCCTGGCGCGAGACGCATGCGCGCGCGACCCTCGCCATCGCGCTGGTCGTGCAGGCGGCGGTCGCGCTCGCCCTGGTCGCGTGGACGCACGACATGCTCGGCGCCGTGCTGCTGATCATCGTCGTCGCGCAGGCGATCGATCTTCCGCGCATCGACATGCTGGCGCTCGTCGGTGCCGCCAACCTCGGCCTGCTGGCGGTCCTGTTCACGGTGTGGTCGACGACGAGCACCGTCATCGTGGTGTTCTTCATGTACCTCGGATTCCAGGCCTTCGCCGGCCTGACGGGCCACTACGCCAAGCAGGCCGAACGCTCGCGCGACGAGCTGGCCCAGGTCAACGCGCACCTGCTGGCGACGCGCTCGCTGCTCGAGGAGAGCGCGCGCGACGGCGAGCGGCTGCGGCTCGCGCGCGAGCTGCACGACGTGTCCGGACACAAGCTGACCGCGCTCAAGCTGCAGCTCGCATTGCTCGCGCGCGATCCGGTCGGTGCGCCTCCGGCCGTGGCGACGGCGGCCGGCCTCGCCAGCGAGCTGCTCGACGACCTGCGCGGCGTGGTCGGCCAGCTGCGCAAGCACGAAGGCCTCGACCTCAAGCGCGCGATCGAGGAACTCGCCGCGCCGCTGCCCAAGCCCCGCGTGCACATCGAGATCGCCGCGGATACGCGTGTCGACGACGTCGAACAAGCGCAGACGCTGCTGCGCACTGCGCAGGAAGCGCTGACGAATGCCGCGCGCCATTCCAACGCGGAGCACGTCTGGCTCATGTTGACCCGTGCACAGGGGCGCATCGTGCTCGACGTGCGCGACGACGGCCGCGGCAGCGCCGCGATCCGTCCCGGCAACGGTCTCAACGGCATGCGCGAACGCCTCGAGGCGATCGGCGGGGGCCTCGTGTTGAGCGGCGAACGCGGCTTTCGGATCAATGCCTGGGTGCCGGCCGCGTGATGGCGCCATGGTCGCGGCATGCGACGATGACGGCATGAACGCGACGATCCGCATCGCCCTTGCCGACGATCAAGCGCTGGTGCGTGCCGGCATCAAGGCGCTGCTCGAACAATTCGGCGACATCCGCATCGCCGTCGAGGCCGAGGACGGCTCGACCCTGCTCGACGCGCTCTCGCGCAGCGCGGTCGATGTAGTGCTGTCCGATATCCGCATGCCCGGCGTGTCCGGCACCGAGGCGCTGCGCGGCCTGCGCGCGCGCGGCGACGCGACGCCGCTGATTCTCCTGACGACCTTCGACGACAGCACGCTGCTGCTCGATGCGGTCGAGGCCGGCGCGCAGGGCTTCCTGCTGAAGGACGCTGCGCCCGAAGACCTGCACGATGCGATCCGCGCGGTCGCGCGCGGCGAATCGCTGCTGCAGCCGGTGGCGACCGATCCGGTGCGTGCACGCTACGCCTATCGCGAGCAGGCCGCGCCGAAGGCGAATTTCGGCGAACGCGAAGTCGCCATCCTGCGCCTGCTCGCGGGCGGCTACTCGAACAAGGAGATCGCGCGTTCGCTGTTCCTCGCCGAAGGCACGGTGAAGAACTATGTCTCGGACATCCTCGACAAGCTCGACACGCGCGACCGCACGCGCGCGGTGCTGAAGGCGATTACGCTGCGCATCATTTGATGCCGCCTCATCGGCGGGCGCCGGGCGCAACGTCAGCCGATCTCGTCCCCATCGGCACCAGCCTGGCGCAAATAAGCGCTGAGGCCGCGCTGCTCCGTTTCGACGAAAACCTCGCCACTCGGCTCGAAACTGGCGATGCGGTCGGGGCGGAAATTGCGGAAGTCGTCGCGCAGGCGGCACCATGCCCCCAGCGTCCACGCGCCGCCCCAGAAGGCGAGGCAGAGCGGCTCGACTTCGCGCAACGATGCGCGACCGGATTCGTCGCGATAGTCAAGGCGCAACACGCGATGCTCGGCAATGGCCGTGTGCAGGCGATCGATCAGCCCGGACTTCTTCTCGTACCAGCCTCCCGGCGCGAAGATGCGCGATCGCGACGAGCGGTCGCGCAATTCCTCCGGCAGCACCGCTTCGATCTTGAGGAGCGCCGCTTTCGCGCCTGCGCTGAGGCGCGCGCCGGCGAACGCGCGCACGAAGCGCGTGCCGACGACCAGGGCTTCGAGTTCGTCGGCGTTGAACATCAGCGGGGGGATGTCCGCGCCCTTGCGCAAGACATAGCCGATGCCCGCTTCGCCCTCGATCGGCACGCCGGACAGCTGCAGGTCGGCGACGTCGCGATAGACCGTGCGCAGCGAGACCGACAGCGTCTGCGCGAGGCTGCGCGCGGCCAGCGCGGTGCGGCGGCCGCGCAGGGCGTGGATGATGAGGAACAGGCGGTCGGCTCGGCGCATCCGCCGATGATGGCGTGCGCGCGTCTCACTGGCAAAGACGGCGATGCCGTGGTGTCACGGGTCGCGGTGTGCTTCATGCGTCGCTCCGCGCCCTCGATCTCGCGGGCGGACCGGTCTACGCGGCCTCGGCGCGGGCGAACTGCGCGAATCCGACGACGTTGCCGCCGGGCTCACGCGCGTAGATTTCCTCGCTGCCGTAGAACGTGCGATGGCGCGGCTTGACGATCGGCGCACCGGCGAGTGCGGCTTCGACCGTGTCGATCGAATCGACTTCGACGAAGACGACGATCGAATGGCCGTCGAGCTCCGCGGCCGCCTCGGCGCGCTCGGCAACGACGCTGGCGCGCGTCTGGTACATCAGTTCGATGCCGTCCTTCTCCAGGCTGGCGAATAGCAGCCGGCCGTCGTCGCCGGGGACTTCGTTGGTTTTCGCGAAACCGAATCGTTCGGTCCAGAACGCGAGCGCGGGCTCGATGCGCTCGACGACCAGCACGGGTGTCAGGCGACGCAGTTTCAATGAGTGGCTCATGGCGGGGGTGTCCTTGCGGATCAGTACGCGATGTCGCGCCGCGCGAATGTCACGCGGCGAGCGTGGAGACCTGCGTGCTGTCGTCACGCCGCATCTGGCGCCGTGGACCGGCGCCGATGCGCGCGGGCTTCGGCGCGCTGTCCACAGGCGCCGGGATGGACGGCTTGCCGGCGGCGTGCGCCGGCCCGTCGATCAGCGTATGCCGTGCCACCAGGGGGAGATAGGCGCGGATGAGGAACTGCAACAGACGTGACATGGCATGACTCCTTGTGCGGAACAGGGGCGATCCGGCGGGACGAGCCTCTACAGGTGCCGGGTTTCGGCCGGCGCGGCCCACCAGTTGTCGTTGCGGCCATCGAAGTAGCGCACCGGCGCCGCGACGAGCTCGGCAGGATCCACGCCGTCGAGCGCGGCCAGGCTGATCGATACGTAGTCGCCGCCGATCTCCTCGACGTGGCCGCGGCCGAACGGACGCGTGCCGCAGTGCCGGCAGAACAGGTGATGCCCGCTGCGGGTGCTGAACTGGTAGTCGCTGAGTTCGCTTTCGCCGGCGAGCAGCCGGAACGCGTCGGGCTTGACGACCGCGCTCCAGTTGCGCGTTTTCGTGCAGATCGAACAGTTGCACTTGCCGGTGCCGGCCTCGAGGTCGATGTCGGCCTCGAAGCGCACCGCGCCGCAATGGCAGCTCCCAGCGTAGGTCTTGGTCATGGGTCGTTCCTCGATGACGGATGGAAAAGGGACCGAGCGGCACCGGCAGCGCCGGTGCCGCTCTGCAGGTCAGCCGCGAAGACGCGAACGCCGCGTCGGCGCCAGACGCAGGATCAGCGGATCGGACGACGGATTGCGGCGCGCCTCATGGCTGTTTCCGGTACGCGCGAGGCCGCCGAAATGGCGTTCCCAGGCGTCGGCATCCTTGAAGGCCAGGAAGCAGGCGAACACGTTCTCGCCTTCGCGCACCGGCAGCGCCGGGAACGTATTGGCCGCATGCTCGCTGACGAAGCTGGCTAAGAGGCGCGCGCCGGCCGCGCGCAGCACCGGCAAGGTCCTGCGCTCGAACCACGGCTGGAAATCCGCGCCGACGCGCAGCGGCAGCTGCCACACCATCGCGATGATCAGTGCATCCGGCCCCGCGGGCGAAACGTCGTCGTGCTGTGCGAAGCCCGAATCCGGACGCGCCGGGCGCAGCAGCAGCACGTCGTCCGAATCGATCATGGTCGCGTTCGCCGCCTCGCGATGCGCCTGCCAGACCGGCCCGCCGTAGAACGCCGCGAGGGCGGCGGCACGCGAAGGCATGTCGCCGAAGCCGCGCAACCAGACGAAACGGTCCGGATCGTCGAGGTCGCGGAACAAGCCGAGCAGGCGCAGGCCGCAGTCCTCTTGCGATTCGATGAATTCGCGCTCGAACAACGCGATCAGCTCGTCGCGGCGGCCCGGATGCAGCGTGTATTGGCGCAGCTCGACGACGGCGCATGCCGTGCGTGCGGCCGGGTCGGGCGCTTCCTTTCGTTGAACGATATCCATGCTCGGCTCCTCGCGATGGGTGGTGGACACGCGCTTGCGCTCAGACCGGCGACCACAAGCCGACGCGGTTGCCTTCGCAGTCGCGAAACTGCGCGAAATAGCCCATGCCTTCGGGCAGTGCCGTGCGCGGCACGATCGTGTCGCCGCCTTTTCCGTTCGCGCGTTCCAGCGCGGGCGCAAGATCGGCGACGCTGAGGTAGACCACGCTGCCCTGCACCGACGGCCGGCAGTCCTCCATCGCGATCAGGGCACCGCTCGCGTTCGGCTTGCCGCCGTACGGGAACACGGCCAGCGTGCCGCCGCCGAAATCCTCGCGCCTGAGCTGGACCGCCAGCACGTGCTCGTAGAACTGCTGTGCGCGATCGAGATCGCTGGTCGGAATCTCGAACCAGGCCGGTACGTTCGGGTTCAACATCGGGGTTCCCTCCTGCAAACGTGCGCTATCCGCACCCCGCAGAGTCTGCGCCGGTGCTGCTGCCACCCTGGTGTCAGCAGGCTGGCGCGCGTTTGCCGCAGCCGCGACAATAAGGACCCGTTTTCACGGAGTTCGCCCTCGATGTCGTCCCTTCCGCCTGCCGCTGCCGGCCCGATCCCGCGCGGCCGCATCACGCTCAGCCGCTTCCTGATCGAACAGCAGCGCGACCACGGCCGCATCAACGGGGATCTGCGCCTGTTGATCGAAGTCGTCGCGCGCGCGTGCAAGCGCATCTCGATCGCGGTCGGCAAGGGCGCGCTCGGCGGCGTGCTCGGCAGCGCCGGGACCGAGAACGTGCAGGGCGAGACGCAGAAGAAGCTCGATGTCGTCTCCAACGAGATCCTGCTCGAAGCGAACGAATGGGGCGGCCACCTCGCCGCGCTCGCCTCCGAAGAAATGGAGGACCCGCATCCGATCCCGCACCGCTACCCGAAGGGCGAATACCTGCTCGTGTTCGATCCGCTCGACGGCTCGTCGAACATCGACGTGAACATCTCGGTCGGCACGATCTTCTCGGTGCTGCGCTGCCCGGAGGGCGTCCAGAATCCGGACGAGGCGGCCTTCCTGCAGCCCGGCACCAAGCAGGTTGCCGCGGGCTACGCGGTGTACGGATCGAGCACGGTGCTGGTGCTGACGCTCGGCGACGGCGTGTATCAATTCACGCTGGACCGCGAGCAGGGCGATTTTCCGCTGACGCAGTCGAACCTGCGCATTCCGGAGGAAACGAACGAGTTCGCGATCAACATGTCGAACCTGCGCCACTGGGAAGCGCCGATGCGGCGCTACATCGACGAGCTGATCGCCGGCAAGACCGGCCCGCGCGGGCGCGATTTCAACATGCGCTGGGTCGCCTCGATGGTCGGCGACGTGCATCGCATCCTGACGCGCGGCGGCATCTTCATCTACCCGCGCGATCTGAAGGACCCGTCGGTTCCCGGCAAGCTGCGGCTGATGTACGAGGCCAACCCGATGGCCTTCATCGTCGAGCAGGCCGGCGGCGCGGCCACCGACGGCCGCCAGCGCATCCTCGACGTCGTGCCGCACAAGCTCCATCAGCGCGTGCCGGTGTTCCTCGGGTCGAAGAACGAGGTCGACCTCGTCACGCGCTATCACCGCGAGGCCGCCGCGTGACGGACGCTGCGGGCAGCGCGGATTTCATCGAGGTCTACGACGGCGCCCTCGATGCGCAGGTGTGCCGCGAACTGATCGAGCATTTCGAGGCCAGCGACAAGCTCGCGCGCGGCTCGACCGCCGGCGGCGTCAATACGCGCCTGAAGGACAGCTGGGACCTCAACATCAGCGCGCATGCCGAATGGAAGAACGTATGCGGCGTGCTCAACGCGGCGATGCTGCGCGGGCTGATGGCCTACCTGCGCAAGTACTCGCATCTCGCACTCGCGCCGACCGCGCTGTACCGCAAGCGCCCCGGCAGCGACGACATGACGATGCTCGAGGTGGACGACATCCGCGCGATGCCGGACGTCGAGCTGCAACGCCTGACGACGCAGCTGTTCCGCCCCGGCGGCATCAATCTGCAGCGCTACTTCGCCGACCAGGGCGGGTATCCGTATTGGCACAGCGAGATCTCGCCGCGCGTCGGCAGCGACGACAATCTGCATCGCGTGCTGCTGTGGACGATCTATCTGAACGACGACTTCGGCGCCGGCGAAACCGAGTTCCTGTTCCAGCAGCGCCGTATCGCGCCGCGCACGGGCTCGCTGCTGCTCGCGCCGGCCGGCTTCACGCACACGCACCGCGGCAACCGGCCGAGCGGCGGCAACAAGTACATCGCGACCTCGTGGGTGCTGTTCCAGCGCGCCGAGCAGCTCTACGCCGATCCGACGAAGGCGACATGAAGAAGAAGCGCCTGCCGCACTTCGAACGCGAAGCGTGGATCATGGGCTTGCTGCTGCCGGCGATCGTCGTCGTCGGCGTGGTGGCAGGCATCGTTGTGCAACATCTGCGTTGATCCGCAAGGCCACCGAGCTCTCCGTTTCTTGGCCTCCTGTTCTCCTGCCATCTCCGCCTGCCGGCGTCATTCCCGCGCAAGCGGGAATCCATTGGGCTCTTGGCCTTCCGAAGCAGAATCAACATGGATTCCCGCGTTCGCGGGAATGACGGCGCTGGGGAGTTGGCGCTCGCGGGGATGATGACGTCGGTAGGAAGTCCACGGTCGCGAGCATGACGGCGTCGGAACGGAGTCGTCGGCTGCAGGCATGACGCCGTCGGACAGCAGCCCCGCCTTGGCAGCGCCGGCATCCAGGCTAGAATCCGGTCAACCTGCCGAACGGAAACGCCCCATGTCGAAACCCGCCCCGATGCTGCCGCTGCCGGCGCTGATCTTCTCCTCGCGCTGGCTGCAGCTGCCGCTGTACCTGGGGCTGATCGTGGCGCAGGGCGTCTACGTCATCCTGTTCGTCAAGGAACTGTGGCATCTGATCCACGAGTCGCTGACGCTGAGCGAACAGGAGATCATGCTGATCGTGCTCGGCCTGATCGACGTCGTGATGATCTCGAACCTGCTGATCATGGTCATCGTCGGCGGCTACGAGACGTTCGTGTCGCGACTGAACCTCGAGAACCATCCGGATCAGCCGGAATGGCTGAGCCACGTCAACGCGTCGGTGCTGAAGGTCAAGCTCGCGATGGCGATCATCGGCATCAGCTCGATCCATCTGCTGAAGAGTTTCATCGAGGCCGGCGCGCTCGGCGGCGCGCTGCCGCCGTGTTCGGTCGCCGACTACGCGCGCATGGCCGAAGGCGCCGCGATCGGCGGCGGCAAGGCGTGCATGACGCTGACCACGACCGGCGTGATGTGGCAGACGATCATCCATTGCGTGTTCATCGCCTCGGCGATCGGCATCGCCTGGACCGACCGCCTGATGGCGAGCCTGCACGCCGAACGCGGGCGCGCGCTCGAAGCGCATTGACGCAATCCACCTTCTTCCACTGCCTGGGGAACAGCATGCGTATCGGACTCATCCTTGCCGGCATCATCCTCGCTGCCATCGGCGTGGCGGCGTTCACCGGCAGCATCAACTTCACGCAGGACAAGGAAGTGGTCAAGATCGGCGGCCTGTCGGCTTCGGTGAAGCAAGAGAAGACCGTGCCGCAATGGCTCGGCGGCATCGGCGTGCTGGTCGGCCTCGGCCTCGTCGTGCTCGGCGCGACGCGCAAGTAAACGTTGTTTCATCGGGCGCGCCGGCCGGCAGCGGCCGATCGCCATTGAATCGCCGGCCGCGGCGCCCCAGACCAAGAGGCCCACCCGTTCGAGGAGCTTGCCCATGGAATACCGCCGTCTCGGTGCATCCGGTTTCACCGTTCCCGTCCTCAGCTTCGGCACCGGCACGTTCGGCGGCAAGGGCGAGTTCTTCGCTGCCTGGGGCACGACCGACGTCGCCGAAGCGCGCCGCCTGGTCGACATCTGCCTCGATGCCGGCCTCACGATGTTCGACACCGCCGACATCTACTCGCGCGGCGCTTCCGAATCGATCCTCGGCGAAGCGATCAAGGGCCGCCGCGACCAGGTGTTGATCTCGACCAAGGCGACGTTTCGCTTCAGCGACGAGCCCAACGACGTCGGCTCCTCGCGCTTCCACCTGATCAAGGCGGTCGAAGGGTCGCTCAAGCGCCTCGGCACCGACTACATCGACCTGTTCCAGCTGCACGGCTTCGATGCGAAGACGCCGGTCGAGGAAACGTTGTCCGTGCTCGACGATCTCGTGCGCGCCGGCAAGATCCGCTACACGGGCGTCTCGAACTTCTCCGGTTGGCACCTGATGAAGTCGCAGGCGGTGGCCGACAAGTACGGCTACCCGAAGTACGTCGCCAACCAGACCTACTACTCGCTGATCGGCCGCGACTACGAATGGGAGCTGATGCCGCTCGGCCTCGACCAGGGCATCGGCGCAGTCGTGTGGAGTCCGCTCGGCTGGGGCCGCCTGACCGGCAAGATCCGCCGCGGCCAGCCGCTGCCGGCCGAGAGCCGCTTGCACAAGACCGCCGACATGGGCCCGCCGGTCGACGACGAATACCTCTACCGGGTCGTCGATGCGCTCGACGAGGTGGCGAAGGAGACCGGCAAGACGATCCCGCAGGTCGCGCTCAACTGGGTGCTGCAGCGGCCGACGGTCTCGACGGTCATCATCGGCGCGCGCAACGAGGAACAGCTGCGCGCGAACCTCGGGGCGGTCGGCTGGAACCTGACGGCCGAGCAGGTGGCCAAGCTCGACGAAGCCAGCAAGACGACGTTCGCCTATCCGTACTGGCACCAGAAGGGCTTCGCCGAACGCAATCCGTTCCCGGTCTGAGCGGCGCGCCGACGTCCGCGTTCGCGGGCGACGAGCATCTGAAACGATCGCTGGAAAGAAGAAGGCCCCGGCGTTCACACGCCGGGGCCTTTTCAGTGGAGTACCGCTTCGCTCAGTGCAGCGAGACCGGCGCGCCCGCCGTCGTCACGCCGCCGCCGCGGATCATCCAGTTGCCGGTGATGTTGCCGTTGCTGACGTCCTCGACGACACCGAACGTGCCGTCGGCCGGCAGCACGGCCGGTACGCTCGGCGCACCGTTCGCATAGACACCGATCCACGAGCGGCGCTGAGTCGAGCTCGGGTCGATCGCCGCGGGGAACTGCGAGTTGTCGGCCGCGATCATGCCGTCGCTGGCGACGACCGCGATCAGCACGTCGCCGTCGTCGCGGCCGATCGTGACCGGCCGCGGCAGCGCGATCGTCTGGAAGCCGTCCAGCGTCGTCACGCTCTGGCCCGGCAGCGACGCGACGAGCGTGGCGCCGTTGCTCGGATCGCGGTCCGCGTCGGTGTAGACGTAGACGTCGAAGTGCGCGCCGATCGGGATGTTGTTGTCGCTGCTCCACCACACCTGCACCTGGTTCAGCGCGAACGGCAGCTGGTCGGTATCCGGCGTGAACTGGTTGAGCCAGATGAACGGACCGTCGTAGGTCGCCGAATACAGCGGATCGGGCGTGCCGTCGTCGAGCACCAGCGCAACCGCTTCGCCCTGCCCGTCGAAGCCGTCGGCGAAGACGCGATCGGCCCGGCCGACGGCGAGGCTGACCGGAATCGCGATCGTCGAATGCTGCGCGTCGTTCGTCGCGACGCAGAGCAGGGCCGAATACGATCCGGCGGCGAGACCGTAGCTGTCCGCCTGCACCGACACCGTCGCGCTGCCTTTGGCGGCCACGTCGCCGCTCGCCGGATTCGCGCTCAGCCACGACACGGCCGACGGCGCGGAGCAATCGTTCGGCGCGGTGCCGATCGTGTAGTCGAGATGGCTGCCGGGCGTGCCGGTGTTGCCGAGGGTCACGCTGCCGCTCGCGGCCTGGCCGAACGCGGCATCGAGGTCGAGACCGGCGGCGGGCGTCGCCGTTGCCGACGGCGCGACGGTGCCGACCGTGAAGCCGACCGGTACGGCGAGGCGCGGATGGTTCGGGTCGGCGCTGCCGAAGCAGAGCGTCGCCGCGTAGTAGCCGTCGTCGAGCGCGGAGGGATCGAACGTCGCGTTGATCGTCTGGCTGCCGTGCGCGTCGACCATGCCGCCGCCGACATCGAGCGACAGCCACGGCACGTCGGCCGCCGACGCGCAGTAGTCGTCCGCCGCGACCGCGCGGATCAGCAAGGCGCGATAGGCAGGGTAGGCGGTGCCGATCGGCGTGAACGCATCGGTGCCGTCGCCGCTGTCGAACAGCGCGTAGCCGCCGGCGTTCGCCGTGTTCTCGCTCTGGTCGGCGGCGATGTAGGTGCCGCCCGGTACGATCGGGTTGTAGCGCACGCCGATGTAGACGCTGCCGCTGGCGATGTTCAGCACGAGGCTGCTGAGATCGACGCTGAAGAACGCCGACTGCAGCTGGCCCGGCAGCTGCGTCGCCGTGGCGCTGACGTGACCGAGCTCGGTGCCCGGGCCGCCGCCGTCCCCGCTGTCGTCGTAGACGACGAGGTCGAAGTCCTGCGAGGTCTGGCCGTTCGAGTTGAGGAACGACACGCAGGCGCTCGTGAACGTCGCCGGATACGAGGCCGGCGTGAACTTGTCGACGAAGGTCACGCTCTGGATCGTCGACACCGCCGTGCCGTAGCCGCTTTCGGGGACGCCGTCGTCGTGGATGATGATGCCCGCCGTGGAGGCGTCGCAGCCTGGGACGCTGCCGGTGACGCGCGTCGGCACGGCGTTCGGTGCGGCCGCGCGGTAGTTGCCGGCCACCTTGGCGGCCGCCAGCATTTCGCGCTTGTGCTCGAGCAGGCTCTTCGGCGCGGTGTGCGCACGGGCGTGCTGCGGCGTGGGATCGGCCGCGCCGCCGGGCGCTTCGACGACGCTCCATCCGAGCGGCGAATCGCCAGCGTTGGCGACCGTGACCGGAACGCCGACGCTGTTGCCGCCCGGCGTACCGGTGGCCGTCAGCGGGTCCGGCGTCACCGAGATCGTCGGCGGCACCAGTGCGGCCTCCACGGTGAGCGTCGACTCGGCGGTTGCGCTGTAGGCCGTCGGCTGCGCGACCTGCCAGTCGATCGCCGTGCCGTTGGCGAGCGAGGGCGTATCGAACGAATACTGCGTCGCCGCGGCGCCGTCGGTGTCCTGCAGGCCGACCGTCGCGCTGCCGCCGTTGTCGAACGACGGATTGTTCGGATCGCCGAAGACGGTGTTCTGGTACTCGAACGAGAGGGTGCCGTCCTCGCGCAGGATCGCCTCGACATCGATGTTCTGCGGCGAAGGATCCGGGAACGAATAGTGCGGCCGGTTCCACTGCACGATCACCTCGCGGTTCGGTGCATCGCCCTGCGCCTGCCAGTACACGTTGCCGGAGGAGTCGTAGAGGTCGTCCCAGAACGGCAGGATCGCCGCGCCCATGAACGGGTACGGCAGCGGGCTTTCGCTCGCCGACAGCGACAGCGTCTGGTCGCCGAACAGGATGCCGCCGTTGTTGCCGATGTCGAGCTGGTTCGACGTGGTGCCGTAGAACGTGAACGCGAACGGCATCGTGACGAGCGCGTTGCCGTCGTCGGTCGTGTTCAGCGGCGTACCGGTGCCGCTGATGTCGACGAAGTCGTAGGTGCCGGCGCTCGCCGTGTAGCCGGGCGGCGTGTCGGCGGCGGTCCAGGTGTCCTGGTAGGTCGTGGTCGCGCTCGCCGTGACGAGGCGGTTGTACTGGTACGACGCGCCCGGCCCGATCGTCTGCGGCATCAGCGAGAAGATCGTGCCGTCGACGCTGTCGACGAGCGTCTGGTACTGCAGCGTCGTCGCCGAGGTGTTGGTGACCGTGTAGCAAATGTTGATCGAGTCGCCGACGCGCGCGGTCAGCGTGCTGCTGGCGCCGCAGGTCGCCGGATTGCCGTCGTCGGGCGCGAGGCCGACCGTCAACGTGATGCCGTCCTGGCCGGCCGGGTGCGCCTGCGCATTCAGGCGAACGAAATGCAGATTTCCATCGGGCAACGCCGAGCCGGGTGGTGCGGCCACGGCGCCGGCGCCGATCGTTGCCAGCAGCACGGCCGCGAGCGGCCGGTATTGAATCGATCTGTTCATGGATGACCTGTCGAAAGGAAGTCGAGACCGCGACGACGCGGCCGCGGAACGCGTTGCCCTGCACGCCTGCCGTGGCGGGCGAACGGATGCCGGCCGGACGATGGCCCGCGCCGACCTTGTGTCATTGCGGATGCGTCCGCGTGACAGCGCCGTAAACAGGCGTTGACAGCGCCATGAAAACGCGGCGAAACATCGGCTTGCGCGCCTATGGCGCCCCCGCGGCCTCGCGTTCGCCGGCCAGGCGGTGCGCTTCGGCCGCGGCCGCGGCCTGGCGGGGTCCGTCGCCGAGCGCGGCGTAGAGCGAGGCCGCGGTGCGCGCCGCGCGATAGTCCTGGGCGACGTAGGGCGCCAGGTGGCCGACGATGCCGGTCGCATCGTCCAGCCGCCGATGCTCGATCAGGTAGCGCGCGTAGGGCGCCGCCGCCGTCACGACCTCATCGGCACGGCCGCTGCGCCCGGCGATCGCCAGCGCACCGGCGAAGTGGGTGTCGGCCGCCGGCGAATCGGCGAGCGCGGCAATGCCGGCCTGTCCGAGCTCGCGGAAGAACGGGCGTTCCGTATCGATTCTCGAATCGCCCGCGGCGACCAGCCGTGCGAGGAAGTGCTCGGCGCGGTCGCGGCGGCCGGCGCGCAGCGCGGCATCGATGAACACGGCCGCGGCGTCGGCGATGCTCGCCTCGCTGCCGCGATCGGCCGGGTGTTCGACACGATCGAAGACGGCATCGGCGTCCTGCAGCGCAGCGGCAGGTTCGCCGCGCTCGAGCGCGAGCTGCGCGCGCAGCACGGCGAACTCCGGCAGCGCGGCGTCGGCATCGGCGTAGCGGTCCAGGATCTCGGCGGCGGCGGCGAACCGTCCGGTCAGCACGAGCACACGCGCGTGCGAGAACGCCGCACGGCGTATGCCGGTCGGGTTCTGCAATCGCGGCACCAACGCCCAGGCGCGCGCACTCGCCGCGGCTGCGCCGGCGAGGTCCACGGTGATCAGCTGCGTGTCCGCCTTCGCCGTCAGCGCCGAAGCGAGGCTGTCGTTGACACCGAGTTGGTCGAGCGTCTGGATCGCCTTGTCGAACGCGGCCAGCGCTTCGGCATAGCGGCCGAGGTCGCGCAGGATCAAGCCTTCGTTGACGTCGAGCGACGCGCCGCCGCGGCGATCGCCGGCCAGGTCCCAGTCCATGCGCGCGCGCGCGATGTCGGCGAGCGCCTGATCGCCGGCGCCGTTCGCGCCATAGGCGACGCCGCGCAGCATGTGGATGCGGCCGCTCAGCACCGGATCGCGATGGTCGCCGAGCGTCGCGGCCGCAGCCGAGCAGCGCTGGATCGCCGCATCGAAATCGTTGCGGCGAAGCGCCGTCGTGCAGAACCCATACTCGGCGCGCGCGCGCAGCGGAGCCGGCGCCGGCTCCGCTGCGTCGAGCACGCTGCGGAATTGTCGATCGGCGGCATCCAGTCGCCCTGCGCGCGCGTCGATCTCGCCGCCGCGCACGAGCAGGCTCGGCGTGTCGCGCAGCGCCTGCGGCGCGCCGTCGATCAGTTCGCGCGCGCGCCGCGGGTCGCCGTCCAGGAACGCGGCATCGACCTGCTGCTGCAATTCGGTCAGCGCATCCGGCGGCTCGACCGCCGCATGCGCCGCACCGATGCTGGCCAGATAGTCGCCGAGGGCCAGGTCCATCGCCTGTAGCGGTGCAGCCGCTTCGCGCTCGAAGCTGCGCAGCTCGCCGCGATCGCGTACGTCCAGGCGCACGCGCCAGCCATCGCCGGTGCGAGTCGCCTGCGGCGCCAGGATGCGCGAAGCGGCGGCGCTGCCGGCGATCCGCTGCAGTTCGTCGGCGTCGATGCCGGCGGATTTGCCGACCAGGCCGACGACTTCGTCGCTCGGCAGCACCTGCAAATGCGCGTCCTGGCGCAGCCGCGACGCGGCGTAGTCCATCGCGCCGAGCCGGATCCACGTATCGCGCGCCTCGCCGCCGACGACGCTGACCGGCAGCACCAGGTAGACCTCGCGCACGGCCGGCTTCGCCGCCGGCGTGACGGCAGCCTCGTGTCGAGGACGCAGTATCCATGCGGCGGCGAGGGCCAACGCGAGCACCACGACGCTCGCAGCGACGGCGAGCGGCACGACACGGTGCGCCCGCTTCGCGACCGGCACCGGTTCCGCGTGCACTGCCGCCGTCTCGTTCTTCTCTGCGGCGGTGTCGATCGCAGGCCGCCGCGCCTCCGCCGCGATCGGCGGCGAAGACTCGATCACTTCGACCGGCGCGACCCAGCGATAGCCGAAGCGCGGCACCGTGCGAATGACGCTCTGTTCGCCGCCGGTGTCGCCGATTGCGCGGCGCGCACGCGCCAGCGTTTGTCCGAGCAGCGCATCGTTGACGTCGACGCGGCCCCACACCGCGCTGATCAGTTCGTCGCGGCCGACCGCCCGGCTGCGCTGATCGATCAGATAGGCCAGGCAATCGAACGACTTCGGCGCGAGCGCGACTTGCGCATCGTCCTTCCAGAGTTCGCGGGTCGACGGATCCAGCCGGAAGCGGCCGAAACGATAGGAACGCGGGGGCATGCGCTATCGTAGCCGACGCGCCTGCGCTTGGCCGCGCGGCGCGCGAACGGCGCGCAGGGCGTCGAAACGCCGCAGCCGCGTCGCGGCGAGCGCGACCTTGCGGCGATGCGCGGTGGCCCTTGCAGCGACCGCTACAATGGGGGATGGACGTTTCCCATCTTCTCGACGGACTCAATTCGTCACAGCAGGAGGCCGTGACCGCGCCGGCCGGAGATTATCTCGTGCTCGCCGGAGCGGGCTCCGGCAAGACGCGCGTGCTGACGCACCGGATCGGCTGGCTGCTCGAAGTCGAGCGCGTGTCGCCATGGTCGGTGCTCGCGGTCACGTTCACCAACAAGGCGGCCGGCGAGATGCGCGGGCGCACCGAGAACCTGATTGCCGGCGGCGCGCGCGGATTGACGATCGGCACCTTCCACGGCATCGCCCATCGCCTGCTGCGCCGTCATTTTCGCGAGGCGAAACTGCCGGAGACATTCCAGATCCTCGACGCCGACGACCAGCAGCGCCTGGTCAAGCGCACGATCCAGGGACTCGGGCTCGACGAGGCGCGCTTCCCGCCGCGCCAGGCGACCTGGTTCATCAACGCGGCCAAGGACGAAGGCAAGCGTCCGGATGCGCTCGATCCGGGCTTCAATCCGGTCAACCGCGTCCTGATCGACGTCTATCGCGCGTACGAGGAAACCTGCCGCCGCTCCGGCCTGGTCGATTTCGCCGAGCTGCTGCTGCGCGCGCACGAACTGTGGCTGCACGACGAGGCCCTGCTGGCGCACTACCGCGAGCGCTTCCGCCATCTCCTGATCGACGAATTCCAGGACACCAACACGCTGCAGTACGCGTGGATCCGCGTCCTGGCGGGACACGGCGGCCCGCGTGCCGCCGGCCCGGCCATTCCCGCCGGGAATGTCTTCGTCGTCGGCGACGACGACCAGGCGATCTACGGCTGGCGCGGCGCGCGCGTGGAGAACGTGCAGCACTTCCTGCGCGATTTCCCGAAGGCGCGCACGATCCGCCTGGAGCAGAACTATCGCTCGACCGGAAACATCCTCGCCGCGGCCAACGCGGTCATCGCGCACAACCCCGATCGCCTCGGCAAGCAGCTGTGGACGGCCGGCGACGAAGGCGCGGCGATCGAACTGTATGCGGCCTACAACGAGCAGGACGAGGCGCGCTACGTGGTCGAGCGCATCCGCGAACATCTGCGCGAAGGCGCCAAGGCCTCGGATGCGGCGATCCTGTACCGCTCCAACGCGCAGTCGCGCAACTTCGAAGAGCAGCTGATCCAGCACGACATCGCCTATCGCGTGTACGGCGGCCTGCGCTATTTCGACCGCGCCGAAATCAAGGATGCGTTGTCCTATCTGCGCCTGGTCGCCAACCGGCACGACGACGCCGCGTTCGAGCGCGCCGTCAACACGCCGCCGCGCGGCATCGGCGACCGCACGCTCGATCTCCTGCGCCAGCGCGCGCGCCGCGATAGTACGTCGATGTGGGAGGCCGCACTCGGCGAGCTCGGTGCCGATGCGCTGGCCGGCCGCGGCAAGAATGCGCTGCGTGCGTTTTTGCAGTTGATCGAAGAGCTGGCGCGCGAGTGCTTGATATCCTCCCCCCGTCATCCCGGCGAACGCCGGGATGACGATAGTGAGGGTGACGGCGCGAGCGCGGACGAACCGCTCGCGCTGTCCGAACAGATCGAACACGCGCTGGCGCGTTCGGCCTTGCGCGACTTCTACGAGAAGGACAGCCGCGGCAGCGCCGAGTCGCGCGTGGAGAACCTCGACGAACTGGTCAACGTCGCCGCGCGGTTTCGCCGGACGCCGGAGGACCTGGAAGCCGGCTTGTCCGAGCTTGCGGCGTTCCTCGCGCACGCCGCGCTCGAAGCCGGCGAAGGTCAGGGCGAGGCGTGGCAGGACTGCGTGCAACTGATGACGCTGCATTCGGCCAAGGGCCTGGAGTTCCCGCTGGTGTTCCTGGTCGGTCTCGAGGACGGCCTGTTCCCGAGCCAGAAGTCGACCGAGGAAGCCGGGCGCCTCGAAGAAGAACGCCGCCTCGCCTATGTCGGCATCACGCGCGCGCGCGACCGGCTGGTGCTCAGCTACGCCGAGTCGCGCCGCCTGCACGGCGTCGAGTCGTACGCGCGGCCGTCACGTTTTCTGTCCGAGATTCCAGCCGACTTGCTGCACGAGGTCCGTCCGCGAGTGCAGGTCAGCCGCCCGGCGTTCGCCGGCCGTTCGATCGCGAGCGCGCAGGAAAGCGCCGCGCCGTTCAAGCTCGGCGCTCGCGTGCAGCACGCGAGCTTCGGCGAAGGCGTGGTGCTCGGCTACGAAGGCGCCGGCGCGCATACCTTGGTCGAAGTCAATTTCGCCGGTGCCGGACGCAAGCGGCTGGTGCTCGCCTACGCGAACCTGGCGGCACTGTGAGGCCGTGCCCGCACGGGCGGTCGCACGCGCTGGCGCGATGACGATGCTCGCGGTATAGATTTAGCCCCACTCGCCTCGACCGTAACCGCTTCGAACCTCATCGCCATGGCACGCAGGGTCATCGTCCTCATCGCCGTCGTCGCCGCGATCGCCGCGGCAGTGCTGTGGCTGAGGCGCGGCGAAGCGCCGGGCGCGCACGCGCCGGATGTCGTGCCCGCAGCGCCGCGATCGGACGCCGCGACGACGCCCCCACCGACCGCGCCTGCCGCGACGGCGCAGGACGAACATTCCGCAGTACGAGCGCCGATCTCGCAGGAGCCGAATCGTCCGGCCGCCGACGGCATGCCGCAGACCGCACCACTCGCACCGGTCAAGCGCGCCCCCACACCTGCGACGCGCAGCGCGGTGCAGGCGATGCTCGACGCGCCGATCGACCGCAACCACGCAATCGACCTGTTCGCCGAGCACTTGGCCAAGCTCGAACAGGACGGCAACGGCGACCCGGCGACACAGGAGAGCGCGCAGCGCCTGCACGACTTCGCCGCACGCGCGAACGGCGGCGACGACTCGCAGCGCCTCGAGCAGGCCCTCAAGGCGCGCCTGGAAGACTGGCTGGCACAATTCTCGGCCGAACGCGCGAATCACCTCGCCCTGATCTCGCTCGAATGCAAACCCGGTCAATGCCAGATCCTGCTGGCCGAGAGCTCGGTCGATTTCACCTCGGACGCCGGGCGCAATGCGATGGACCTGGTGCCGACCCTGATCGCATTGACGCAAACACCCCCGTGGCAGCCGCTCGGCGTCGCCTTTTCCGGCAGCGACATGACCGCGGCCGACGCCGACGCGGACGGGGTGCCGCGCTACGCGCTCTGGACGATCTATCTGTCCGTCATGGGCGGCGGATGACCGTCCGGTTGTAAACGCGGCCGCCCGGTCCCGCGTTGTAACCCCAGCGTCACGCAGATTGCCAAGACTTGCCGGTTACGGCCGGCGGGTGTCGAGACGTCCGCGCGCGGTCGCTTTTTCCCTTTCCAGAAACCGGAGCAATACCCATGATCGCGATCGGCAAGCGTCTGCCGGGCTGGCTCGGCGCGTTCGCGCTGGCGCTGTGTGCGTTGCCCGCCTCGGCGCAGATGCGCATCACCGAGTACATGTACGGCGGCGCCAACGGCGAGTTCGTCGAGTTCACCAACGTCGGCTCGACGCCGATCGACATGACCGGCTGGAGCTTCGACGACAGCTCGCGCACGCCGGGCAGCCAGGACCTCAGCGCCTACGGCACGGTCGCGCCGGGCGAATCGGTGATCTTCACCGAAACCACCGCGGACGCATTCCGCGCGGCGTGGTCCTTGTGCAGCGCGGTCAAGGTGATCGGCGGCAACACGAACAATCTCGGCCGCGACGACGAGATCAACCTGTACGACGCGAGCGGGCAGCAGATCGACCGCCTCACCTACGGCGACGACACCGCGCTCGGCGGCGTGCGCACGAACGGCTTCAGCGGCTGGGTCAACGCGGCCGGCCTAGGCAACAACATCGCGGCCGACTGGACGCTCTCGATCGTCGGCGACGGCGAAGGCTCGTACGCCTCCACCGGCGGCGACATCGGCAGCCCCGGCAAGAGCACCCGCGCGACCGTCGCGTTCGATGCCTGCCAGCCGCCGGTCGGCGTCATGCGCATCACCGAATACATGTACGGCGGCGCCAATGGCGAGTTCGTCGAGTTCACCAACGTCGGCAACGCGCCGGTCGACATGACCGGCTGGAGCTTCGACGACAGCTCGCGCACGCCGGGCAGCCAGGACCTCAGCGCCTACGGCACGGTCGCGCCGGGCGAATCGGTGGTCTTCACCGAGACTGCGGCGGACCTGTTCCGCACCGACTGGAACCTGTGCACGGGCATCAAGGTCATCGGCGGCAACACGAACAACCTCGGCCGCGACGACGAGATCAACCTGTACGACGCCGGCGGCCAGCAGATCGATCGCCTGACCTACGGCGACGACACCGCGCTCGGCGGCGTGCGCACGAACAACATCAGCGGCTGGGTCAACGCCGCCGGCCTCGGCAACAACATCGCGGCCGACTGGACGCTCTCGATCGTCGGCGACGGCGAAGGCTCGTACGCCTCCACCGGCGGCGACGTCGGCAGCCCCGGCAAGAGCACGCGCGCCACCGTCGCGTTCGATCCTTGCGTCGGCGCGCCGGGCGCTCCGACGATCACGGTCGACGCCGGCGCGACCTCGCCCTACCTCGATCTCGCCGCGACGACGGCCGGCGCCGCCAGCGGCGTCATCGACGATCCGACCGACCCGGCCGCGACGACCGGCATCGGCTTCACGTTCACACTGCCCGGCGGCGGCGATGCGTCGACGCTGACGATCGCAGCCGCCAGCAACAACACCGACGTCGTCGACGCCGGCGGTCTCGCCTTGAGCGGAACCGGCGCGACGCGCCAGCTGACGATCACGCCGCACGGCGTCGGCTACGCGACGATCACGTTGAGCGCGACCGACACCGACAACAACACCGGCACCTACACGATCAACTACGCCGCCTCCGCCGCGGCCGGCCAGCCGGAAACGACGCACTTCCACACCGGCGCGAGCGACGCGTCGGCGACGGTCGCGGTCGACGCCGACACGATGCTGGTCGCCGACGACGAGACCAACATCCTGCGCCTGTACGACCGCCACCACTCCGGTTTGCCGCTGGCCGGCTTCGATTTCACCGCGAACTTGAACCTGACCGATCCGGACAATCCCGAGATGGATCTGGAAGGCTCCACGCGCATCGACAACCACCTGTTCTGGACCGGTTCGTACAGCAACTCGAAGAACTTCCACGTGCGTCCGAACCGCCACCGCGTGTTCGCGACGGACCTCTCCGGCACCGGCGCGAATGCGGCGCTCGCCTACGTCGGCCGCTACGACTGGCTGCTCGAAGACCTCGTCGCGTGGGACCAGAACAACGGCCACGGCCTCGGCGCGAACTACCTCGGCTTCGCCGCGAGCAGCGCCGAAGGCGTCGATTCGAAGACGCCGGCCGGCTTCAACATCGAAGGGCTCAGCATCGCGCCGGACGGTACCACCGCGTACTTCGCATTCCGCGCGCCGCTGCTGCCGACCAACGATCGCCACCAGGCGCTGATCGTGCCGGTGCTGAACTTCCAGACGCTGGTCGGCACGGCCGATTCGCAGGCGCAAGGCTCGGCCACGTTCGGTGCGCCGATCTTCCTCGACCTCGGCGGCCGCGGCATCCGCAGCCTCGATCGCAACGCGGCCGGGCAGTTCCTGATCACCGCCGGCCCGACCGGCGACGCCACCGGCGTGCCGCCGTCCGATTTCGCGCTGTATGCGTGGACCGGCAATCCGGGCGACGCGCCGCTCCAGCTCGACGTCGACATGACCGCGCTGGACGTCAACGGCGGCAGCTTCGAGTCGATCGCCGAGCTGCCGGACCAGCTCGGTGTCGGCACCGTGCTGCAGTTCCTGCTCGATAACGGCGACAGCGTCTGGTACGGCGACGGCATCGCCGCGAAGGACCTGGCCGAGTCGCGCTTCAAGAAGGCGGCCAGCCTCGAGGTCAGCGTCGATATCGTCTATCCGGCAGCGAACGTCGTCGCCAGCAGCGGCACGGCGCAGAGCGCGACGGTGCTGCAGGCCTTCGCCGCGCCGCTGGTCGTGCAGGTCAAGGACGCCTACGGCAACGCGGTCGCCGGCGTCAGCGTCGGCTTCACGGCTCCGGCCGACGGCGCCGGCGCCACGCTCTCGGCGGCGACGGCGACGACCGACGCGAAGGGCCTGGCCAGCGTCACCGCGACCGCGAACGCGACGGCCGGCAGCTACAGCGTCGTCGCCGGCGTCAACGGCGTCGGCAAGCCGGTGAGCTTCGCATTGACCAATACGGCCGGCCCCGCGGCAACGATCGTCGCGATCGGTGGTACGCCGCAGAGCACGGTCGTGCACCAGCCGTTCGCCACTTCGTTCGCCGTGCATGTCGCCGATTCGGGCGGCAATCCCGTCGCCAATACGACGGTGACGTTCGCCGTCCCCACCGCAGGTCCGAGCGCCGAACTGAGCTCCAACACGGCGACGACGGATGCCAATGGCGACGCGCATGTCGACGGGACTGCGAACGGGACCGCGGGCAGCTTCGTGATGCTCGCCAGCTTCGACGGCGTCGCGCCGGCCGCCCCCTTCGCGCTGACCAACACGCCGGGCGCGATCGCGACCATCCAGGCGCAAAGCGGCACGCCGCAGAGCGCCGTCGTCGGACAGCCGTTCGTTACGCCGCTGAAGGTGGTCGTGTCCGATGCGGACGGCAACGGCGTGTCCGGCGCGACCGTCACGTTCAGCGTCCCTGCGTCCGGCGCCAGCGCAACGCTTTCCCCGGCGACCAGTATCACGACCGACGCGATCGGCAACGCCGAAGTCGACGCGACCGCCAATGCGATTGCCGGCGGCTACACGGTCACGGCCGCAGTGCAGGGTGGCGCACTGACGGCGACGTTCGCCTTGACCAATACACCCGACATCGTCAGCGACACGATCTTCAGCAACGGCTTCGAGCTGCCGACGAAGCGCTGACATCAGCGGCGGCGGCGCAGACGGCGCCGCCGCCGTTCAATCGAAACCGTCGGAAAAAATCGTCTCCGCCGTATCGAGCTCGAACGCGCCGATATCGGCCGCCGGTCCGATCACGCGTGCGTGAGGATCGCCGCGCTGGTCCGAAGCGAGGGCTGCCGGACTGCTGCCCGCATCAATCGCGGGACTGCCGCTCTGCAACGCATGCGTACGCGTTTCCCCGCCGTTGTCGCGCAATGGACCCAGCCGCGCCGAAGCGTGGATCGTGTCGGCGAATTCGTAGCCGCCCGCGACGATGAGGTTGTGCGATCCTGAGACTTGCGCGTGCGAGCCCAGGGACAGATCGACCGCTTCGCCGCCTGCCGTGTTGCCCGAGATGATCGAGCTGCTCAGCGTGGTGGCTTGATCGAAGCCGGTCAGCACGCCGCCGCCGCGCGTGCCCCCGGCGCGATTGAACGCGACGGTGCTGTTGGCCAGGGTCAGCCAGGGCTGGGTGAACAGGCCGCCCGCGTCGCGGCCGGCACTGTTGCCGGAAATCGTGCTGTTGGTGATGACGGTGATGGAGGCGCCGAAATGGACGGCCATGATGCCGCCGCCGGTGTGGTCGGCGTGGTTGCCGTCGACGGTCGAGCCGAACAACATCACCGAATCGTGTGCGACGTGCGCGCCGCCGCCGTTGGCCTGGTCGCGGCCGTCGTTGTTCGGCGCCAGCGCCTGGTTCGACGAAAGTGTGCTGTCGACGAGCGCCAGCTCGCCGTAGCTTTCCGTGCCGCCGCCGAAGGCGCCGGCATACGCCGTGCCTCCCGGCAGCAAGGTGCCGGTCGGCGCCATCGTCGTCGCCGAGTTGCCCGACACCGTGCTGTGCAGCAGGTACAGCGATCCGGCTGCGTAGGCGCCGCCACCGAGCGCGCTGCCGGTCGCCGAGTAGACGCTGCAGCCTTGGATACGGCCGTTGGCGAGCACGATGTTGCCGTCGGCGTGCAATCCGCCGCCGCGCAGAATCGTCTGATCGAAGTCGTTGCGCACCATGCATCCGGTAACGTCGACGTGGTCCAGATCGAGGTTGCCGGCGGACGCGACGCAGCCGCCGGCGGTCGTGGCATAGCCCTGTGCGAGCCCGAGGCCGCGCAGGTGCAGCGTGCCGGTGCCGGTGTGGCGCAGCACACGATCCGCAGCCGCGGAGTCGATCGTCAATGCGCCGATGCCGGCGCCGATCAGCGTGAGGTCGTCCTGCGCGACGACGATGGCGCCGGTGGACAGCGTGATGGTGGTGCAGGCGAGCGCCGACAGGTCGATCGTGTCGCCGCTGGCCGCGAGCGCGACCGCTTCGCGCAGGCTCCCGGAACCGGTGTCGGCGCAACTGCCCACGCTCCAGGTCGTCGCAGGCCGCGCTGTCGATGCACCGGTGGCCAGCGGCGATGCAGCCGCTCCCAGGACCAGCGCGAGACCGGCGGCCAACGGCGTCGGCAGCGGTCGTCGTCCATTGCTGAGCGGCATGAGGGTCCCCCGAGCGTCATCGCCAGCCGCGATTATGGCTCGGTCGTCAGCCGGTGTGCTGCTGCGTCGCAAGACGCAGAGAAACGACGCCGCTCGCCGGAGCGGCGCCCATCGTGCCCGCCGCTCAGCCGCGCTTGCCGCGCGAGCGGAACTCGTCGAGACGGCCGTCGACCTGGTCGAGTATCGGTTCGATCGCTTCGCGCGCCTTCTCTGCGGCATTGAGCGTCGTGAAGTTGACCTGCTCACCGCCTCCGGTCCACAGCACGCTGCCGTCGATGCGGTACGCCTTGACGCCGAGCTGCACGGTGTACAGCGTCGAACTCTGGCCGTAGTAGTTGATCTGCTGCGAACCGACCGGACGCGCGTTGACGAACACGACCGCATCGGCCCTGCCGGCCAGCGCACCGAGGTTGGGACGGTCGCCATGCGTGCGGCCGCCTTCGATGACGCGGAATCCACGGCTCTGCAACAGGCTGACCATCGCGTCCTCGGCCGGCGAGGAGATCACGTCGTCGCCGGCGGCGACCACCGCAATCGTCGGCACGCGCGGCTTCGGCGGCGCGGCGGGTTTATCCGGCGGCGCGATCTTGGCGATGCGGACCGCCGTGGCATTCCCGCTGGTGTCGACCGATACGCCGGGCGCCTTCACACTCGTATTGCCGGCGCTGTCCACCACGACGCTGCTGCCGTCGGCCGATTGCACGACCTGGCTGCCGTCGGCACCGACCACGACGCGATTGCCGTCGCCGCTCTGCACGCTCGTGCCGGCATCGTTGACGACGACTTGCGGCGCGGCCGGAGGCGGCGGCACGGCCGGCGCGCTCGGTGCGACTGCATCGGCGCTGCCGGGCGCCGGGACCGGCGGCGGGGTCTCGGTCGAGTTGGCAATCGACGCCTTGATCGAATCGCTGGCCGAAGGTGCGGTCGCTGCTGAAGAGGTCGCAGCCGCCGTGGCCGGCGTCACGCTGCTCGACGAGGTCGTCGCCGGCTTGCCGACGAGGCCGGACAAGCCGGGGATATGGTCGCGGTAGGCGAACGCCGCGCCGGCGAGGCCGAGCAGCACGATCGTGGCGATCGCGCCCTGCAGCGCCGAGCTGCGCGGTTTGGCATGCACGGCCGTTGCGCGGTCGAGCACCGACTGGTGCGCCGCGGCCGGCACCGGAGTGGGTGCACGCGGAGGCGGCGGAGCCGGCAAGCCGGACGGCGTGATGCGCGTCGGCGCGCCGGGCGTCGCGCGCGGCGGCGTCGACGGCAGCACCGTCTGCGCGGAGATCGGCGTCTTCTGGCCGATCATCGTGGCCGCGGCCGGCGACAGCTTGGTCTGCGCCGTGATCGGGCCGCCCTTGGCGACCAGCGGATGCGCGTTGAGGTCGGCGACCAGATCGTGGCAGTTCTGGTAGCGGTCGGCCGGCTCCTTGGCGATCATCCTGGCCAGGATGCCGGCGATCTGCGCATCGGCGTCGGCGTTGAGCTGGCGCACGTCGGGAATCTCGGCGCGCACGACTTCGAGCATCAGGCCGAGCGGCGATTCGTCGTTGAACGGCATCTTGCCGGTCAGCATCTCGAACAGCACGATGCCGAGCGAGAAGATGTCCGAGCGCTGGTCGACCGGCTTGCCGAGGCAGACCTCCGGCGACAGATAGCCCGGCGTGCCGACGAACTCGCCCGTGGTGGTGAGCTTGCTCGACAGGTCGTGGTTCGACAGCGCGATGCCGAAGTCGGCGATCTTCACCGAGCCGCGGCTGGTGATCATCAGGTTGCCGGGCTTGATGTCGCGATGCACGACGCCGCGGTCGTGCGCGGTGGCGAGGCCGAGTGCGGTCTGCTGGATCACCTTGGCCGACTGCTCGACCGTGAGCTTGTGCTCGCGCTTGAGCATCGAGCCGAGCGACTCGCCTTCGACGAACTCCATGACGAAGTAGGTCTGGCCTTCGTCCTCGCCGATGAAATAGATCTGGATGATGTGCGGATCGTTGAGCGCGGCCATGCTGCGCGCCTCGCGCAGGAAGCGTTCCTTGATCGCCTCGTCGTGCGCCAGCGAATCGGCCAGCACCTTGATCGCGACGTAGCGGTTCAACGACGCCTCGTAGCCCTTGTAGACGACGCCCATGCCACCGCGGCCGAGCTCGGCAACGATGTCGTAATGACCCAGACGCGTTCTCATGACAGCCCCCATGAGGCGGATGCCTCGTGACGGAAAGCATCCTAGCACCGCCCTCCCGGGGGCGCGCCGGGACGTCCTTGGCGGTGGCTGCGCGACGCCGCGCACGCCGCTCCTGTGACGCAGTCGACAGGCCGGTGGCCGGCGCCGCGGCGATTGAGAGCCGTCATCGAAGCCGCCTAGACTCCGCGCAATGACTGCCTCCCGCTTCGGCAACCGGCCGATCCTCGTTCTGCTCGCCCTGCTCTGGCTCGCCGGCACGCTGCGGGCGTTCGCGCTGTGGTCGCACGACCCGCTCTACGCCTACGCGAACAGCTACGACCAGACCCGCTATACCAACTGCTTCGGTTTCTATCCGGAGCGGCCGGCGGACGTGCCGCCGCAGCAGAACAGCCCGCAGGCGCCGTTCGCGGCGTTCCGCTTCATCGCGACCGCCGATCCGATGTGCTACTGGTCGAGCGAACTCGCCTTCACCGGCGCGACGGCCCTGATCTGGCGGCTCGGCGAGGCCGCCGGCGGCGGGCAAACGCACGACGTGCGCTGGGTCGGCGCGCTGCGCTGGCTCGCCCTGCTGGCGTTGTCGATCGCGTTCTCACTGGCCTGGCTGCGCCGCGGCGACGGACGCGCCGCGCTGGTCAACGCGGCCCTGCTGCCGCTGCTGTTCGGCGACCCCGGCAATACGTTCTACCTGAACACGTTCTACGCGGAATGGACGTCCCTGCTCGCCGTCTACGCGCTGTTCGCCGCGACCCTGCTCTGGCGCGACGCGACGCGGGAACGCCGGCGCTTCGTGCTGCTCGCCGCGATCGCCTTCGTGCTGGCGACGAGCAAGATCCAGCACCTGCTGCTGCCGCTAGGGCTCGCGGTCGTCGTCGGCGTGCTCGACCGCGTGCGCCGGGATCGAGGCAGCGCCGATCGAAGCCGCTTCGGCTGGCGCGGCGTGGCGATCGGCTGCGGCGCGCTGGCCGGCTTCGCGCTGCAGTTCGTCCAGCTGCACCGCGACGGCGCGATGATGGCGGCGATCGACCAGTACAACCGCGCCGACGTCGTGTTCACCGCGCTGGTGCCGTTCGCCGAGGATCGTGCCGCGCTGCTGACCGAACTGGGCATCGATCCGGCGTGCGCGATCTACAGCGATCATCACGCCTGGGAATTCCCGGACCTGCCGGAAACCGTCTGCAGCGGCCTGTCCGGCTTCACGCGCGGCAAGGAACTGGCGACGCTCGCACGCCATCCGCAGATCGCCTTCCGCCTGCTGGGACACGGCATCCTCGGCCTCGATCCGTGGATCGCGAAGAACCTGGGCCAGGTCGAAGGCGGCGATTTCGCGACGATGCCGACGACGCAGCCGAGCATCGGCCGTGTGCTGCACGCGTGGCCGTTGCTGCAGCTGGCGATCCTGGCGCTGCCGCTGCTCGCCTTGGTCCTGCTGCTGATTCGACCGGGACTGCGGCGCGGTGCGCGCGCGCTCGATTTGGCCGCACTGACGACATCGACGATGCTGGCGACATTCGCGATCACGGTGCTCGGCGACGGCCTCGCCGATGCGGCCAAGCAAGGCCATCTGGTCGTCAACGCGGCACTGGCATTCCTCATCGTCGCCGTATTCGCGGCTTGGCCGACACGATCGGCGAGCCACTCCTTTCCTGTCGGCCCGGCGAAAGCCGGGATCCAGCGCTGAACGTGTGCATGGATGAAAAAGCGGGATCCCGGCCTTCGGCGGGATGACGACGCGAGGTGCGTTCGGGCGGCTAGAAGATCTCCGCCACGCAGCAGCGCAAGCTGCCGCCGGCTTTTTCGATCTCGTCGAGCTCGACGTCGGCGAGCACGAATCCGTTCCGCTCGATCGCGCTGCGTTGCGCAGGCTCCAGCGCGGCTGATGCGCGCGCGCTGAGCCACGCGCGCGCGGGCGTCAGCGCGATGGCATTGCCGGCGAACGCCTGCTTCTGCGCGATGCTGAGCGCGATCGCGTGGCCGCGATACGCGCTCGCGATGGCCGCCGGCACGGCGGGATCGCGAAAACCGTCCGCGGCGAGGACGGCGAGGCGGCCGGCGAGCAGCGCGAACACGACATTGGTGTGGTACTCGCCGGCGGCAAGCTCGAAGCAGAACGTCAGGCGCAATCCGAACGCCTCGTGCATCGCGCGCGCACCCGCGAGGTCGCAGCGCTCGGACAGGCCGCAGTAGCCGATGCCGCGTGCGCGGTCTATGACCAGCGAACCGGTCAGCTCGGCGACGACATCGCCGTGTGACAGATCCAGCACGCGATAGCCCATCGCGTCGCGAAAGAAACCGCGGATGTCGGCGCGTTCCGCCTCGCGCCGGCGCACGCGATGGCGCATGCGTCCGACGATCAGGCATCCGCGCGTCGTGGCGAACACGTTGTTCGGGAACAGGCCATCCGGCGCCTCGGGATCGCCGGGAAACGTGACGACCGGGACGTCGTCGCCGAGCGCTCGCGCAAGCGCCGCATGCTGGCGCGCCGCGCACTCGGGATCGAAGGCCGACGCCAGCTCCATGTAGCGGTTGTCCTCGGCCGATTCCCGCGCGAGACCTGCAGCGGCGGGAGCGACCAGGAACGCCGCGCGCGCCGTCGGCGCCGCGCGCGCCGGGAAGCGCTCGGCGGAAAACGCGGCAAGGAAGTCGGCGGGGTCGGTGACGAACATCAGCGCTTCGGCGTCTTCGCCGCCTCGGCGCATTCGCGCTCGCGGAAGCAGCCGACCAGATGGTCGTTGACCATGCCGGTCGCCTGCAGGAACGCATAGCAGATCGTCGAGCCGACGAAGCGGAAGCCGCGCTTGGCCAGCGTCTTGCTCATGCGATCGGACACCTCGGTCTTCGCCGGCACGTCGGCGCTGCCGTGCGGCCGGTTGCGCACCGGCGCGCCGCCGACGAACGACCACAGGAACGTGTCGAGGCTGCCGAATTCGTCGATCGCCGCCAGCGCCGCACGCGCGTTGTCGCGCACCGAAGTCACCTTGAGGCGGTTGCGGATGATGCCGGGGTCGGTCAGCAGCTTCTCGATGCGCGCGTCGCTGAGCTTGGCGCAGCGTGCGATGTCGAAGTCGTCGAACACGCGCCGATAGTGCGCCCGCTTGTCGAGCACGGTGCGCCAGGACAATCCGGCTTGCGCGCCTTCCAGGCAGATGAACTCGAACAGCGCGCGATCGTCGTGCAGCGGCAGGCCCCATTCTCGGTCGTGGTAGTCGCGCATGGCGTCGGTGGAACCGGCGGCCCAGCTGCAGCGTTTGCGATCGTCGCTCATCTCGTTCTCCGGCGCGGCTGCGTATCATACGAAGCTTCGCGCGCCCCGGCCGCTCCCTCGCGACGATCGCATGACCGCTTCTGCCAATGCCCGTCGCGGCACGCTGCTCGTGCTGCTGCTGCCGATCCTGCTGTGGAGCTACAACTGGATCGTGATGAAGCAGGTGCTCGCCTGGATCGGGCCGTTCGATTTCTCGGCGCTGCGCTACGGCTTCGGCGCGCTCATGCTGTTCGGCGTGCTGGTGGTGCGCGGCGAGTCGCTGAAACCACCGCCGTTGCTCGATACGGCGCTGATCGGCATCGCGCAGACCGCCGCTTTCCAGGCGCTCGTGCAATGGGCACTGGTGCAGGGTGGCGCGGGCCGCACCGCCCTGCTCGCCTACACGATGCCGTTCTGGGCCGTGCTGCTCGGTTGGCTGCTGCTGGCCGACCGGCCCGGCCCTCGCCAGTGGCTGAGCCTGGCCGTGGCGGCCTGCGGCCTGGTCTTCGTGCTGGAGCCGTGGAACGGCGTCGGCGGCGCGCAAAGCGCCACGCTCGCGATCGTCGGCGGGCTGTGCTGGGCGGCCGGCGTGGTGCTGTCCAAGCGTCTGTTCCAGCGAGGCGGCGTCCGTGCGTTGTCGCTGACGGCCTGGCAAATGGCGATCGGCGCGCTGGCGCTGACCATCGTCGCGCTGGCGACGCACGAAAAGCCGATCGCGTGGACGAATTTCCTGATCGGCGCCCTCGTCTACAACGCAGTATTGGCGTCGGGCGTGGCGTGGCTCTTGTGGTCGTGGGTCGTCGAGCAACTGCCGGCGAACGTGGTCAGCCTGTCGAGCCTCGCCGTACCGATCGCCGGCATCGCGTTCGCCTGGGCGATCCTCGGCGAGCGGCCCACGCTGTCCGAAGGCATCGGCATCGCGCTGATCGCGACCGCCCTGCTGATCGTCAACCTGCGTCGCGCGCCGCGCGTGCCGGCATCGGGTTGATCTGCCGCGGCGCCCGTTTCGAGCGCCACCGAACGGCGAGCCGGTGCGTCAGCCGAGTCCGCGCGCCATGATCACCGCCGCGAGCGGCACCAGCGCGAGCAGGTGCATCTCGATCAGCACCCAGCGGCGCGCGCGCGACCAGTCGCCGTCGGACACGCGATAGCCAGCGTCCGCGCGGGCGGCCTTGCGCCAGGCGAGGAACGCGCGCGTCGGCGCGATCGAGAGCAGGCCGATCAGCACGAACAAACCGATCTTCACGTGGAAGACCGGGTTGTGCGCATAGAACGTCCAGCCCTTGATGCCGAACACGGCGCGCGCCGCGCCACTGGCCAGCACCGCGCCGGCCGCGATGCCGAAGCCGGCATCGGCGCGCGCCAGACGCACGAGGTCGAGCGCCGCGGCGCCGACGTTCAACAAGGTCCATTCGCGCGCCAGGAACCACAGCAGTGCGAAGATCGACAGGAAGTGCAGGTAGGCCAGGATCGCATCGGTCCACATCGCTCAGCCCTCGCGAAAATAACCATCCAGATCGACATTGCCGCCGGACAGGATGATGCCGACGCGGCGGCCGGCGAAACGCTCGCGATGGCGCAGCAGCGCGGCGAAGGCGATCGCCGACGACGGCTCGACGATCAGCTTCAGGCGCTCCCACAGCAGCCGCATCGCTGCCACCGTCTCGCTGTCGTCGATCGGCAGCACGGTCACGTCGTACTGCCGCAGCAGCGCAAAATTGACTGCACCGATCAGACCGCGCAGGCCGTCGCAGATCGTGTTCGGGACGAGCTCGGTCACGCGTTCGGCGCGGCGCATCGATTCGAACGCGTCCGCAGCGCCGGTAGGTTCCGCGGCGTAAACGGCCGTGTGCGGCGACAGTGCACGCGTCGCGATCGCGCTGCCGCCGATCAGGCCGCCGCCGCCGACCGGCGCGATCAGCGCATCGAGCGGACCGGTCTCGCGCAACAGCTCCATCGCCGCGGTGCCCTGGCCGGCGATCACCACCGGATCGGTGTAAGGATGCACCAAGGTCGCGCCGGTTTCCTGCCGGATGCGTTCGGCCGTTTCCTCGCGCGCGGCCAGCGTCGGCGCACAGCGATGCACGACGGCGCCGTACGCGCGGATGCCGGCGAGCTTGGCCTCGACCGCGCCTTCGGGCACGACGACGTGCGCGGGGATCGAACGCGTGCGCGCCGCCAAAGCGAGCGCGGCGCCGTGGTTGCCGGACGAATGCGTGACCACGCCGCGCTCGGCGACCGCTTGCGCGAGCGACCACACGGCGTTGCACGCGCCGCGGAACTTGAACGCACCGACACGCTGCAGGTTTTCGCATTTGAAATGAATCTCGGCGCCGGCGAGCGCGTCGAGCGAATGCGAGCGCACGACCGGCGTACGCTGCGCGTGGGCGGCAATGCGTGCGGCGGCGGCTTCGATATCGGCGAATTGGGGTAGCGCGGTCGGGGCGGACACGGACGGCTCGGGCCTGGTCGGGACGGGCGCCGACGATACACGCGCGCGGACGACGCATGCTAGCCTGCGCGCCCCGATCGACCCGGTCTCATCCATGTCTTCTCCCGCTGCCGATGGCGCCAAGGCGCCGGTATTGCTGCGCGACTATCGCGCGCCGGCATGGCGCGTCAGCGAGGTCGAACTCGAGTTCGATCTCGATGCGAGCGAAACCATCGTCTGCGCGCGCCTGCGGGTCGAGCAGGATCCGGCGCAGCCCGATGCGCCGCTGCAGCTCGATGCCGAGCAGCTCGACATCCTCGAGGTGCGCGTCGACGACCGCGTGCTCGCCGCCGGCGAGTACGCACACGTGGCCAACGTGCTCACGCTCCGTTCCGTCCAGGCGCGCGCGGTGATCCAGACGCGCGTGCGCATCCGGCCGGCAGCCAATTCCGCGCTGCAGGGGTTGTATCTCAGCGGCAGCGAGCCACGAAGCTTCCTGCTGACGCAGTGCGAAGCCGAGGGCTTTCGCCGCATCACGCCGTTTCCCGATCGCCCCGACGTGCTCGCGCGCTACACCGTCACGCTGCGTGCGGACCGCTCGCGCTATCCGCTGCTGCTCGCCAACGGCAACGCCGACGGCGCCGGCGAGCTCGACGACGGCCGCCACTGGGCGCGCTTCGTCGATCCGCACCCGAAACCGAGCTACCTGTTCGCGCTGGTCGCCGGGAAGCTCGCTTCGATCGAGGATGCGTTCGTCACCGCCGAAGGCCGCCGCGTGCGCCTGGTGATCCATGCCGAGGCCGACGCCATCGCACGCTGCGGCTGGGCGATGCAGTGCCTGAAGATGGCCATGCGCTGGGACGAGGAGCGCTTCGGGCGCTGCTACGACCTCGACGTGTTCCATGTCGTCGCGACGCACGATTTCACCATGGGCGCGATGGAGAACAAGGGCCTCAACATCTTCAACGCGAAATACCTGCTGGCCGACCCCGACCATGCGACCGACGACGACTACCGCCACGTGCTCGCGGTCGTCGGCCACGAATATTTCCACAACTGGAGCGGCAACCGCGTGACCTGCCGCGACTGGTTCCAGTTGAGCCTGAAGGAAGGCCTCACCGTCTACCGCGAGCAGGAATTCGAATCCGACCTCGCCTCGCGTACCCTGCGCCGCATCGAGGATGTGCGCGTGCTCTGGCGCGCGCAGTTCAGCGAAGACGCGGGGCCGCTCTCGCATCCGGTGCGGCCGGACCGCTACAGCGAGATCAACAACTTCTACACGGCCACCGTCTACGAGAAAGGCGCCGAGATCGTGCGCATGCTGGCCAGCGTGCTCGGCCGCGACGGCTTCCGGCGCGGTCTCGACCTGTACTTCGAGCGCCACGACGGCAGCGCCGCGACGATCGAGGATTTCGTCGGCGCCCTCGGCGAAGCGAACGGACACGACCTCTCGCCGTGGCTGGCCTGGTACGCGCAGGCCGGCACGCCGGAACTGGAGGCGAGCGCGCGCTACGACGCGCGAGCACGCACGTACGAACTCACCGTGAGCCAGCGCACGGCGCCGACGCCGAGCCAGCCGCGCAAGCAGGCGCTGCCGATTCCGCTCGCGCTCGCGCTGTTCGACGCCGGCGGCACCGCGCTGCCGTTGCGGCTCGACGGCGAATCGGCCGCGTCCGGGCGCGAGCGCGTGCTGACGCTCAGCGCCGAGAGCGCGACCTTCCGCTTCGTCGATATCGCCGCGCGGCCAGTCGCATCGCTGCTGCGCGGCTATTCCGCACCGGTTCGCCTGACGTGGAACGCCGACGCGGCCGATCTCGCGCTGCAGGTCCGCCACGACGACGACGGTTTCAACCGCTGGTTCGCCGCCGACGCGCTGGAACGCCGCCTGTTCGCGCAGACCTTGGCCGCCGGAGAACCCGACGCGCGCCTGCTCGGCGCGTGGACGGCGTGCCTCGCGGGAGCGCTCGGCGAAGCTGCCGCAGACCCGGCCCTGGCCGCCGAGATCCTGACGGTCGCCGATGCCAATTCGCTCGCCGACGGCCTGCGCGAGATCGACCCGGAAGCCGTGCATCGCGCACGTGCTTCGATCGAAACCGCGCTCGCGCGCGCGCTGGCCGAACCGTTGCTGGCGCTCTACCGCAGCCTGACCGTCGCCGACGACATCGCGATCGAACTGCCCGCGCAGGCGCGGCGGCGCCTGCGCAATGCCTGCCTGGCCGCGCTGTGCCGTGCCGACGAGCGCCATCTGGACTTGGCCGAAGCGCAAGCGGCGCAGGCACGCAATCTGACCGACCGCCTGGCCGCGCTCGCCTGCCTGTTGAGCGCACGGGCGCCGTCGGCGGATGCGGCATCGGCCGCCTTCGCCGAACGCTATGCGGATGACGCACTGGTGCTCGACAAGTGGCTCTCGCTGCAGGCGACGCAGACGCATGCGGACACGCTCGCACACGTGGAGGCGCTGACCTCGCACGAGGCGTTCCGCTGGACCAATCCGAACAACGTCTATGCCTTGCTCGGCGCGTTCGCGCTGCGCAATCTGCGCGTGTTCCATCGTGCCGACGGTGCCGGCTACCGCCTGGTCGCCGATGCCATCATCCGCCTCGATGCGATCACGCCGCAGGTCTCGGCACGGCTGGCGACGGCGTTCGGGCCGTGGCGCCGCTACGAACCGGTACGCCGCGCGCAGATGCTGCACGAGCTGCGGCGCATCGCGGCGCGCGGCGGCAACTCGCCGGATCTGGCCGACATCGTCGAACGCAGCCTCGCCGGCTGAGCCTGGCTCGGGCAAAAAGAAAGGCCGCGCGATGCGCGGCCTTTCGGATCGAATTCTTTCCCCAGCGTCTTGCGATATCAGGCCGGCAGTTTGGCCAGCGCTTCGTTGATGCGTGCGCAGCGCGATTCCAGCTGGCCGACCGTGTCGTTCGCCGCTTCGTGCATGCGGGCGTCGTCGATCGCCATTTCCAGGCGGCCGAGTTCGATCATGAGGTCGTGGCGCAGAAACAGCGGATTGAAGCTTGAAGTGGCGATGTTGTTCATGGCGGTCGGCTCCTGGTTTTCCCGTAGACAGTCCAGAGCAAGCACCGTGCCAGCGGTGACGAATCGTGTCTTGGGCCTCCGTTTCATTGCGAAAGGCCGATCGCGTACGCATGATCGAATCCGCGCCGACACTGCTCGTCGGAATCTGACCTGCGTCGCAATGCCACCGCGTGCGACGACAGGATTTCGCGATCAACGTCACACTCTGCCAGTCGTCTGTGACCGGCGGGGGACTTGGCCAGGGCACCGGCGCGCGAAGGCACCCGGATTTCGCGCTCACTGGCGCCCGGCACAAGGTCCTCTTGGATTCCCCCTGTTCCTACGACCGCCGGGCGCCAGCCTCACGGCGGGCGCGGCATAGGCGCGCAGGCAGCGGCTTGCGAGGCGGCGGAACCGGCGCTAACGTGCAGCCGGCGCGGGGCTCGGCCTGCTCGCAGAATCTGCGGCGGGTCCAAGCCCTCGAGAGCGTATTCGGAAGAGTCGCGCTGACACGCGCGGGACTGAAAGGAAAAGAACCCCCACCGACGCAAACCGGCCCCTGAATTCCGGCGCTCGACGTGCTCGCATACGCCGCGCGCCGGTGGGAGTTCCCCTTTTCGAGCAGGTTCCGTGCCAGCATCGTTGCGGCGGCTTGCTAGAATGAGCTATTCGTGGCCGGCAGTGCTGCCGCCATTCCTTGCGTCCTCGCGGACGGACCGAGCGTGTCATGTACGAATACGACGTCATCGTGGTGGGTGGTGGCCACGCGGGCACCGAGGCCGCGCTCGCCAGCGCACGCATCGGCGCGCGCACCCTGCTGCTGACCCACAACATCGAGACGATCGGCCAGATGAGCTGCAACCCGGCCATCGGCGGCATCGGCAAGGGTCATCTGGTCAAGGAGATCGACGCGCTCGGCGGCGCGATGGCCTGGGCCGCGGACCGCGCCGGCATCCAATGGCGCACGTTGAACGCGTCGAAGGGGCCGGCCGTACGGGCGACGCGCTGCCAGGCCGACCGCGTTCTGTACAAAGCGGCCATCCGGCGTCGGGTCGAGACACAGGCGGGGCTGGACATCTTCCAGCAGGCCGTCGACGGCCTGCTGATCGAAGGCGAGCGCATCGGCGGCGTCATCACCCAGGGGGGCCTGCGCTTTCGCGCCCGGGCGGTCGTGCTGACGGCGGGCACCTTCCTGGCCGGCAAGATCCACGTCGGCATGAGCCAGTACGCCGGCGGCCGCGCCGGTGACCCTCCTGCACTGAAGCTGGCGGAAACGCTGCGCGAACTGCCGCTCGGCGTCGGACGACTCAAGACCGGCACGCCGCCGCGCATCGACGGCCGCACGATCGACTACGCGCGGCTCGACGAGCAGCCCGGCGACGATCCGGTTCCGGTGTTTTCGTTCCTCGGGTCGGGTGCCGACCATCCGCGCCAGGTCAGCTGCTGGATCACGCATACCAGCGAACGCACCCACGAGATCATCCGCGGCGCGCTCGACCGCTCGCCGCTGTACGGCGGCGTCATCGAAGGCACCGGCCCGCGCTACTGCCCGTCGATCGAAGACAAGGTCGTGCGCTTCGCGGACAAGAGCTCGCACCAGATCTTCATCGAGCCGGAAGGCCTGGAAACCCCCGAGATCTATCCGAACGGCATTTCGACCTCGCTGCCTTTCGACGTGCAGCTCGACCTCGTGCGCTCGATCCGCGGCCTCGAACACGCGCACATCACGCGTCCCGGCTACGCGATCGAATACGACTATTTCGATCCGCGCGGCCTCGAACCCTCGCTCGAGACCAAGCACCTCCGGGGCCTGTATTTCGCCGGCCAGATCAACGGCACGACCGGCTACGAAGAGGCGGCTGCGCAGGGTCTCATTGCCGGCTTGAATGCCGCTCGCGCGACGCAGGGCCGCGAGGCGTGGACGCCGCGCCGCGACGAGGCGTACATCGGCGTGCTGATCGACGATCTCGTCAGCAACGGCACGAGCGAGCCCTATCGCATGTTCACCTCTCGCGCGGAGTACCGCCTGCACTTGCGCGAAGACAACGCGGACCTGCGCCTGACCGAACGCGGCCACGAACTCGGCTGCGTGCCCGCCGATCGCTACGAGGCGCTGTGCCGCAAGCGCGACGCCATCGCGCACGAAACCGAACGCCTGCGCGCCCTGTGGGCGACGCCGGCGAACGCGCTCGGCCGCGCCGTCGAGCAGCGGCTCGGCATCGCGGTATCGCGCGAGACGGCCGCGCTCGACCTGCTGCGCCGGCCCGAAGTCGCCTACCGCGACCTCGTCGGCGTCGACGGCATCGCGCCCGGCGTCGAGGACCCGCACGTCGCCGAGCAGGTCGAGGTGACGACCAAGTACGCCGGCTACCTCGAACGCCAGCACGACGAGATCGAGCGCAACCGCCGTCACGACGACAGCGCGATTCCCGCGACGTTCGACTACGACAGCGTGCGTGGACTTTCCGCCGAGGTGCTGGCCAAGTTCAAGCACGTGCGTCCGCAGACGATCGCGCAGGCACGGCGGATTTCCGGCGTCACGCCCGCGGCGGTGTCGCTGCTGCTGATCCATCTCAAGCGCGGCGCGCGCCGCGTCGCCTGACGGACGAGCATGCGCATCCTCGTGGTCGAAGACGACGCGCTGGTCGCCGATGCGATCCGGCGCGGCCTCGCCAAGGCCGGCTACGCGGTCGACCATGTCGGCTCGGCCGAACAGGCGACCAGCGCGATGGAAAGCGAGAGTTTCGATCTCGCCGTGGTCGACATCGGCCTGCCCGGCACGGACGGGCTGACCCTGCTGCAGCGCATGCGCCGCACCGGCACGGCGCTGCCGGTGCTGATCCTGACCGCGCGCGACGCCCTCGCCGATCGCGTCAGTGCGCTCGATCTCGGCGCCGACGACTACCTGGTCAAGCCGTTCGAACTGCCCGAGCTGATCGCGCGCTGCCGCGCCCTGATCCGGCGCAGCCGCTCGGCGACGAATTCCGACCTCGTGATCGGCCCGCTGCGTCTCGAACTCGGCGCGCACCGCGTCGAAGTCGACGGCGTCGCGGTCAACCTGACGCGGCGCGAATGGGCCGTGCTCGAGTGCCTCGCGCTGAACGTCGGCCGCGTCGTCGCGAAGGAGCGCCTCGTGCAGGCAATCGCGAGCTGGGACGAGGAGATCGGCGCGAACGCGATCGAAGTCTACGTCTCGCGGCTGCGCACCAAGCTCGGCGGCGCGACGCCGATCAGAACCGTACGCGGGCTCGGCTACCGGCTCGACGATGCAGCCAGCTGAAGGTACGCCTTCGATCCGGCGCCGCCTGCTGCTCCTGCTGCTGGCGCCGTTGTCCCTGCTGCTCGGCCTCGGCGTGTTCATCGACTACCTCAGCGGCACTTCGCCGATCCGCACGGCCTACGATCGCGCGCTCCGCGAAGATGCGCTGGCGATCGCCGCGCACCTGCGCGACGAGGACGGCAACGGCCGCATCGACGCGGACCTGCCGCCGCAGGCGGTCGCCGTGCTGCGCGCGGACAGCGTCGATTCGATCTACTACGCCGTGCGCGACGCCGACGGCACGCTGGTCAGCGGCGACGGCGACCTGCCGACGGAACCGCCGCGCGGCGACAACCCGTCCTTCCGCGACATCCAGTTTCGCGGCGAGCCGATCCGCATCGGCAGCTACGCCACGCGCGTGGGCAACGCCGCGGTCACGATCGCGATCGCCGAGACCACGCGCAAGCGCGTCGCCGCGACCACGCGCATCCTGACCTCGATCGTGTTGACCGACCTGCTGCAGCTCGCCGGCACGCTGCTGCTGGTCTGGCTCGGCGTGCGCTACGGACTGCGTCCGCTGCGCGATCTCGGCGCGCAGATCCGCCAGCGCTCGGCGCGCGATCTCGCGCCGCTCGACGCGCCGGTGCCGATCGAGGTGCAGCCGCTGGTCAATGCACTGAACAACCTGTTCGATACCGTACGCGCCGCCGCGCACTCGCAGCAGCAATTCCTGGCCAATGCCGCGCATCAGCTGCGCACGCCGCTGACCGGCATCATCGCGCAGCTCGAACTGCTCGCGCGCGATCCGGCCGGTGCCGCGATTCGCGAACAGCTGCTCGACCTGCACCAGGGCAGCCGCCGTCTCGCCCACACCGCCAACCAGCTGCTCGCGCTCGCGCGCGCGGAGCCGACGGCGAACACGCAGGACCAGTTCCACGAGCTCGATCTGGCGGCGCTCGCCGGCGACGGCGTCGCCGACCATCTGGATCGTTCGCTGGCCGAACAGATCGACCTCGGCGCCGACGCGCAGCCGGCACGCGTATTCGGCAGCGCCTGGCTGCTGCGCGAGCTCCTCGCCAACCTGATCGACAACGCGCTCAGCTACACGCCGGCGGGCGGCAATGTCACCGTGCGCTGCGGCCGTGTCGGTGCCGGCGCGTTTCTCGAGGTCGAGGACGACGGCCCCGGCATTCCCGCCGACGAGCGCGCGCGCGTGCGCGAACGCTTCTACCGCCTGCCGGGATCGCGCGGCAACGGCTGCGGCCTCGGGCTTGCGATCGTGGAAGAAATCGCGCGCGCGCACGAAGCGAAGCTTTCCATCGACGACGGCCCCGGCGGTCACGGCACGCGCGTGCGCATCGAGTTCGCGCGCCGCGTCTAGCGCTCGATCGGCGCACGCGGCGGCGAGAAATCCACCGGCCGATCGGCTGCCGGATCGCCTGCGCGGCGTTTACTTCATCCTCACAAAAACACACCGGCGATTGTCAGGTTGTTGAAAGCCTTGCGCGGGTAAGCTTTCTCTGCGGCACGCACCCACGATCGCTTCTTTCCCCAGGGAAGCCTCAGCGTGACCGCCCAGGGCGGCCCATACTCCCCAGGTGGGCCGCCTTTTCTTTGCCTGCCGTTCGGCGGACGACTTCTCGTCCTTCCCCATTCGTTGTCTCGTGCGCGCGCAGATGCGCGTCGATGCTGTTGCACGGCTGTTGCACGCGCGAATGTGACGGCCGTATTAACGGCTGCTGTCTTCGTTCGTTGCGGTGCCGCATTTGTCAGGTCGACGAAAGCGTGCACGACTAGAGTGCCGTCGCGTGGAGTCCCGCCGAGCTCTGCCTGCGCGCTGCCGCGCAGGGTGCCGGGCCGACCCATCGAACGCTTTCTTTCCGCTTCGTCGCATCGTGCTCATGAGCCATCCTCGACAGATCGTCATCTGGATCGCGGGACTTGCCGCCGTTCTGCCCGGCAGTCACGCGCGCGCCGATGCCGGCGCTGCGGTCGACGCGCCGCTGACCCTGCAGCGCGCGCTCGAACGCATGCGCCTGCACGACCCGAACGTCGCCGTCGCGCAAACCGCGGTGGACCAGGCCGCGGCCGACCGTACGACCGCCGCCGAGCGTCCGAACGCGACGCTGAGCTACGGCACGTCGAAGATCGACACCGCCGGACACAACGGACCGGGCTCGCTGTGGGACAAGTCGTTCGACACGATCGTCAGCGTCGAACAGCCGTTCGAGCGCGGCGGCAAGCGGCGCCACCGCATCGCGCTGGCCGAGGCGAATCTCGATGCCACGCATTCGGACTACGCCGACACGCTGCGACAGGAACGTTTCGCCGTGACGCAGGCCTATTGGGAACTCAAGCGCGCGCAGGAGAAGAGCGATTCCGCCCGCGCGCTGGCCGCGATCGAGCACCGCGCACTCGACGCGGCGGAGCTGCGCCTGAAGCACGGCGACATCGCCGCACTCGACGTCGAGCGCCTGCGCATCGGCGCGGCCGAAGCCGACAACGGCGTCGAGGAGGCCGCCGGCGCGCTCGACGATGCTCGGGTCGCGCTGGCCGCACTGCTCGACGTGCAAGCGCCGTCCGCGGCGCTGGAGGCGGTCGACGAGTGGCCCGGCCCCGGCTTCGCCGCGCCCGCCCCGGACACCGCGCTGGATAGCCGGCCGGACGTCCAGGCGGCCAAACAACGCGTCGCCGCCGCGCAGGCCGAGCTCGACCTCGCCCACGCGCAGCGCAAGCGCGACATCACGGTCAGCGGCAACTACGAGCACAATCCGACGCCGTTCGGCCATTCAATGGTCGGCTTCGGCGTATCGGTGCCGCTGTTCACCGGCAATCGCTTCGACGGCGAGATCGAACGCGCCAACGCCGACCTCGACGCCGCCAATGCGCTGCTCGCCCGGGCGCGCACGCGTGCACGCGCCGACGTCGGCCGCGCGATCGACGACGCACGCAGCTCGAACGCGCGCGTGCACCGCTACGACAGCGATCTGGTCGAACGGGCGCGCCGCGCCGAACAGACCGCGGAGACCGCGTATGCGCGCGGCGGGCTGGCGCTGGCCGACCTGCTCGACGCGCGGCGCGACCTCAAAGCCGTCGAAGACGACGCGACCGATGCGCGCGCGGATTTCGCCGAAGCGCTCGCCGCCCTTGCCGCCGCCGCACCGATGATCGCGTCCTCGCCATGAAAAAACGCACACTGATCGCCTGCATCGTCCTGGTACTGCTGCTCCTGCTCGGCACGCTCGCCTGGCGCGTCGCTTCGCGCGGCGTCGCCGCGGCGGCGCCTGCCGCGCCCGCGCAAGCGGCCCCGAGCGATACCTTGCGCTACCCGCCGGGCGCCGAGCAGTTGAGCTATCTCGACATCGAGCCGGCCGCCGCGCTCGCCGCGCCGGCGCTGGATGCGCTGCCCGGCAAGCTCGCCTTCGACGAGGACCGCACCGTGCGCGTCGCCTCGCCGGTGCTCGGCCGCGTCAGCGAGCTGGTCGCGCAGCCGGGCAGCGCCGTCAAGGCCGGCGACGTGCTGGCCTGGCTCGACTCGCCGGACTTCGCGCAGGCGCGCGCGGATGCGCGCAAGGCGCAGGCCGACTTCGCACTGAAGCGCAAGGCGCTCGATCGTACGCAGGCGCTGACCGAGCTCGGCGTGCTCGCGCGCAAGGACCAGGAGAGCGCCGAGGACGACCTGGCCCAGGCCAAGGCCGAACTCGAGCGCGCCGACAGCGTGCTGAAGAACCTCGATCCGTCGGGCGGCAGCGCGCGCTATGCGCTGCGCGCGCCGATCGCCGGTATCGTCGTCGACCGCACGATCAATCCGGGCATGCAGGTACGCCCGGATGCGACGGCGCCGCTGTTCGTGATTACCGACCCCACGCGCCTGTGGGTGAGTTTCGAGCTGGCCGAGCAGGACCTCGGCAAAGTGCATGTCGGGCAAGCCGTACGCGTCGACGTCGACGGCTTCGCCGATCGCCACTTCGACGGCCGCGTCAGCCTGATCGGCGCCGCACTGGATCCGGCGACGCGCCGCATCGGTGTGCGCGTCGCGCTGACCGACGGCGATGCGGCGCTGAAGCCCGAGCTGTTCGCACGCGTCAGCCCGCTCGCCGACGACGCCGGCAAGCAGGTCGCCGTGCCGAATTCGGCCCTGGTCAGCATCGGCCTGCATCACTACGCCTTCGTCGAGGAGTCGCCCGGCGTGCTGAGGCGGCGCGAGCTCGAACTCGGCGTGGTCGGCGAACAGCATGCCTTCGTGCTGGCCGGCATCCGGCCCGGCGAGCGCGTCGTCACGCGCGGCGCAGTGCTGCTCAACGCCGAACTGGGGCAGGCGGAGTGAGCGCGCGCGCGGTGGTCGGCCCGATGCAGCGGAAGGACGCGCCGTCCCGATGAAGTCGCTGATCGAGTTCGCGCTGAAGCAGCGCGTGTTCGTCGTCGCGATCACGCTGATGATCGCGATCGCCGGACTGTATGCGTTCTCGGAACTGCCGGTGCAGGCGTTCCCCGACGTCCAGGACGTGCAGGTGCAGATCATCACGCTGGTCGCGGGGCAGGCGCCCGAAGAAGTCGAGCGCGCGGTGACGCTGCCGATCGAGCGCACGATGTACAGCGTGCCGAAGCTGACCCAGCTGCGCTCGGTCTCGATGACCGGCCTTTCGGTCGTGACGCTGACGTTCGCCGACGGCACCGACGACTATTTCGCGCGCACGCAGGTGCTGGAGAAGCTCTCCGGCATCACCCTACCGACCGGCGTGCAGCCGACGCTGGGCCCGCTCTCGACCGCGGTCGGCGAAATCTATCGCTACCTCGTCGAAGCGCCGCCGTCGATGCCGCTCGACGAGGTGCGCGCGATCGAAGACTGGCAGATCGAACCGGGGCTGCGCCAGGTGCCGGGCATCGCCGACATCAACGGCTTCGGCGGCGCCATCCGCGAATACCAGGTGCGCGTGCATCCGGAGCTGCTGCGCAAGTACGGCCTTTCGCTCGAGCAGGTCGCGCAGGCGCTGCAGGCCAACTCGTCCAACACCGGCGGCGGCCTGCTCAAGCGCGGCGACGAAGACCTGGTCGTGCGCGCGATCGGCTTGTTCAAGACGGTCGACGACATCGGCCGCGTGCCGATCGCCGTGCACGATGGCCAGCCGATCCTGGTGCGCGACATCGGCGAGGCGGCGATCGGCGAGCGCCAGCGCGCCGGCATCGTCGGCTACGACCACCAGGACGACGTCGTCGAAGGCATCGTCGTGATGACCAAGGGCGAGGACCCGGCCAAGGTCATTGCCGCGTTGAAGGCGCGCGTGGCCGACCTGCAGTCGCAGCTGCCGCCCGGCGTTAAGATCCATCCGATCTACGATCGCACCGAGCTGGTCAATCACACGGTCGACACCGTCAGCGAGAATCTCGCCACCGGCGCGGTGCTCGTGATCGCGGTGCTGCTCGTCTTCCTGCGCAGCTGGCGCGCCGCGCTGATCGTCGCCTGCGTGATCCCGCTCGCGCTGCTGACGGCATTCCTGCTGATGCACCTGCGCGGCGTCGATGCGAACCTGATCTCGCTCGGCGCGGTCGACTTCGGCATCATCATCGACAGCGCCGTCGTGCTGGTCGAGGCGCTGATGGTGCGCCTCGCGCTCGAAGCCGCGCGCGCCGCGGCGACGCCGGCGACGCGCCTGGATGCCCTGCAGCAGACCACGGCGATGCTGGCCGAGCCGGTGATCTTCTCGAAGGCGATCCTGATCCTGGCGTTCCTGCCGATCTTCACGTTCCAGCGCGTGGAGGGAAAGATCTTCGCGCCGATGGCGATGACGCTCGCGTTCGCGCTGCTCGGCGCCGTCGTCTTCACGCTGACCTTCGTGCCCGCGCTGCTGTCGTGGGCCGTGCGCAAGCCCGGCATGGAGGAGCGGCACAGCGGCTGGATGGAGCGGCTGCAGCGCCGCTATCGCACGGACCTGGCGCGCTGGGCGCGGCATCCGCGGCTGGTGATCGGCTCCGCGGCGGCGCTGCTGGTGCTCGCGCTCGCGCTCGCGCCGCTGCTCGGCAGCGAGTTCCTGCCCAAGCTCGACGAAGGCAACATCTGGCTGACGATCGACCTGCCGCCGTCGACCGCGCTGGTCAAGACCAAGGAGATCGAGCAGCGCATCCGCGCGATCCTGCTGTCCTACCCCGAGGTCGCATCGGTGATCAGCCAGGCCGGGCGGCCCGACGACGGCACCGATCCGAAGGGGCCCAACAACATCGAGATCATGGCCGACCTGAAGCCGCACGGCGAGTGGCGCTTCGCGGACAAGGAAGCGCTCGTGCGCGACATGGAGAAGAAGATCCACGCGATGCCGGGCGTGCCGACGAACTTCTCGCAGTACATCGAGGACAACGTCGAGGAGGCGCTGTCGGGCGTCAAGGGCGAGATCGCGGTCAAGGTGTTCGGCCGCGACCTCGACGTACTCGCGACGAAGAGCCGCGAAATCGCCGACGTGCTGCGCAGCGTTCGCGGAGCGGCCGACGTCGAGGAGATCGAGATCGGCGGCCAGACCGAGCTCGACATCGCGCTCGACCGCGCGGCGCTTGCGCGCTACGGCATCAACGTCAACGACGCGGCGACCACGGTGGCCACCGCGCTCGGCAGCGCGACCGCCGGCAGCTTCTACGAGGGCGATCGCATCTTCGACGTGACCCTGCGCCTGGCCGCGCCGTATCGCGACTCGGTCGAAAAGGCAGCCGAGCTACCGGTGACTCTGCCCGGCGGCGCGGGCGTCGTACCGCTCGGCGAGGTCGCGCGCATCGAAGTGCGCCAGGGCGCCGCGCGCGTGATGCGCGAATCCGGCAGCCGCATCGCGGCGGTGAAGGCGAACGTGCTCGGGCGCGACCAGGGCAGCTTCGTCGACGAAGCGATGCGACGCGTCGCGGCCGAAGTGAAGCTGCCGCCGGGCTACCGCATCGCCTGGGGCGGCCAGTTCGAGAATCAGAAACGCGCGACCGCGCGGCTCGCGGTGATCGTCCCGCTGTCCCTGGTCGGCATCTTCGTCCTGCTGTTCTGGATGTTCCGCTCGATCCGCAAGGCGCTGCTGATCCTGGCGACCGTGCCGTTCACGCTGATCGGCGGCCTCGCCGGACTCGCGCTGGCCGGCTTGCACCTGTCGATCTCGGCCGCGGTCGGCTTCATCGCGGTGGCCGGCATCTCGGTGCAGAACGGCGTGATCATGGTCGAGCAGATCATCGCGCTGCAGCGTCAAGGCTCGGCGCTGGACGCCGCGGTCATCGAAGGCGCGACGCAGCGTTTGCGTCCGATCCTGATGACGGCACTGATGGCGGGGTTCGGTCTGCTGCCGGCCGCGCTGTCGCACGGCATCGGCTCGGAGACGCAACGACCTTTCGCGGTCGTCATCGTCGGCGGCATCGTCTCGGCAACACTGATCGCGCTGAACCTGCTGCCGCTGCTGTTTCCGTTGATCGTCGGCGAACGGGAATGACGCCGGCGGCCAGGTGCGCCCCGAGTGCGGCGCGCTGGCGCGCCGCACCCGGCCGATTACTTGCGCTTGGTCGCGTCGACCTTTTCCTGCGCCATCTGCAGCGCCTTGTTGGCCGCGTCGACGAGCGACTTGATCTCGCCGTCGGCGAGCGTACCGCCGCCGGTCTTCTCGTTCCACAGCACGTCGCCGTTGTCGCCCCAGCCGACGGTCGCGCCGCCCTTCTGCTGGATGACCATCGGCTTGTCGTTCTTGAACGCGTAGTACACGGCGCTGCGGCCGCCCTTGTCGAACTCGGTGTTGACGCGGATGTAGCGCACGGTGCCGCCTTCGGCGAACGCATCCCAGCCGATCGAAGCATCGTCGGTCGTGTAGGTGCCGGCGACCTTCTTCATGCCGCCGATGTGCGTCTGCAGGCTCTTGAACTCTTCCTTGAGCTTCTCGGCCGGCGTCGCTTCGGCGTTCAGCACGACCTGCACGGTCGTCGTGGCGCCATGCGTCAGCACCGGCGAATTGAGCGCCGGCACGAAGCGGCGCGGTCCGTCGGTCAGCAGGGCATTGATCACGTAGGTGCGCGTCGCGGCGATCTTGGACGTATCGAAATCGAGGGCGAAATTGAACGGCGGCGGACCGCCGACGTCGAACACCTTCTCGGCGATCGAAATTTCCGGCTGCGCGATGTCGACCAGCTTCACGTCGAGCTTGGAACCCGGCGCGATCGGGATCTGATCGTGGAACGTCACCGTGCCGTTGATCGTCGTGCCCGGCGCGATCGCCGGCGGCGGCGGGGCGCCGTCCTTGCCGTTCGCGCCTGGCGCGCCCTGGTTCGCGGAATTGCAACCGCTGAGAATGACCAGCGCGGCGACTACCGCGATCCATTGTTTCCGCATGACTGCAAACCTCCGACAAAGAACGAAGACAATCGTACATCAAGCGCACCGGCCTATCGCGCTCGATCAAACGAACCGGACAAGGCATCGGGGTCATCCGGAAAACCGCAGCTGATACCGGGCGGCGTGAACGACTCGATAGGGCCACGATAATCTGCACGGGACGCGCGCGCAATTCCAAGGACGGCCCAGAGACCCGCTGCGACGCGTCCACAGCACCTCTCGCCGCGCCGGGCAAGCCTCGTTATCTAAAAATTCACACTTGTACACACAGGCTCGCGCCCATGCCCCATGCTTTCGAACTGGAACTGGTCGACGGCCCCGCCCTGGCGCAGACGCGCTGGCACGTCAGCGAGGACTTTCGCATCGGGCGCGCGGACACCTGCCAGCTGGAGCTGGCCGAGCCGACCGTGTCGCGTCAGCACGCCGTCATCTCCGCCGACGATAGCGGCTGGACATTACGCGATTGTCGCAGCCACCTCGGCACCTTGTTGAACGAGCTGCCGCTCGCCGCCAATACGCCCGCGGCGCTGCATCCCGGCGACGTGATCGCGATCGGCCCGTGGCGCTTCCGCATCGGCGCGGCGCTGCCCGGCATCGCCGCCGCGGAGGCTGATCCCGCATCCGTCGACGTCGTCGGCCGACTCGGCAGCCTCGCCGAACAGCGCCTCGAGTTGCTGCTGCGCTGCGCCGGCGAAGTCGGTGCGGCGGCCGACGAGCAGGCCCTCGCCGACGCGCTGGCCGAACACGCGCTGCTCGGCTCGGGCTACACGCGCGCGGCGGTCCTCTGGCGCGAGAGCGGCGATCTCGTCTTGCGCAGCCTGCGCCCGGTCGCAGGCGCGCACGAAAATGCCTTTCGCTTCAGCCGTCCGCTGATCGAGTCGGCCGAAGGCGGCGAGGTCGTGCGCATCGATGCCGCAATGCCCGGTGGCGATCCCGCGGATCGCCCGCTGCGCCGGGCGCTGTGCGCGCCGCTGCTGCTCGACGGTCGCGCGGTGGCATTTCTCTACCTCGATTCGCAACGCGCCGAACGCCGCGGCCATTCCGACGCGCCGACCTTCGTGCACGCGCTGGCCAGCATGGCCGCGCTGGCGCTGTCGAATCTGCGCCGTCTCGACGCCGAGCGAGCGCGCGCGATCCTCGCCGCGGACATCGAACGCGCGCGCGAGGTGCAGCGGCGCCTTCTGCCGGACGATCGCGCGCCGATCGGCGGGCTGCGCCATGCCTTGCACATGCATCCCGGCCGCAGCGTCGCCGGCGACATCGCCGACGTGATCGCGCTGCCCGACGGCAGCGTCGCCGCGCTGCTCGGCGACGTCAGCGGTGCCGGACTCGGCGCCGGGCTCGTGATGGCCTCGGTGCAGTCGTTCCTGCGCGCCGAACTCGGCCACCACAGCGATCCGGCCCGCGCGGTCGCGCGGCTCAACCGGCATCTGTGCGCGCAGGCCAGCGGCGGCCGCTTCGTCACGCTCTGGCTCGGCCTGTTCGATGCCGAGGCCGGCCGTTGCCGCTTCGTCGATGCCGGTCACAAGCACGCCTTGCTGTTGAGCGCGCAGCGGCAGCCCGAACCGGTTCGCGCGATCGGCGGCATCCCGCTCGGCATCGATGTCGATGCCGGCTTCCACGCCGAGGAACTGCCGTTCGCTGCAGGCAGCGTCGTGCTGCTCTACAGCGACGGCGTCACCGAACAACGCGATCCGGGCGGGCGCGCGTTCGGCCTCGATGGCCTGCTCGCCGCCGTTGCGCACGCGCACACGCCGGAAGCAGCGGTCCACGCCGCCGTGACGGCGCTGACGACCCACGCCGAGCATCGGCCTTGGGACGACGACACGACGCTGCTGGCGCTCTCTCCCGGCCTTGCAATGAAGTAGTCATTGCAAAATCTTTACAAGTAAATAACTTGATCTTAAACGAAGCCATTCGTATGGTCGAAGCGTCGCGAGGGAGAGCCGCGACAGGGGATTCCAGCCTGCCTGCACCACCCGTGTCGTAACCTGGAATCAAAACGCCTTCGTCGCCGCGCGGGAGAGACCGCGGCGCGAAGGTGCGGTTCGTGCGGGAATCCAACCTTATGAACAGAGACATCCTAGCCGCAGCCGTTTGCGCAGCGTTGGCGCTGCAGATCGTGCCCGTGAGAAATGCACGGGCCCAGGACACCGGGACGACCGGCACCGAGGGATCGACCAGCAGCGAGAAGAAAGAGCTCGAGAAGATCGTCGTTACCGGATCGATGATTCCGCAGTCGGAGATCGAAACCGCCTCGCCGGTCATCACGATCACGGCCAAGCAGATCGAGAAGCAGGGTTTCGGCAACGTCTACGACGCCTTGCGCGCCTCGCCGCTGGCGACCGGCGCGGTGCAGGACAGCCAGTTCACCGCCGGTTTCACCCCCGGCGCCAGCGCGCTGCGCCTGCTCAGCCTCGATCCGGGTTTCACCCTCTACCTGATCAACGGCCATCCGATGGCCGACTACCCGCTGCTGTACAACGGGCAGAGCAACTTCGTCGACCTGACCGATATTCCCGCGGGCATGGTCGACCATATCGACATCCTGCCGGGCAACCAGTCGTCGATCTATGGCTCGAGCGCGATCGCGGGCGTGGTCAACATCATCCTGAAAGATCATGTCGACGGAATGGAGCTCAACCTGCGCGGAGGCACCTATACCGACGGCGGCGGCCAGAACCAGCGCGTCGAGTTCCTCGCCGGGCACAGCTGGGGCGGTCTGGACGTGGTCTACGGCCTGCAAGTCAGCAACCAGAAACCGATCTGGGGCTATCAGCGGGATCTGACGGCCTCGACCAACGCGAACCCGGACCCGAACGGCCGCTACGGATCGCGCACGTCGCTGTACGACTACGTCGACCTGAATGACGGGTCCACCCACTACATCGATCCCGGAGAAGGCGGCTGCAATGCCATCTCCGGCCAGTTCGGCGGCACCGTCACGCGCGATTTCCGGCCCGACCGCGGTTATTTCTGCGGCAGCCGCTACCTGGTCGGCGACTCGACCATCTACAACGGCAACAAGTCCGGTACCGGCTATTTGAACCTCAAGTACGCCCTGACCGACAACGCGCAGCTCTACGGCAACGTGCTCTACAACGTCAGCAGCCTGCGCATCAACGGCGGACCGCATATCTGGCAGACCTCCACCGACACCGGCGGCTTCTTCTGGAATGACCAGTCGGACACTCCGTTGCAGCAGTTCCAGCACTATTTCTCGCCGGAAGAAACCGGCGGCGCGGACATGGTGACCGAGCGCCAGCTCGAGCGTTCGTACAACGCCTGGGGTGGCGTGCGCGGCAGCTTCGGCTCGAACTGGGAGTACGACGCCTACGCGGCTCGCTCGCAGCAGAACCTCACGGACAAGCAGTACTGGCCGCTGAAGAATGCGGTCGACAACTTCTTCGAGCAGCAATTCCTCGGGCCCCAGCTCGGCACGGAATACGGCTATCCGATCTACCACCCGAACGTCTCGAACTTCTACCAGTCGATCACGCCCGCGCAGTACCGCAGTTTCGTCGGCCTGATCGACAGCCAGTCGAAGGCGTGGACGCAGAACATCAACCTGCAGGTGAACAACACCGATCTGTTCGACGTGCCGGCCGGGCCGGTCGGCTTCGGCGGCCTGCTGCAGGCGGGCAACCAGTACTGGAACAACGGCACCGACGCGGGCGTGGTCAACGGCGACTACTGGGGACTGACCGGGACCTCGGGCAACGGCACGCGCGACAACTGGGCGATCGCCGCCGAGTTGCAGGTGCCGATCTTCAGTACGTTGAAGGCGAACTTGTCCACGCGCTACGACCGCTACGAGAACGACGGCGGCGGTTCGGACGACAAGACCACCTACAAGCTCGGCCTGGAATACCGCCCGACCGACGCGCTGCTGTTCCGCGGCAACTACGCGACCGCGTTCAGAGCGCCGGACATGGCGTACACCTTCGGCGGCAAGAGCGGCTTCTTCACCGCGGCGCCGGACTACTATCGCTGCGCCCTGACCGCGCCGGGCGTGCCGATCGACCAGTGCGACTTCAGCTCGGTGTCGATCTTCGGCAACCACGAGGGCAACCGCGACCTGAAGTCGATCACGGCGAAGTCGTACGGATTCGGTGCGGTCTGGTCGCCGACGTCGGACTTCAACATCAAGGCCGACTACTACCACATCAAGATCGACAACGAAGTCCAGATCCAGGACATCAACACGCTGTTGCGCCAGGAATCGGCCTGCCGCCTCGGCCAGCTCGATCCGTCCTCGCCGACGTGCGTGGCCGCCCTCTCGCAGGTGATCCGCTCGCCGGCCGACAGTCCGAATCCGAACGTGATCCAATCGGTGACGGTGCTGCCGATCAACATCGCCAACGAGAACGTGTCGGGCATCATCGCGTCGCTCGACTATCGTTTCGATGCGGGTCGCGCCGGCAAGTTCCAGCTCGGCGCGAACTACAACGTCACGCTGAAGCACGAGCAGCAGCAGTTCCCCGGCGATCCGGTCATCGATCTCCTGCGCAATCCGTTCTACTCGACCGACTTCAAGACGGTATTCAGCGCGTCGGTCACCTGGGACATCGACCGCTGGTCCTCGACGTTGCGCGCCACGCGTTACGGCAAGACGCCGAACTACATCGCCTGGACGAGCACGGCGGGCTATGCAGCACCGGGCGCGGGAACCGTGGCTCCGTGGACGCTGTACAACGGCAGCGTGAACTTCGCGCTCAACGACGACATGAACGTCAGTTTCGTCGTCAACAACATCCGCAACTCGAAGCCGCCGAAAGATCCCACCTGGACCACGTCGGCGTACTACAACTACAACGTGTTCAACCCGTTCGGCCGCGAGCTGTGGCTCGAGTTCGACTGGCGCTTCGGCAAGAGCAAGAACTGATTGCAGCGCAGGCCAGGGCCTGCACGCAGGGCCGGCTTCCAGCCGGCCCTTTTTTTTGCGCGCGCGCCTGCTGCAAAAGGTGCTCGACCTTTCCAAGGAGCGCGCGTTGCTTCCTACTGCAACGCGGGCGCATCAAGCCCACCGCTGCGCTCCGCCCTCTCGGAACGTTCGCTAAACTTTGCCGCGAACCGCACAACCACCGCCAATCGTGGCGCGATCCATGTCGCATGTCGCGCTGCCACGGCCCGTTGCTGCGGCGGGCAAACTCGAACGGCTTGGATTTGCGAGAAACTGCGTGCGCTGGACGCCGCCTGACATCGGAAGCGAACACCCAGCGGAATCGAGACCTCGAGGGAACCGGCATGAGCGTGCGCGGCATCAACCATATCACCATCGTCGTCCGCGACATGGCGCGCACGGTTCGGCTGTTCGTTGACGCGCTCGATGCCGTAGAAGTCTATCGCAGCGCCGAGAAGGAGTACTCCAAGTATCCCGAAGTCTTTCTGCGGCTCGGTGACGCGTGGCTCGTCGTCATGCAGGATCCCGACGTGCAGCGGCTGCAATCCTATGACCACGTCGCACTGAGCGTCGACGCCGACCGCATCGACGAAATCCGTGAGCGTCTGCGGAACGCGGGTGCAGGCGTCGTGCCTTCGCGGCCGCGGATCGCGGCGGAAGGCGCGTCGATCTACTTCTACGATTTCGACAACCACTTGTTCGAGCTGCACGCCGGCGATCTGGGCGAGCGGCTTCGCCACTACTCGACCGGAAAGTAGAACGGGGATCGAACGGCATGGGCATTACCCGCTCATTGAGGCACTGTTCGCACCCGTAGAAGGCGCGGCACCGCATGCAGCGGATACTGCCGACGGGCTGAACGCACGCGGCTATCGGCTCCGCGCGGGATCCTTGGCGAGACGCCAGGAGTTCTGATCGGCAGCAGCGACCGATTTTGCACGCGCGTCAGGGCGCAGCGCCGCCGAGGGCCTTGGCGAGCGGGGCGAGTTCCGCCTCGTAGCGCCGCCACTCGCCGAGCGAACGGGCGTGGATCGGCTCGCGAACCTGGGCGCTGCTGAGCGTGGCGACCGGCGCGGAATTGCTCTGCACGTCGATGCAGGCCGCTTCGTAGCCGAGCCCGCAATGCGCGAGGATCTCGCGCGCGACGCCCTCGGGGTCGGCCACGAGGCGCGCGTACTCGACATCGAGGATGCGCCCGGGAAGGACGGCATGCCAATGGCGCATCAGGCGGCGATAGTCCCGGTAGTGCGCGCCGAGCGCGGTGAGGTCGTAGCTGTGCGGATAGGCATCGCCGAACAGCGCCTTGTAGTTCGAGAAGCACACGTCCATCGGCGCGCGCACGATGTGCAGGATCGGCGCCTGCGGCAGCGCGCGCTGCAGCAGCCCTGCCACCATGTAGTTCGGCGGCAGCTTGTCGACGAAATAGCGCTTGCCCGTCGCGCGCCACTGCGTCTGCAGCAGGTAGCGGCGGCCGAGCTCGGCGAAATCCATGCGCTCGGCACGATCGAGCAGCGGACCGTCGATCAGCGCATGGCCGTTGAGATCGGCTACCCAGCGCAGCTGCCGCGGGAAATCGCTGCGCTCGCCGGCCGAGACGACCTCGGAATGATTGCCGAGGATGCGATCGAGCAAGGTCGTTCCGCTGCGCGGCAGACCGATCACGAAGATCGGCATCGGGCCTTCCAGCAGCTGCTCGTGCGGGCGCAGGAAATCTTCGGTGCAGCGCTCGATCAGCGTATCGAACAGCGCGCTCTCGCGCGCGACGTCGTGATCGAGGCGGCCGTACATGACGGCGTTGCCGCGTGCCAGCGCAGCGAACGCCTGCGCGGTTTCGCCGAGCCGCTCCAACTCCGTATAGAGGGCGAACTCGAAGGCCGCGTGATCTTCGCTGCCGCGCTCGACACCGTCCAGATGCTTGCGGATGTAGTCGATGCGGCTGCCCGAACCCTGCTTGCCCAAGCGAGCCAGCGTCAGTGAAGCGCGGCCGTAGGTCGGCCCCATGCGAAGGCACGTCTCCAGCTCCGCGCGCGCGTCGTCGATACGCCCGTTGAACTGCAGCTGCAGCGCGCGGAAATAGCGGAAGTCCGGATTGTCGAAGCCCGCGGCGAGCGCGCGATCCATCAGCGCGAGCGAAGCGACATGATCGCCCATCGCCTGGTGCACGTGCGCGAGCGTGGCGAGCGCGGAACCGGTCTGCGTGCGCATGACTTCCGGATGCGCCAGGCAGCCGCGCGCGGCGACCATCTCGCCGATGCGCAGCAGGCACTGAGCGACCGTCGCGATCACGTTTCCGTCGCCGGGCAGAACGCGCGTCGCTTCGAGCACGTGTTCGGCCGCTTCGCGTACGCGGCCCTCGGCGAGGATGACGCCGGCGAGCATGACGCGAGCCGGTACGTGCTCGGGCACGCGCTGCAGCAGGGATTCGAACGCGATGCGCGCGGCCGTCAGCTGCTGCTCGGCGAGGTAGCGCTCGGCGCGGCGCCACAAGCGCTCCTCGGAGGGACCCATCTCCGGGAGCGCATCCGTCATGCGATACCCGGAAGCAGCGAGATGTCGGCGACGCGCAGGAACAAACTGCGCAGACTCCCCAGCAGCGCGAGGCGGTTGGCGCGCACGTTGGCGTCGTCGGCCATCACCATGACGTCGTTGAAATAACGGTCGACCGGTTCGCGCAACGTCGCCAGACGCTTGAGCAGGCCGACGTAGTCGCGCGACTGAATCAGCGGCGCGCCGTCGTTCCGCGCGGCCGCGAGCGCCGTCGCAAGCTCGCGCTCCGCGCCGGCTTCGAGCAAACCGTCGTCGATCGTACCGCCCGCCACGTCGCCGGCCTGGCGCAGGATGTTGCTGATGCGCTTGTTCGCCGCCGCCAGCGCCTGCGCCTGCGGCAGCGCGGCGAAGGCGACGACCGCGCGCAGCCGCTGGTCGAAGTCGGTCAGATCCGCCGGCGCCAGAGCGCGCACGGCTTCGAATGCCTCGCCGGTGATGCCCTGGTCGGCGTAGTAGCCGCGCAGGCGATCGATGATGAAGTCGTAGAGCTCGCGGGCGAGTTCGTCGCGACGCGCTCCCGCATCGAGCGCCGGCGCCTTGCCGTCCTTCGCTTTCGGCAGGCCGCTGGCGAGCGCCGCTTCCGGCAGCAGCGCCAGCGCCTCGGCCAGCTGCGCCTGCAGGTCGAGCGCGAGCGGCGCCTCGATCAGGCTGCGTGCCAGGCCCAGGGCCGCGCGTCGCAGCGCGAACGGATCCTTGTTGCCGGACGGCTTCTGGCCGACCGCGAAGATGCCGGCGAGCGTGTCGAGCCGCTCGGCGACCGCGAGCACCTGGCCGACCCTGCCCTGCGCGATGCCGTCGCCGGCGAAGCGCGGCCGGTAGAACTCGTCGAGCGCCTGCGCGACGTCGGCGGATTCGCCGTTCGCCGTCGCGTAGTAGCGGCCCATGACACCCTGCAGCTCCGGGAACTCGCCGACCATGCGCGTCAGCAGATCGCATTTGCTCAATGCCGCCGCGCGCGTCGCCTGGCCGGCATCGACGCCGACTCGATTGGCGATCACGCGCGCGAGCTCGGCGACGCGCACGCTCTTGTCCCACACGCTGCCGAGCGCCTGCTGATAGGTCACGTTCTTCAGCGCGTCCTGGTTCGCGGCGAGCGGCGCCTTCAGGTCTTCGTCCCAGAAGAACTTCGCGTCGGCGAAGCGCGGGCGGATCACGCGCTCGTAGCCTTTGCGGATCTCGGCCGGGTCCTTCGATTCGATGTTGGCGACGCCGATGAAGTGCTCGGTGAGCTTTCCGGCCGCCTCTTCTGCACCCTCTTGCGCATCACCGAACACCGGCACGAACTTCTGGTTCGTCTCCATCGTCGTGACCAAGGCTTCCTGCGGCACGGCGAGGAAATCGCGCTCGAACGCGCAGGGAATCGCGACCGGCCATTCGGTCAGGTTCGCGATCTCGTCGAGCAGGGCCTCGGACAGGCGCGGCACTCCGCCGGTCGTTTTCGCCGCGCGCTCGACTTCGCTGCGCACGCGGGCGCGGCGCTCGGCCGGATCGGCCAGCACCTTGGCCGCGCGCAGCGCATCCAGCCACGAATCGGCATCGACGATATGCACCGGCTTGGCGTGCATGAAGCGGTGTCCGCGCGACATGCGTCCCGACTTCAAGCCGAGGACTTCGGCGTCGACGACCTGATCGCCGAGCAGCGCGACCAGCCAGTGCGCCGGGCGCACGAATGCATAGTCGTGATCGCCCCAGCGCATCGGCTTGGGGATCGGCAGCGCCTTCAGCGCCTCGGCGATGATCTCGGGAATCAGCGCCGCCGTCGGCAGGCCGGCCTTCTCGCTGCGCACGACGAAGCGCTCGCCCTTGGCATCGCTCGTGCGCTGCAACTGGTCGACGCCGACGCCATTCTTCGCGGCGAAACCGGTCAACGCCGGCGTCGGCGCACCGTTCGCGTCGAGGCCGATGTTGAGATAGGGACCGAGGAGTTCCGACTTCTGCGTCGGTTGCATCGACGCCACCGCCGGGATGTAGGCGGCAATCCGTCGCGGCGACCGGTAGGCCTTGGGGTTCGGCGCGCCGTCGGATGTTTCATGCGTCTTCGCGTCGATTTGGCGCTTGGTCAGCCCCTCGCCGATCGCGAGCAGGAACGCCGTGGCGAGTTCGTCGAGCGCCTTCGGCGGCAGCTCCTCGGTGCCGAGCTCGATCAGCAGCGACGATGCGTTGGCGGTCGGCATCACGCGCCCTCCTTCTTGTTCCTGAGTCCTGGGAAACCGAGCTTTTCGCGCTGTGCGTAGTACGCCTCGGCGACGCTGCGCGAAAGCGTGCGCACGCGCAGGATGTAGCGCTGTCGCTCGGTCACGCTGATCGCGCGGCGTGCGTCGAGCAGATTGAACGTGTGGCTCGCCTTCATCACCTGCTCGTAGGCCGGCAACGGCAGGCCGGCGTCGACGAGTTTCTTCGCCTCGCCCTCGCAGGTGTCGAACCACTCGAACAGCTTGGCGACGTTGGCATGTTCGAAGTTGTAGGTGCTCTGTTCGACTTCGTTCTGGTGGAACACGTCGCCGTAGGTGACGGTGCCGTGCGGCGCATGCGTCCAGACCAGGTCGAACACGTTGTCGACGTTCTGCAGGTACATCGTCAGGCGCTCGAGGCCGTAGGTGATCTCGCCGGTCACCGGCCGGCACTCGAGGCCGCCGGCTTGCTGGAAATACGTGAACTGCGTCACCTCCATCCCGTTCAGCCAGACCTCCCAGCCGAGGCCCCAGGCGCCGAGCGTCGGCGATTCCCAGTTGTCCTCGACGAAGCGCAGGTCATGCACGAGCGGGTCGACGCCGAGCGCCTTCAGCGAGCCGATGTAGCGGTCGAGGATGTCGTCCGGGTTCGGCTTCATCACGACCTGGTACTGGTAGTAGTGCTGCAGGCGGTTCGGGTTGTCGCCGTAGCGGCCGTCGGTCGGCCGGCGCGAAGGCTGCACGTAGGCGGCGGCCCACGGCTCCGGCCCGATCGAGCGCAGGAAGGTCGCCGGATGGAACGTTCCGGCGCCGACCTCGGTGTCGAGCGGCTGGATCAACACGCAACCTTGATCCGCCCAATAGCGGTTGAGCGTCTGGATGACTTCCTGGAATGTCGGTCCCGGCATTGCAATAGCTCACAAAGTTGTGCGCGAAAAGCGCGCTAGTATAACGGCCGATGTCGCCCGGGGATTTCTCCACATGGCCAGCGTGACCCAGTTTCCCGCGAATGCGAAGCCGGAGAGCGCCGCGCTCGGCCTGCATCGCCGGCTCGATCTCGACGAGACACTGGCCGCGCTGCTCGCCGACGGAGTGCTCGGCGAAGCCGAGGTCAAGCGCGTGCGCGCCGACGTGCGCACGGCGCGCGGCCGCTCCGAACTGCATCCGCTGGTGCTGGTCGCCAATCTCAAGCTCGCCGATGGACGCCACCCGGACAAGCCGCTCAGCCTGGAAGTGCTGACCCAATGGCTCGCCGCGCGCGCCGGCCTGCCGTACCTCAAGGTCGATCCGATGAAGATCGACGTCGCGGCGGTGACCCAGGTCGTCAGCCACGCCTATGCGAACCGCTATCGCATCCTGCCGGTGGCGGTGACCGACATGCAGGTGGTGTTCGCGACGTCGGAGCCGTTCGACACGCGCTGGCTCGCCGATCTCGGCCATATCCTGCGCCGCGACATCCAGCGCGTCGTCGCCAATCCGCTCGACGTCGGCCGCTACCTGACCGAGTGGTGGGGCGTGCAGCGCTCGATCCAGCGCGCCAAGGATGCCAAGACCGATACCAACGACGGCCGCGCGATCCTCAATTTCGAACAGCTGGTCGAGCTCGGCAAGACCGGCGAACTCGGCGCCGACGATCGCCATGTCGTGCACATCGTCGACTGGCTGCTGCAATACGCATTCGAGCAGCGCGCCTCGGACATCCACCTGGAGCCGCGGCGCGAATCGAGCCTGATCCGCTTCCGCATCGACGGCGTCATGCACAAGGTGTTCGAGCTGCCGACGCCGGTGATGATGGCGGTGACGTCGCGCATCAAGATTCTCGGCCGCATGGACGTCGCGGAGAAGCGCCGCCCGCAGGACGGCCGCATCAAGACGCGCTCGCAAGGCGGGCGCGAGGTCGAGCTGCGCCTGTCGAGCATGCCGACCGCGTTCGGCGAGAAGCTCGTCATGCGCATCTTCGATCCGGACATCGTCGTCAAGGAATTCCGCCAGCTCGGCTTTTCGCCGGACGAGGAGAAGATCTGGCGCGAGTTCGTCGACCGCCCGCACGGCATCGTGCTGGTGACCGGCCCGACCGGATCGGGCAAGACGACGACGCTCTACTCGACGCTGAAGGTGCTGGCCACGCCCGACCTCAACGTGTGCACGGTCGAAGACCCGATCGAAATGGTCTCCCCCGAGTTCAACCAGATGCAGGTGCACAACGCGATCGACCTGGACTTCGCCGCCGGCGTGCGCACGCTGATGCGGCAGGACCCGGACATCATCATGGTCGGAGAAATCCGCGACCTCGAGACCGCGCAGATGGCAGTGCAGGCGTCGCTGACCGGCCATCTCGTGCTGTCGACCCTGCACACCAACGACGCGCCGAGCGCGCTGACACGCCTGCTCGACCTCGGCGTGCCGAACTATCTGATCCAGTCGACGCTGACCGGTGTCGTCGCGCAGCGCCTGGTGCGCACGCTGTGCCCGCATTGCAAGGCCGAGGCGCCGCTCGACGTGCAGGCCTGGGCCGCTCTCACGCACCGCTGGCATCTCGCGCCGCCGGCCAAGAACTACGGCCCGAAGGGCTGCCTCGAATGTCGCAAGACCGGCTTCCTCGGTCGTACCGGCATCTACGAGATGTTGCGCATCTCGCCGGCGATCCGGGCGCAGATCCAATCGAACATGGACCTGGCCAAGCTGACCGAGACCGCGTTCGTCGAAGGCATGCAGCCGCTGCGCGCATCGGCGGCCGCGCAGGTCGCGCGCGGCGTCACCACGATTCCCGAAGTCATCAATGTCCTTCCGCCGACCGACTACTGACCCCAACAAGGCTGCGCGTTTCCTGATCGTGCAGACCGGCAGCACGTTTCCCGACTTGCGCGCGAGGCGCGGCGATTTTCCGGACTGGTTCCGCATAGGACTGGGCCTGGCCAGCGCCGACGTCGACATCGTGCGAGCCGATGCCGGCGCCGCACTGCCGACGCGCAGCGCGCATGCCGGCATCATCGTCACCGGCTCGCCGGCGATGGTCAGCGAACGCTTGCGCTGGAGCGAGGACACCGCCGCCTGGCTGCGCGACCGCATCGACGCAGGCACGCCGGTGCTCGGCGTCTGCTACGGGCATCAGTTGATCGCGCATGCGCTCGGCGGCCGCGTCGACTACCACCCGAGCGGCCGCGAAATCGGCACGGTTGCGATCGAACGCTTGCCCGACGCCGGGAACGATGCGCTGCTGGCGAGCGCTCCGGAGCAGTTCCAGGCGCACGCATCGCATCAGCAGAGCGTGCTCGAACTGCCGCGCGGCGCGGTCACGTTGGCGCGCTCCGCACACGATCCGCATCATGCGGTGCGTTACGCCCCGAACGCATGGGGACTGCAGTTCCATCCGGAATTCAGCGTGGAAATCATGCGCGGCTATCTGCACCGCCGCCCCCGCGCGCGCCATGGCGATTGCCCGGCGCAATGCTGCGGACAGCGCGAATACATGCCTACGCCGCACGCGCGACGGCTATTGCGTCGCTTTCGCGCGATTGCGTCGGAGCGCTTGGCGTAGAAGCCGGGTGACGCGCGCCTGGAACGCAGCGCGCGAAGTACGGAGCCTGATCAGGCGGCCTTTCGCGGGCGCAAGCCGTTGCGGCGGATCGCCGCGAGCGGATCGCCGAGCTTGAGGCCGGCGAGATAGTTGTTGATCGCTTCGTTGGTGACGTCGTACAACGGACGCCCCATGACGGCGGCAGCGGCTTTCAGGCTGTCGCGAACGCGTTTGGAAACGCGCAGGCTGGCATCGCGCGCGTCATCGTTTTCCGGAATCGACTTCTTCATCTTTCTCCCTCGAGCAGGCCGCTATCGGCACTTCTTGCCTCGTAGAGAAGTGTAACTGTGTCAAGTGCTGCGAAGGATGTGCCATGGGGGCCGATCCTGTGACGAATTGTGACCGCTGCGCGCAGATCTGACCGCATCGCGGGCCTGCGACAAAACGTCAGCCGCCCGTCGTCGAGGAAGGCTGCACGGGCTCGGCGCGCATCAGGGATCGTGCGCCGATGATGCCGATCTCGTAGAGCACGCACATGGGCACTGCCAGCATCGTCTGCGACAGCACGTCCGGCGGCGTCAGCACCGCAGCGATCACGAACGATCCGACGATCGCGTAGCGCCGGCTGGCGGCGAGCTGGTCGGTCGTGACGATACCGAGCGCGACGAGGATCACCAGCACGACCGGCACTTCGAAGCAGAGGCCGAAGGCGAGGAACAGCATCAGCACGAAGCTCAGGTAGTGGCCGATGTCGGGCATCACCGCGACGCCGGCCGGCGCGACCGCCGTCATGAACGTGAACACCGCCGGCAGCACGAGGAAATAGGCGAACGCGCAGCCGATGTAGAACAGCAGCACGGACGACACCAGGATCGGGACGGCGAGCTTCTTCTCGTGCCGGTACAGGCCCGGCGCGACGAACGCCCACAACTGGTAGAGCACGAAGGGGATCGCGATGAACAGCGCCACGAAGAACGCCAGCTTGAGCGGCGTCAGGAACGGCGAGGCGACTTCGGTCGCGATCATCTGGCCGCCTTGCGGCAGATGCTTGATCAGCGGCAGCGCCAGCCAGCCGTACAGCTTGTTGGCGAACGGCACCAGTGCGAGCAGCACGAGCAGCACCGCGGCGACCGCCTTCAGCAGGCGCTCGCGCAGCTCGATCAGGTGCGAGATCAGCGACTGCTCGCCGTCGCCGGGGCGATCAGTGTCGCTCATCGGACGGGGCGGCGGCAGGAGGCGGAGTGGAAGCGGCCGCGCGAACGCCGCCTTCGATGTCGGCAGCGGCGGCCTTGACGTCGGTGCGCACGTCGGCGGCCTGGCGCGTCTCGTTGATGGTGCGCTTGAGGTCCTCGGCGGCCAGTTCGCGCTCGATCTCGCTGCGCACGTCCTGCCAGCTGTTGCGCGCACGGCGCATCAGCGCACCTGCGGTGCGCGCGACTTTCGGCAGCCGCTCCGGCCCGAGCACGAGCAGGGCGACGACCGCGATCAGGGCGATCTCGCTGAAGCCGATATCGAACATGCGCGTTTCCGGAAAACTCGTTGCGTGCGCTGGAACGGGCCGATGTCGCCCGCGCGGGGATTACTCGACGCGATCGGACTTGGTCTCGTTCGCGGTGCTCTGCGTCGACGGCGGCGGATCGGCCTTCAACTGCGGCTGCGCATCGCCGTCCTGCATGCCCTTGCGGAAGCCCTTGATCGCCGAACCGACGTCCTCGCCGATGTTGCGCAGCCGCTTGGTGCCGAAGATCAAGGCAACGATCACCAGGACGATGAGCCAATGCCAGATGCTGAAACTACCCATGATTCGAATCCTCTGAACGGTACGCCCATTGCGGCAGCGCCCTCGCATCGCGCAAGGCGATGCCGGTTGGGCTGCTGCAACCCGGGCCCGGAGTTGTCCGGAAGCGACAGCTTCGCAGACGTTCCTTACCGGCTAGTGTACTCCTCAAGGCGGTCGCGGAAGTCGACCACGGCGTTCGGCACGTTGCTGACGCCGCCGTCGAAGATGCGGCGCGGCGTCACGCCGTCGCCGTAGACGGCCTGATTGGAGTCGTTGTCGATCGTGATGGCCGAGCCGTCCAGCGCCGCGCCCGCGAACAGGCCGCGCGCGCGCGAGTACGAGTAGATCTCGGCTTTCAGCTGCGCGTCGGTGGCCGCCTGCGCGGAGCGCCCGACCGGGCCTGCCGCCGCCGACGCATCGGCGCCGAGGGTGAACTTGCCATGCACGATCGAGTCGACGCCGCGCTGCGTGCGGAAGACCAGGATCACGTCGGTCGAGGAGACGCCGGCCTGGAAGCCGATGCTGCCGCCGGTCAGGCTCACGAAGCTCGGATTGGACCAGGTGCCGTCGCGCGACTTGACCGCGATCAAACCCGACCCATGACGGCCGCCGATGACGAATCCGGCCTTGATCACATCCGGCACGACCGCGATCGCATGCGCGTTTTGCAGCAGGTCCTTCGGAATCGCCTTGTCCGGCGCCTCCATGACTTCCTTGAGCACCCGTACGGCGTTCTCCGCCCGCTTGTTCTCGTCCTCGCCGGCGCGCGCGGGCGCCGCCGCGGTCACGAACAGGGCCAGCAGCAGGGCGTAGGCAGCAGCGCGCATCGTCGTCTCCGAAAAAAGGGCAACCGACACGCTAGCAGGCCGACCTGAGCCTGCGATGAAGCGATCGGGTGGCGGGTCAGGCGTGCAGGCGGCGGCGCAGGCCGTATGCGCCGGCCAGCGTCAGCACGGCACAGAGCAGGGCGAGCATCCACGGCGAACCGATCGGCGCCGGCATCGGGCCGGCGGCACCGCGCGTGCACTGCGTGGGACCGACGGTGAAGCCCTTCATACCGATGCCGCGCAAGGTTTCCGGGCCGGTGATCGGTCCGACGATCGTCAGCGCGCCGGTGGCCGGGTTGATCGTGGCGAGGTCGCTCCAGTCGACGATCGGATCGGTGTCGTTCTGCGGAGGAACGTAGTTGACGACGGCCCACAGGGTGCCGTCCGCATCGAAGCTCATCGAGATCGAATTGACCCAATGCGAGAGATTCGCGCCGAACGGACCGATCAGCGTGGCGGTCCCGGTCTTCGGGTCGATGCGGTAGAAGTTGTTGTCGCCCTTGCCGCCCGCGCCGTACAGCGCGTCGCCGAGCGCGACGAGGCCGGTGATCGTGTGTCCGGTCGGACCGACGACGGTCGTCGCGCCAGTTGCCGGGTCGACGGTCCAGATCTTGTCGGCGACGGCCGACGTCAGCCACAGCGTGCCGTCGCAGCCCGACACCATGTTGAGGTCGAGCGCGTCATTGCGGCTCGGATCGCCTTGCCCGGTCAGCCCGAGATCGCCGACGACGCGGGCGCTGCCGTTGTCGGCATTCACCGAGATCAGCAGCTTGAAGCCGCCGGCGACGGCGAGCAGGTTGCCGTCCGCGGTCGTCGTCAATCCGCTGATGTTGCCGATGTCCTGGCCGGCATAGCGCCCGGCGTCGCCGACGGGCGTCGCCGTGCGTGCATCGAGATCGACGCGATAGAGCGTGTCGAACGCCTCTCCATAGGCGATCGTCGCGGCATTCGTGGGGAATGCAGCGACGGCAAGCATCCCTGCTGCAGCAAAGCAGGCAAGTGTGCGCATGGCGGCGTGTTATCGTTATGGTAATCGTCAGCTCCGCGGTGGTCCGCGGTAGCGCTTGGAGTCTAACAGCAATCCCAAGCCGGTCAACACTTTAGCCACGTGCGTCGCGATGCCCGCAGGGCGGCGCCGAAGCCGTCCGCGGCGCGATATTCCCCCCCGATCCAGCATTCCCCTCTCGCCATGCCGCGTTTTCTCGGACAACCCCGATTCGTTCACGGCAACACGCCGTCCGCCGCCGTGCTGCTGGTCAATCTGGGAACGCCGGACGCGCCGGATCGGCGCGCCGTGAAACGCTACCTGGCCCAGTTCCTGTCGGACCCGCGCATCGTCGAATTGCCGCGCTGGCTGTGGAAGCCGATCCTGCACGGCGTCATCCTGCGCATCCGGCCGGCGCGCTCGGCCGCGCTGTACGCGAAGATCTGGACGCCGGAGGGCTCGCCGCTGCAGACCGGTACCGCCGCGCTGACCGGCAAGCTGCAGGATGCCTTGAAGGCGCAGCGCCCCGGACCGATCGCCGTGCGCTACGCGATGCGCTACGGCAATCCGGATATCGGCGGCGCCTTGCGCGAGCTGGCCGCATCGGGTGCGCGCCGGATTCTCGTCGTGCCGCTGTTCCCGCAATATTCGGCGACGACGAGCGCATCGGTGCTCGACGCGGTCGGCGCCGAACTCGCGACGTGGCGCTGGGTGCCGGAGCTTCGCTTCGTCGCCGACTACCACGCCGAGGCGCGCTATATCGAAGCGCTCGCGCGCAGCGTCGAGGCGCACTGGCAGCGGCACGGCCGCGCGCAGCGCCTGCTGCTGTCCTACCACGGCATCCCGGAGAAATACTTCCGCGCCGGGGACCCTTATTTCTGCCAATGCCAGGCCACCGCTCGGCGATTGCGCGAGCGCCTGGACCTGCGCGAGAGCGAACTGCTCGTCACGTTCCAGTCGCGCGTCGGCCGCCAGGCGTGGCTGAAGCCGTACACCGAGGCGACGCTCGACGCGCTGCCCGGCGAAGGCGTGAAGCACGTGCAGGTACTCTGCCCGGGCTTCTCGATCGACTGCCTGGAAACGCTGGAAGAGATCGCGATCACCAACCATGCGCGCTTCCTGCACGCCGGCGGCGAACGCTTCGAGTACATCCCGTCGCTGAACGCCGCCGACGACCATGTGGCCGCCCTCGGCGAACTGATCCTGCGCCATGGCCAGGGCTGGCCCGAGTTCGATCCGGCGTGGGACGCCATGCGCGTGTCGGCGCAGCAGTCGGCCGCGCGCGCGCGGCAAGAACGCCTGCGCGATGACTCGCGCTGAGGAGCTCTCGATACCGACCGCGCGCGGCATGCTCGCCGCGAAGGCGTGGGGCGATCCGCTCCAGCCGCCGCTGCTCGCGCTGCACGGCTGGCTCGACAACGCCGGCAGTTTCGATCGCCTCGCGCCGCTGCTGGCGGCCGATCGCTACGTGGTGGCGCTCGACCTGCGCGGGCACGGCCGCTCCGCGCACGCCGTCGGCGGCGCGTGGCTGCACTACGTCGACTACTTCGATGACGTGCAAGCGGCATTCGGCCACTTCGGCTGGACGCGCGCCGACCTGCTGGGCCATTCGCTCGGCGGCACGCTGGCGAGCCTGTTCGCCGCGCTGTATCCGGCACGAGTCGGCGAACTGCTGCTGGTCGAAGCGCTCGGACCGCTGACCGCGGCACCGGACGATGCGCTGACGCAGCTGCGCCGCGCGCTCGATCAGCGCACCGAGTTCGCCTCGCGACGTCCCTTGCGCGTTTTCGCGCAGATCGAGACCGCGATCGCGGCGCGCGTCGCCGCCAACGGGTTGAGCGAACCGGCCGCGCGTGCGCTGGTCGAACGCGGCGTGCGCGAAGTCGAAGGCGGCTACGTCTGGTCCAGCGACCCGCGCCTGACCTTGGCCAGTCCGCAGCGTTTCACCGAGGCGCAGGTGCTGGCGATGCTGAAGGGCATCGAGGCGCCGACCCTGCTCGTCCTGGCCACGCCCGCGACCAGTTATCTGCCCACCGCGATGATGGAAACGCGCGCGGCGCAGGTGGCACGCATCCGCATCGTGCGGTTGCCGGGCCAGCATCATCTGCATCTGGAGGATGCGCCGGCCGTGGCGGGCGCGATTCGGGCGTTTCGCGAACGCCCGATGGCTGCGGCGAATCAGTCGGCCGCTGGCGCCTGAATCAGACGCGTCAGCTCGGCCTTCAGGGCCTGGCCGTTCGTGCGCAGCCAATCGCGCTGCTCGCGCCATTCCGGATAGAGGCTTTCGACCAGCGCCCAGAAGCGCGGGGCGTGGCTGCGGATGCGCAGGTGACACAGCTCGTGCACGACCACGTAGCGCAGCGCGGCCGGCGGCGCGAGGGCGAGGGCGAGATCGAGCGTCACGCGGTCGCGCGTGTCGAGACTGCCCCACAGGCTCTTCAGCGGACGCAGCTTGACCGCCGTCGGCGCCTTGTCGAGTTCGGGGCAGTAGCGCGCCAGGTAGCGGCTGACGTCGCGGCGAATCTGCGCTTCGAGGAACGAACGCAGCAGCGCGCGCGCCGCCGGGAGCGTCGACTTGCCGTGCGGACGCGGCAAGGTCAGCACGAGGCGGTCGTCGAGCTGTTCGATCTGCGGATACGCGCCGTCGCGCCACGACAGGCGCGTGGTTTCGCCGCGCAGCGGAATGACGGTCGCAGCGCCGGGCTTGAGCGGCGGCGGCGCGGAGCCGAGGCTGAGTTCGTCGAGCTTGCGCTCGAGCCACTCGCCGTGGCGGCGCAGGAACGCGAAGACCTGGGCCGGATGGGTGCCTTCCGGATACGTGACGCGGGCGCCGCCCGGTGTCACGGTGAGGCGCAGGCGGCGTGCCTGCGGATGGCTCTTGCGCAAGACCTTGATCGTTTCGCCCGCGGGAGTGGCCAGTTCCAGATAGTCGTTTGCAAGGTCCACTTTCTTTCTACTCCCGCGATCCCGCCGCCGCCGCTAGTCGCGATCGGTCGGCCGGGGCAATCCGAACCACTGTTCCAAGCGCTCGAACAGGTTCTTCAGTTCGAGCGTCATCAACGCAAAGCTGGCATCCAGTTCGGCGCGCGCCGATTCCACATTGTCCTTGTCGAGCTGATCGAGAACCACGTCGAGGAATCGCAAACGACGCACGACGAGATCCTCGCCGAGCACGAAACTGACGCGCTCGTCGAATTCCAAGCCGAGCTGAAACACCTGTTTGCCCGACTTCAGATGCTCCCGCACTTCATCCGATTCAAGGTCCTGGCGACGACAGCGGACGATCGCGCCAGCCTCGGCCGGATCGCGCAATTCGCAGTCCTCGCCGAGCACCAGACCCGGAGGCAGCTTGCCACTAATCAGCCAGTCCGTCATCAGCGCCCGCGGCGATTCCTCGGGGGCCATCGGCGTCGCCGGAAAGCGCCCCAAGGCCTCGCGAACCTGGCTCACGGCATCTTCGGCGGCCTTGCGGCTGGCGCTGTCGACGACGAACCACCCCTGGCTGGCGTCCAGATAAGCAGACAGTCGTGACGGGCGTATGAAGGCGCGCGGCAGGAGTTCAGAAATAACCTCTTCTTTCAGTCGCTTACGTTCTTTTCCGCCGACGCGCCGGCCTTCCTTCTCCGTAATCTTGGCGAGCTTTTCGGCGAGCGCCTCGTTGACCACCACGCTCGGCAGCAGGCGCTCTTCGGCGCCGATCGTCACCAGGCTGAATTCACCAATTTGGTGCAACAGCTCCTCGCTGTCGCGCCCGAACGGCGACACGAAGCCGCGCGTGGCCAGCTCCATCGGACCGCATTCGCGCAGGCGCTGCGATTCGAGGTCTTTTTCGAGCTTCTTGAGGGATTTGCTGGTGCTTTCGGGGAAACGGAACAGGCTGAGGTTGCGGAAGAACATGGATGAGTTGCCCTTTGGACGGTTTCAGGCCGTCGACGGAGAGTGCTCGGGAGACCGGGGACCGCGCCTGCACGGCCGAGCGTGGAGGCGCTGGGTCCCGGCTTTCGCCGGGATGACGGATTGGGGTGTGGCTACTCCGGCTCGCGGCCGGCGAGCCACGCATGCGCATCGGTCCGCGGCGATTCGCCGCGCGCGCCGAGGCCGGCGAAGTCGAACAGCTTCGGATCGGTGAGCTGCGACGGCGCGACGTTGCCGATCGCGCGAAAGATGCTGTCGATGCGCCCCGGGTGCTTGCGCTCCCATTCGGTCAGCATCGCCTTGATCGTCTTGCGCTGCAGGTTCTCCTGCGAGCCGCACAGGTTGCACGGCATGATCGGGAACCGCTGCTGCGCGGCGTACTCGGCGATATCGGACTCGGCGCAGTAGGCGAGCGGGCGGATCAGGATGTTGCGCCCGTCGTCCGAGCGCAGCTTGGCCGGCATCGCCTTCAGCGAACTCTGGTGGAACAGGTTGAGGAACAAGGTCTCCACGATGTCGTCGCGGTGGTGACCGAGTGCGATCTTGCTGAAGCCCTGTTCGGCCGCGAACGTGTACAGCGCGCCGCGGCGCAGCCGCGAGCACAGGCTGCACATCGTCTTGCCTTCCGGGATGACGCGCTTGACGACGCTGTAGGTGTCCTGCTCGAGGATATGGAACGGCACGCCGAGCGCGCGCAGGTGATTGGGCAGCACGTCCGGATCGTAGCCGGGCTGCTTCTGGTCCAGATGCACGGCGACGAGTTCGAATTGCACCGGCGCCTTCGCCTGCAGTTTCAGCAGGATGTCGAGCAGCGTGTAGGAGTCCTTGCCGCCGGACAGGCAGACCATGACGCGGTCGCCGTCCTCGATCATGTTGAAATCGGCGATGGCCTGGCCGACCTGGTGGCGCAGGCGCTTGGCCAGCTTGCCGGCTTCGAAGTCGAGTTTGCGGTCGAGGAGTGCGTTCATGACGGCATCGCAAAGCGGGCGCGCATTGTAATCGCGGCGCGTCTCAAGTTCTGCTTCCCTTGCGCCTGGGCGCGCCGCCCGCCGGTGCGGCGACCGCCTTGCGACGCGGCCGCTGGATCTGCGGCGCGACCTGGACCGCGACGCTCGCGTCCGCATAGCGCCCGCCGGCCGCGCAGACGAAGTCGCGGAACGCTTGCGCCAGCGGCAGCAGCTGCTTGCCGCGCCGATGCACGACGTGCCAGCGCCGCACCACCGGCAGGCCGTGCATCGGCGGTACGTGCACGAGTCCGAGGCCGCGTTCCAGCGCGAGCGTGTTGAGCGAAAGAAAGCCGATGCCGAGGCCCGCCATCACGGCTTGCTTGATCGCCTCGTTGCCGGTCATCTGGATGACCCGGCGCGGCGAGAATTTTTCGGTGGCGAAGTAGCGTTCCATCACCGCGCGCGTGCCGGAGCCTATTTCGCGCACGAGAAAGGTCTCGTCGGCCAGATCGGCCAGGCGCAGGCGCCTGCGTTGCAACGCGGGGTGCGTCGGCGGCAGCACGAGCCCGTGCGGATGGTCGGCGAACGCGAGCGCGACCGCGTCGAGCGACTCCGGCGGCACACCCATGATCGCCAGGTCGATGTCGTTGTCGGCGAGCAGCTGCAGGATGCGCGCGCGGTTCTCGACCTCGAGCGACAGCACGACGCCCGGGTGCTGTTCGGTGAAGGCCGCGAGCAGGTGCGAGGCGAAATATTTAGCGGTGCTGACGATCCCGACGTTGAGCTTGCCGTGCTTCTGGCCGCGCATCGCGGCGAGCTGCTGCTCCAGCTCGTCGAGGTCGTGCTGCACGCGCCGCGCATAGGCGGCCACGGCATCGCCGGCCTCGGTCAGGCGCAGCTGGCGGCCGACGAGCTCGGTCAGCGGCAGCCCGCATTCCTCTTCCAGCGCCTTCAACTGCATCGACACGGCCGGCTGCGTCAAATGGCACACGCCGGCCGCGGCGGAAATGCTGCGCAGCCGCGCGACCTGTTCGAAAACGCGCAGCTGGCGCAGGGTGATCCGCTTCACGGCTGGACCTCGGCAGACGATGTTCAAAAATCAAAATTGCTGCAAAGCGGCGAAGTCGCCAGGTATCAAGAAAATTTATGCAGCGATGCAAGGGAATTGAATATACCTGATACGAGCGCACGCCTACATTCGGGTCCCCAGCGGCGATTCGACGCCGCCATCGCCAACACAGGAAGGACGCGCATGAACAAGCCGACCGACGAAGGCCAGATCACCGACGGCAAGAAGCGCTACGCAGCCGGCGTTCTGAAATACAAGCAGATGGGTTACTGGCAGCCCGACTACGTGCCGAAGGACACCGACCTGATCGCGATGTTCCGCATCACGCCGCAGGAAGGCGTGCCGGCCGACGAGTGCGCCGCCGCCGTCGCCGGCGAATCGTCGACCGCGACCTGGACCGTGGTCTGGACCGACCGCCTGACCGCCTGCGAGCTCTATCGCGCGAAGGCCTTCCGCGTCGACGCGGTACCGAACACCGGTCCCGGCACGAAGGTCGAGCAGCAATACTTCGCCTACATCGCCTACGACCTCGACCTGTTCGAACCGGGTTCGATCGCCAACCTCACCGCCTCGATCATCGGCAACGTGTTCGGCTTCAAGGCGGTCAAGGCGCTGCGCCTGGAAGACATGCGCATTCCGGTCGCTTACCTGAAGACCTTTCAAGGACCGGCGACGGGCATCGTGGTCGAGCGCGAGCGGCTCGACAAGTTCGGCCGCCCGCTGCTCGGCGCTACGACGAAGCCGAAGCTGGGCCTGTCCGGCCGCAACTACGGTCGCGTCGTCTACGAAGGCCTCAAGGGCGGCCTCGATTTCATGAAGGACGACGAGAACATCAACTCGCAGCCGTTCATGCATTGGCGCGACCGTTTTCTCTATTGCATGGAAGCGGTCAACAAGGCGTCGGCTGCGACCGGCGAGGTCAAGGGCCACTACCTCAACGTCACCGCCGGCACCATGGAAGAGATGTACGAGCGTGCCGAGTTCGCCAAGCAGCTCGGCAGCGTGATCATCATGATCGATTTGGTGATCGGCTACACCGCGATCCAGAGCATGGCGAAGTGGGCGCGCAAGAACGACATGATCCTGCATCTGCATCGCGCCGGTAACAGCACCTATTCACGCCAGAAGAACCACGGCATGAACTTCCGCGTGATCTGCAAGTGGATGCGCATGGCCGGCGTCGACCACATCCACGCAGGCACCGTGGTCGGCAAGCTGGAAGGCGATCCATTGATGATCAAGGGTTTCTACGACACGTTGCGCGAGACGCAGACACCGGTGAGCCTCGAGCACGGCCTGTTCTTCGACCAGGAGTGGGCGAGCCTCAACAAGGTCATGCCGGTCGCGTCCGGCGGCATCCATGCCGGCCAGATGCATCAGCTGCTGACCTATCTCGGCGAGGACGTGATCCTGCAGTTCGGCGGCGGCACGATCGGCCATCCGCAAGGCATCCAGGCCGGCGCCGTCGCCAACCGCGTGGCGCTCGAAGCGATGGTGCTGGCGCGCAACGAAGGTCGCGACATCTGGAACGAAGGCCCGCAGATCCTGCGCGACGCCGCGAAATGGTGCTCGCCGCTGCGCGCCGCGATCGACACCTGGGGCGACGTCAGCTTCAACTACGAATCGACCGACACGGCCGACTTCGTGCCTACCGCCACCGCCAGCGCCTGACTTCCGGAGAGCCGTCATCATGATGACCAACAGCAACCAGCGTCTGACCCAGGGCCAGTTTTCGTTCCTGCCGGACCTGACCGACGCGCAGATCACCCAGCAGATCGAATACGCGCTGCGCAACGACTGGGCCGTCGGAGTCGAATACACCGACGATCCGCATCCGCGCAACACCTACTGGGAAATGTTCGGCAATCCGATGTTCGATCTCAAGGATCCGGCCGGCATCCTTCTGGAGATCAACAACTGCCGCAAGACTTTCCCGAACCACTACATCCGCGTCACCGCGTTCGATGCGACGCGCGGCGTGGAGTCGCCGAAGATGTCCTACATCGTCAACCGGCCGAAGTCGGAACCCGGCTTCGCACTCGTCCGCCAGGAGGTCGATGGCCGCAACGTTCGCTATACGATCCACGCGTATGCCACCGACAAGCCGGAAGGCGAGCGTTACTGAGCTCGCCGAGGTCGCTGCGATTTCAGGTTCACCGAGGCCTGCGACATGACCGAAGCCATCGACCTCAAGGCGCTGTGGAACGAGTCCGGCGTACAAGCCGTGCTCGACGCACTCGATGCCGAGCTGATCGGTCTTGCGCCGGTCAAGAAGCGCATTCGCGAGATCGCCTCGCTGCTGGTGATCGACAAGGTGCGCCGGGAGCTGCAGCTGGAAGCCGGCGCGCCGTCGCTGCACATGTCGTTCACCGGCAACCCGGGCACCGGCAAGACCACGGTCGCGCTGCGCATGGCCGAGCTGCTGCACAAGCTCGGCTACAGCCGCAAAGGCCACATGGTCGCCGTCACGCGCGACGACCTGGTCGGCCAGTACATCGGCCACACGGCGCCGAAGACCAAGGAAGTGCTGAAGAAGGCGATGGGCGGCGTGCTGTTCATCGACGAGGCCTACTACCTCTACAAGCCCGAGAACGAGCGCGACTACGGACAGGAATCGATCGAGATCCTGCTGCAGGTCATGGAGAACCAGCGCGACGATCTCGTCGTGATCCTGGCCGGCTACAAGGACCGCATGGACACGTTCTTCAAGAGCAATCCGGGCATGAGTTCGCGCATCGCGCATCACATCGATTTTCCCGACTACCGCGACGACGAGCTCGTCTCGATCGGCGAGCTGATCCTGAAAGGCTGGAACTACCGTCTGTCGCCGCGCGCGCGCGACGCATTCGCCGACTACATCCACCGCCGTCGCGACCAGCCGCATTTCGCCAACGCACGCTCGGTACGCAATGCGCTCGACCGCGCACGCCTGCGCCAGGCGCACCGCCTGCTCGAATCCGGCAAGGCGGTCGACAAGGCTGCGCTGGAGACGATCGAGGCCGAAGACATCCTTCAATCGCGCGTGATGGCGGCACCGCTGCCGGAGGCCGTGCGATGAGCGCCGAACTGCGCGCCCTGATCTTCGATGTCGACGGCACGCTGGCCGACACCGAAGAGTTCCATCGCCGCGCGTTCAATGCGTCGTTCGCCGCGTTTGGCCTCGACTGGTGGTGGAATCGCGAGACCTATCGCGATCTGCTGCGCGTCGCCGGCGGCAAGCAGCGCATGCGCGCGTATGCCGCCAGCCAGGACGACGGCGTCGCCGGTCATCCGGACTTCGACGCGCTGATCCGCGCGCTGCACGAAGACAAGACGCGCCGCTACGACGCGCAGCTGCGCGAGCAGCCGCTGGCCTTGCGGCCCGGCATCGCGCGGCTGTTCGATGAAGCGAGCGCGAACGGCGTACGTCTGGCGCTCGCGACGACGACGACCGCGGCCAATCTCGAGGCCCTGCTGACACCGAGCCTCGGCGCGCACTGGCGCGATCGCTTCGCCGCGATCGTCTGCGGCGGCGACGTCGCGCAGCTCAAGCCCGCACCGGACGCGTATGTCGAAACCCTGCGCCGCCTGCACCTCGATGCCGGCGAGGCGCTCGCCTTCGAAGATTCGGCCAACGGCATCCGCAGCGCGCAGGCGGCCGGCCTCGGCGTGATCGTCACGCCGACCTGGTACTCGCTCGCCGAGACGCTGCCGGCGGGTCTGGTTTCGCTGCCGCATCTGGGCGATCCCGACCATCCACTGCCGCTCGGCGCGCCAGGGGCGCCGCAGGTCGATCTGGCGCGCCTGCGCGCCTGGCATGCCGAACACGACGCCGCGACATCACCGGGGAGGATCGCAGCATGTTGTTGACCGACAAGACCACGTTCACCGAATTCCTCATCGAGGCGCGTCGCACGCACCCGGAGGCCCGCGGCGATCTCAATGGCGTGCTGCATTCGGTCGCGACCGCGTGCAAGGCGATCTCGCGCGCCGTCGCGCACGGCTCGCTCGCCGACCTGCTCGGCAATGCCGAGGCGAGCAACGTGCATGGCGAGCGCCAGAAGAAGCTCGACGTGATCGCCAACGACATCTTCATCCGCCTCAACGAGAACCGCGGCTACGTCGCCGGCATGGCGTCTGAGGAGCTCGACGATCCGTATACGCTGCCCGACACCTACGAACGCGGCAAGTACCTGCTGCTGTTCGATCCGCTCGACGGATCGAGCAACATCGACGTGAACGTGTCGGTCGGCTCGATCTTCTCGATCCTGCGTGCACCGACGCCGGGCAAGGATCCGAAGCCGGAAGACTTCCTGCAGCCGGGCACGCGCCAGGTCGCGGCCGGCTACGCGATCTACGGTCCCTCGACGATGCTGGTGCTGACGACCGGTGCCGGCGTGCACGCCTTCACGCTGGATCCCTTGCTCGGCGAGTTCATCCTGTCGCACCGCGATCTGAAGATTCCCGCCGAAACGCACGAGTTCGCGATCAACGCGTCGAACAGCCGCTTCTGGGAATACCCGGTGCAGCGCTACGTCGACGAATGCCTGAAGGGATCGAGCGGCGCGCGCGGCAAGGACTTCAACATGCGCTGGATCGCCTCGCTGGTCGCCGAGACGCACCGCATCCTGATGCGCGGCGGCGTGTTCATGTATCCGCGCGACAACAAGAATCCGGACGTGCCGGGACGCCTGCGCCTGACCTACGAATGCAATCCGATCGGCCTCTTGATCGAGCAGGCCGGCGGGCGCGCCAGCACCGGCTACAAGCGCATGCTGGAGGTGCAGCCGGAGAAGCTGCACCAGAAGATCGGCTTCGTGTTCGGCTCGCGCGCCGAGGTCGAGCGCATCGAGCGCTACCATCTGGAAGGCGACACGCGCGACAGCGAACAGCCGCTGTTCGCCCAGCGCGGGCTGTTCCGTACGCCGGCCTGAGGCCGGCCCGAGCCAGATCCAATTCGAGCCGGGTTCGGCCAAGACCCGATCAAGCCCGGCCCCACACCGAGGGAAGACCATGTCCGAACTGCATCCGATCATCGCGATAACCGGTTCGTCCGGCGCCGGCACGACTTCGGTCACGCGCACGTTCTCGAACATGTTCCGCCGCGAGCACGTCAACGCGGCGATCGTCGAAGGCGACAGCTTCCACCGCTACGACCGCAAGGCGATGCGCGCGGCGTTGGCCGAGGCGGACAAGGATCCTCACTCGCGCCTGAGCCATTTCGGCCACGAAGCGAACCTGTTCGAGGAACTCGAACGCCTTTTCGCCGACTATTCCGAAACCGGCACCGGCAAGCGGCGCAAGTACCTGCACGACGCGGTCGAGGCCGAACCGTACCGGCAGGAGCCCGGCACGTTCACGGAGTGGGAGGACGTGCCGCCGTCGGACCTGCTGTACTACGAGGGCCTCCACGGCGCGGTCGCGCACGACAAGGTCGACGTCGCGCGCTATCCGGACCTGCTGATCGGCGTGGTACCGGTGATCAACCTGGAGTGGATCCAGAAGCTGCACCGCGACCGCTCCAGCCGAGGCTATTCGACCGAGGCGGTGACGGACACGATCCTGCGCCGCATGCACGACTACGTGCACTACATCTGTCCGCAGTTCTCGCGCACGCACGTCAACGTGCAGCGCGTGCCGACGGTGGACACCTCCAACCCGTTCATCGCGCGCTCGATTCCGAGCGCGGACGAGAGCTTCGTGGTGATCCGTTTCCGCGATCCGAAGGGCATCGACTTCCGTTACCTGCTGTCGATGCTGCATGATTCGTTCATGTCGCGCGCGAACACGATCGTCGTTCCGGGCGGCAAGATGGAACTCGCCATCGAAATCATCTTCACGCCGTTCGTCTGGCGCATTCTCGAACGCAAGCAGAAGGCACAGGCCCGGCAAGCCCATCTGGAGCGCGTCGCATGAGCAGTCCCCAACCCACGGCAAAGTCGAGCGTCGATACCGCGCGGCTGGCCAATTCGATCCGTTTTCTGGCCGCCGACGCGGTCGAGAAGGCCAAATCCGGCCATCCCGGCATGCCGATGGGCATGGCCGAGATCGCGGTCGCCCTGTGGACGCGCCACCTGCGCCACAACCCGGCCAATCCGCACTGGCCCGGCCGCGATCGCTTCGTGCTGTCGAACGGGCACGGCTCGATGCTGCAGTACGCGCTGCTGCACCTGACCGGCTACGACCTCTCGATCGAGGAAATCAAGAATTTCCGCCAGTTGCACTCCAAAACGCCCGGCCACCCCGAAGTCGGCGTGACGCCCGGCGTGGAGACCACGACCGGACCGCTCGGCCAGGGCCTGGCCAATTCGGTGGGCCTGGCGCTCGCCGAGAAGCTGCTCGCCGCCGAATTCAACCAGGCCGGCGCGGCGATCGTCGACCATCACACCTATGTCTTCCTCGGCGACGGCTGCCTGATGGAAGGCGTTTCGCACGAGGCCTGCGCACTGGCCGGCACCTGGAAGCTCGGCAAGCTGATCGCCCTGTACGACGACAACGGCATCTCGATCGACGGCGAGGTCAAGGGCTGGTTCACCGACGACACGGCCGAGCGCTTCCGCGCGTACGGCTGGCAGGTGATCGGTCCGATCGACGGCCACGACGTCGACGCGGTCGATCGCGCGATCGCCGAGGCCAAGCAGAACACCGACCAGCCGAGCTTCATCCTCTGCCGCACGGTCATCGGCAAGGGTGCGCCGACGCGCGCCGGCACCGCCAAGGCGCACGGTGAAGCGCTCGGCACCGACGAGCTCGCCGCCACGCGCAACGCGCTCGACTGGCCGTACGCGCCGTTCGAGATTCCGGCCGACATCTATGCCGACTGGGACGCACGCGCCAGCGGCAAGGCGTTCGAGGCCGAGTGGACACGACGCTTCGAAGCGTACAAGGGCGCCCACGCGGATCTGGCCGCCGAGTTCTCGCGCCGGCTTGCGGGCGAGCTGCCGGCGAACTTCGCCGAAGTCGCCGCCAAGCTCATCGCCGAAGCGAATGCGAAGGCCGAAACCGTCGCCTCGCGCAAGGCCAGCCAGTACGCGATCGAGGCGCTCGCGCCGGCGGTGCCGGAAATGCTCGGCGGCTCGGCCGACCTCACCCATTCCAATCTGACGCTGTGGAAAGGCGCAAAGACGCTGGAGCCGGACCACACCGGCCGCTACATCAGCTACGGCGTGCGCGAGTTCGGCATGGCCGCGATCATGAACGGCGTTGCGCTGCACGGCGGCTACATCCCGTTCGGCGGCACCTTCCTGACCTTCAGCGACTACAGCCGCAACGCGATCCGCATGGCAGCGCTGATGAACCTGCGCGCGATCCACGTGTTCACGCACGATTCGATCGGCCTCGGCGAAGACGGTCCGACGCATCAGTCGGTCGAGCACGTGTCGAGCCTGCGCCTGATTCCGCACCTGGACGTCTGGCGCCCGTGCGACACGGTCGAGGCGGCAGTGGCGTGGAAGCTCGCGCTCCTGCGCAAGCAGGCGCCGACGGCGCTGATCCTGTCGCGCCAGAACCTGCCGTTCGTGCCGCGCAGCGACGCGCAGATCGCCGACATCGAGCGCGGCGGCTACGTCCTCTCCGAGGCCGAGGGCGGCACGCCGCAGCGCATCCTGATCGCGACGGGCTCGGAGATCGGCCTTGCGCTCGCCGCGCAGAAGATCCTGGCCGGCGAAGGCATCCGCACGCGCGTCGTCTCGATGCCGTCGACCGAGGCGTTCGATCGCCAGCCGGCCGACTATCGCAACCGCGTGCTGCCGCGCGACGTACGCAAGGTGGCCGTCGAAGCCGGCACGACCGCGTTGTGGTGGAAGTACGTCGGCAGCGACGGCGCCGTGGTCGGCATCGACCGCTTCGGCGAGTCCGCGCCGGCACCGAAACTGTTCGAGTTCTTCGGCTTCACGCCGGAGAAGGTCGCCGAAGCCGCGCGCGGCGCGGGAGGCTGACGACGCCTAGGCCGTCGTTCCACGGAGGCAAGAACCTCACTGATTGCTGTCGTCATTCCCGCGAGGCGCTTTTCAACAGCGAAGCTGATCAAGCGGGAATCCATTTTTGCTTTCATCGCAGATCAAGATGGATTCCCGCCTCCGCGGGAATGACGCCGAGAGAGCATCGAACGCTGTTTCTCTTCCGGACGAAAACGAATTCTTCATTGCGGGAGCAAACGTCATGGCCCTCGTTTCACTCAAGCAACTGCTCGACCACGCCGCCGAGAACGCCTACGGGCTGCCGGCGTTCAACGTCAACAACATGGAGCAGATCCACGCGATCATGCAGGCGGCCGACGAAGTCGACAGCCCGGTGATCCTGCAGGCCTCGGCCGGCGCGCGCAAATACGCGGGCGAAGCGTTCCTGCGCCGCCTCGTCGAAGCGGCCGTCGAGCAGTACCCGCACATCCCGATCGTGATGCATCAGGACCATGGCGCGAGCCCGGCGGTGTGCCAGGCGTCGATCCGTTCCGGCTTCACCAGCGTGATGATGGACGGCTCGCTGAAGGAAGACATGAAGACGCCGTCGACCTACGAGTACAACGTCGCGACGACGCGCCGCGTGGTCGACATGGCGCATGCGGTCGGCGTGTCGGTCGAAGGCGAGCTCGGCTGCCTCGGCTCGCTCGAAACCGGCAGCGCCGGCGAAGAGGACGGCAGCGGCGCGGCCGGCGTGCTCGACCATTCGCAGCTGCTGACCGATCCGGAAGAAGCCGCCGACTTCGTCGCCAAGACCGGCGTCGACGCGCTCGCCGTCGCGATCGGCACCTCGCACGGGGCCTACAAGTTTTCGCGGCCGCCGACCGGCGACATCCTCGACATCGAGCGCATCAAGGCGATCCATGCGCGCATTCCGAACACGCACCTGGTCATGCACGGCTCGTCCTCGGTGCCGCAGGATTGGCTCGCGATCATCCGCCAGTACGGCGGCACCATTTCCGAAACGTACGGTGTGCCGGTCGAGGCGATCGTCGAAGGCATCAAGCACGGCGTGCGCAAGGTCAACATCGACACCGACATCCGCCTCGCGATGACCGGCGCGATCCGCCGTGCGCTGGCCGAAGATCCGAGCGAGTTCGATCCACGCAAGTTCTTCAAGGAGTCGGTCGCCGCCGCCCGGCAGATCTGCAAGCTGCGCTTCGAAGCGTTCGGCAGCGCGGGCCGCGCGGCCAAGATCAAGCCGGTGCCGCTGGAGAAACTCGCCAAGCGCTATGCGGAGGCCGCCTGAACCTCGTGGCGCGCGCGCCGGTCGCGGCGATCCTGTGCGATCTGGACGGCACCCTGCTCGACACGGTGCCGGACATCGCCGATGCGGTGAACGCCGTGCTGCACGAACTCGGCCGCGCGCCGATCGCGCCGTCGGTCGTCGCCGGCTACGTCGGCCAGGGCGTCGACATCCTCATGCATCGCGTGCTGAGCGGCGATTTCGACGGCCGTGCCGACGCGCCGCTGCATCTGCAGGCGCGCGCCCTGCTCGACACCGCCTACGCGGCCGTGAACGGACGCAACACGCGTCTGTACGCCGGCGTCGTCGAGGGCCTCGATCGCTTCCGCGCGCTCGGCGTGCGCCTGGCTTGCGTCACCAACAAGCTGCAGCAGCCTTCCGACAGCATCCTCGCCAAGTTCGGCCTCGATCGCTATTTCGAGTTCGTGCTCGGCGGCGACGCCCTGCCGCAGCGCAAGCCCCGCCCCGAGCCGCTGTGGCACGCGGCGGACCGGCTCGGCGTGCCGGTCGAGGCCTGCATCATGCTCGGTGATTCCGCCAACGATGCGAATGCGGCGCGCGCGGCCGGGATGCCGGCCGTGCTGGTCGACTACGGCTATACCGAAGGCCGCCCGATCGGCGAGATCGACTGCGACGCGGTGATCTCGCGCTTCGGCGAACTGGCTGCCGGCATCGCCCAGCGCTCCGAGCCGCGCTTCGAATTCCTGTGGCGCCATCGCGACGCGCCGGCTGCCGCCGGCTACGAAGCTTGACCTTCTCGCACATCGCCGGACCGCACGCGCTGGCGCTAAACTCGGCGGGTCCCAGAGTGCCGTCATGTTCACAGAAGACCAGGCCGCTATCGTTCGCCGTCTCGCCGAGCTCAAGGTCGAACACCGCGATCTCGACATCGCCATCGCGAACATACCGCTCGGCCCGGGCTGCGACGAGCTTCAGCTGAAGCGGATGAAGATCCGCAAGCTGCGCCTCAAGGACATGATCGCCTACATGGAGAACAAGCTGATTCCGGACCTCGACGCGTGAAGCGCGGGTCGGCGAGGAGACGCTCGTGGTCGAGGATGTAACCGTACGCCGCATCGATGGCGACGAAGCCATCGCACGCATCGAGGCGTTCGCCGACGTGCTGATCGATTGCGTCGACGGCGGCGCGTCGGTGAGTTTCATGGCGCCGCTGGCGCGCACCACGGCGATCGCTTTCTGGCGCGACGTTGCCGCCGCGGTCGCTCGCCGCGAACGCGTGCTGCTGGTCGCGGAGGACGCGGCCGGCCTTCTGCTCGGCACCGTGCAGATGATCGTTTCGCTTCCGGAGAACCAGCCGCATAGGGCCGACGTCGCCAAGATGCTGGTTCGCCGCAGCGCGCGCCGCCGCGGCATCGGGCAGCAGCTGATGACGGCGCTCGACGAAGCGGCGCGCGAAGAGGGCAAGACCGTGCTGGTGCTCGACACCGTCACCGGCGGCGATGCGGAGCGGCTGTACCCGCGCGCGGGCTGGCAGCGCGTCGGCGTCGTGCCGAAATACGCGCTCATGCCCGACGGCGAACTCTGCGCGACGACGTTCTTCTACAAGCATCTGTGAGCACGGCCGCCGGGGCGGAGCGCCTGGCTGCCGGGTGCTCAGGCCGCCGGAGCTTCGTCCTTGGCCGCCTGGGTCAGCTCGGCCTGCTTCTCCGGCGTGAGCTTCAGGATGCCGTGGCGGATCTCGCGGCTGAGGATCACGCGCGCGTCCTTGGCGACGGCCTCGAGCTCGGCGTCGAACACGAGCTTGCCGTTGTCGTCGGCCGAGATCACGCGGCGTTCGCGCAGCTTCTGGATGAATCCGCGGAACAGGCTCCTGTCGAAGAATTCCGGCGCGTTCATCTCGTGCAGCAGCGACAGGCGCTGCGCGGTCAGGTAGCTGAGGTTCTCCAGCTCGCCGGCCGACAGGACGTGCGGTCCGTTCTTCACCAGCAGCGCGAGGCCGATGTAGTAGCGCTCGATCGCCGGCATCAGCGTATGCGCGAGCGCGCGCAGGCGGAACGCGGCATCGCTCTGGCCGGGGCCGCGCTCGACGATGCGGCCGTCGGTGTCGGCTGCGGTCACGAGCAGACCGCGTGCCTGGAAGAATTCGAGCGTCGCCTGCACACGCGCGCCGAACTCGTCCTCGCTCCACGGCAGGAACAGCTCGGCCTGCACGAACGGATAGACCAGGCGTCCCAGGCGCAGGATCGAGGCGCGCGCGAGACGGCGGTTGTTGTTGAAGCAGCAGCCGACCCAGGCCGCCGTCGCGAACAGGTGCGTGATGTTGTTGCCGAAATAGCTGAGCAGCACGCCCTGCTTCTCGTCGACCGTCAGCACGTCGCCGAGCGGATGCGCGACGCGGCGGATCCACTGCATCTTCTCGCCGTAGGCGATGATTTCGGCCGGGGCCAGCGGCGTCAGCGTGATGCGGTCGGAGTACGGCAGTTCCGTCAGCAGCGCCTTGCACAGTTCCAGCTGCGCGATCAGGTCCGCCTCGGCCATCGCGTGCTTGGGCGTGGCCAGCAGCGTCAGCGCGAGCAGGTTGATCGGATTGACGTGCGCCGCACGGTTGATGTTCTGCTGGATGCGCGTGGCGAGCGCGTCGACGGCGGGGTTCAGCCACTCGGGCTTGGCTTCCGGATCGGCCGTCGCGGCGCGCCAGTCGGGCGCGACTTCGTCGAGCAGGGGGTTGAGCGGAATCGGTTCGCCGAAGTTCAGCGCGACGCGGCCGTAGTGCTGGCGCAGCGCGCCGAGCGAACGCACGAGGCCGAGGACCGATTCCTTCTGCTTCGGCCGGCCGGAGAGTTCGCCGATGTAGGCGTCGCCCTCCATGATCTTCTCGTAGCCGATGTAGACCGGCTGGAACACGACCATGCGGCGCGACTCGCGCAGGAAACTGCGCAGCGTCATCGACAGCATGCCGCCGCGCGGACTCAGCAGCCGTCCGGTCCGCGAGCGGCCGCCTTCGATGAAGTATTCGAGCGAGACGCCGCGCGCGAACAGCTGGCTGATGTATTCGCGGAACACGGTGGAATAGAGCGCGTCGCCCTTGAACGTGCGGCGCAGGAAGAACGCGCTGCCGCGGCGCAGGATCGGACCGATCACCGGCAGGTTGAGGTTCACCCCGGCACCGATGTGCGGGATGGCGATGCCCTTTTCCATCAGCTGGTAGGAGAGCAGCAGATAATCGACATGGCTGCGATGACAGGGCACGTAGATGACTTCGTGGCCCGGCGCGACTTCGCGCAGCGTTTCGAAGTGATGCACGTCGACGCCGTCGTAGAGCTTGTTCCAGAACGCCTTCAGCATCAGCCAGAGCGAGCGCACGACCGGGTGCGAATAGTCGGCCGCGATCTCCATCGCATAGCTGCGCGCGCGCGCGCGCGCCTTGTCCGGCGTGATGTTTTCCTTGTTGGCGGCCGCCGCGATCGCGACGCGCACCGGTTCGGCGTTCAGCAGCGCATCGACGACCGTGCGCCGATGCGAAAGATCCGGTCCGATCACCGCGGCACGGATGCGGCGGAAATGCGCGCGCAGCACGCGCTGCAGCTTGCGCACGCCGCGCTCGGGCGCCAGCTCGGCCTGGTCGGCGATGATCTCGCGCAGGCTGACCGGCGCGGCGAACTGCACGACGGTGTCGCGCCCGTTCAAGAGCAGCGCGAGCAGGCGCCGGAAGCGGCCGACGACGACCCAGTTCTCGGAGAACAGCACGCTGAACCAGCCCGATTCGCGCGCCGGCGCGCGGCCGACGAAAATGGACACCGGCACCAGACGCACGTCCTTCTCGGGATCGGCGCGCACGACGTCGGCGAGCAGGCTGAGCGTTTCGGAGCGCGTCGGATGCGGACGCCGGCCGAACAGGCGCGGGCGCCGCGACAGTGCGATGACCGCGCGCCGGCGCTTGATCGGCAGTCGGTCGGCCGCGGCATACGGCGACGGCAGGCCGGCCTCCAGGCAAGCCTGCTCGAGGATCAAGGTATCGGACAGGCCGTAGCGCTCGACCACGTAGACGGTCGGGCGCGCATCGTCCGGCAACAGTGCGCGCACGTCGTCCGGCGCGCGCCGGATGCGGATCCAGGGCCGCAGCAGCGCGCCCATCGCATTGAGCCAGGCAGGCGCCGGCGCGGAGCTCGCCGTGCCGTGCGCCGAAAGCGAATCGTTCATGCGTGCATTTTAGTGCCACGCGCGCGTCGCGCGCGTGGCAAGCGGGGATCAACCCTGCTTGGGCTGCGCCGCCGCATCGGCTGCCGGGGCGACCGGCGCTTCGGGCGCGCTCTCGTGCAGCTTGTCGATGGCGTTCTTGCCGTACCAGTGGCCGTCGACGTTGACCATCTCGGTCTGCGTGCTGAGCGGCGAATCGAACAGCGTGTAGGACACCTTGACCTTGGCCGTCTTGCCGTCGTTCGAGACGATCTCGGGCTTGACCGAGTCGAGCGTCTTGTCGAGCGAGAAGCCGTACACGTTCAACGCATCCTTGACCGCCGCGAAGACGATGCGCGCCTTCTGCATCGACTGCTCGAAGGTCAGCGCGTGCGCCTCGTCGAGCGTCTTCAGGTTGACGTCGCGCGCGGCCTTGCTGGCGATCGCGAGCACCTTCTTGACCGATTCCGGTTCGGTGAAGCGGGTCTTCTGCACCCAGTTGCCGAGCGCGGTGATCGCGGCGAGCGCCTGCTGCTTGTCGGCGTCGGCCAGGTCCTTGCTCTGCTGCACCATGCCCTGCAGGTAGCTGCTGCCCATTGCCACGTACATCGGAATCTGCTGCTGGTACTGCGCGTCGAACGCCTTCAGCTGCGGCTCGATCTCGGTGTACAGCGTCTGCTCGGCATTCGGCGCGGTCAGCTTGCCCATCGTCTCGGCGAACTTCTGCCGATCCTCATCGGTGATCGGCTTGTCGTCCTTGTTCTTGCTCCAGTCGGCCTTGACCTTTTCGTATTCGGCCGGCGGCATCGCGTTCTGCATCAGGGCGGCGAAATCGCCCTGCTTGAGCAGGTCGACCGACTTGCGGATCGCCGCATCCGGCGCGTTCGCACTGACCGGCGCCGCGGCAGGCGCGGCCGTCTCGGCCGGCTTGTCGCCGCAGCCCGCGACGAAAACGACCAGCGACGCCGCGAACGCGGCGCGGACGAATGACTTGTGCATGGCGACCCCAAAGGAATGAGTTAGAAAAGCGACTTTAGCAGTGCGCCGCGGCAGCGGCCACCTCGAGCCGCGGCGGATTGCGGACAAGAAAAAACCCGGACGGCAGAACCATCCAGGTCGAATCCGGCCGTTTTGCCGGAGGGGGAAATTGTACGTCGTTCTCGCGGAGCCGTTGCGTGTTCTGGACGCTTGTGGGGCAACCGTCACCATCAATCCGGACATCAATATACTTACAAGCCATACCTAATGCAACACATTAGATGTTAGCAGGTAAGCTACTGTTTTATATTAACTATTTTTGCAGCGCGTTGATTTTTGCCTGGCGCCGCTGCGCCGCAGGCTGGGTCCAGTCGTTGTTGAACAGCGCCGGTTCCCACGACCCGTAGGTCGGATTGGGCAACACGAACCAGCGTTCGCCGATCCAGCCGTTGTACGCGGCGATCGCCGCGCTGCGGCCATCGGGCGTGTTGGCGAGCACGTCGACGAAGTCGCCGAGCTGATCGCCGAGCTGCAGCAGCACGCGGTGCTCGCGGCCGATCAGCTGCCGGCGGCAGCCTTTCTCGGTGCCGACTTGCTCGCAGCCTTTGACGACGGTACCGAGACCGAGAAAGACATTCTCGCCGGCCGCGAGGGGAAATCCGGCCTCGCGCAGGTTTTCCAGCGTGACGTCGTTCAGATCCTGCGCACGATTGGACAAATAGAAAACCATCACGCCCTTCTTCGCCGCGAGTTTGGCGAACTCGAGCGCGCCCGGCAGCGGCTTGGCGGCCTTTTCGCGGCACCAGGCCGCCCAGGTCGCTTCGTTGTATTCGCCGCCGTCGCGGATCAGGCGGGCCTGATAGGGCGAGTTGTCGAGCACGGTCTCGTCGATGTCGACGATGACCGCCGGCTTGAGCTTCTTCAGCGACCCCTTGCGTTCGCCTTTCGGCAACGCATCCCACTGGCGGTCCTTCAGCGCGAGCTGCAGCTTCTCGCCGGCGTGCTGGAAGATTTCGCGATAGACCAGGTCGTGCTCGACCGCGGTCTGCGTCCACACGACCGCATTCAGATTGTCGTTCGCCGCAGGCCCGGCAGGCGCGGCAGGAACCGGCGCGGCGGCGGCTTGAGGCTTGCGCGACTTCGGCGCGCCGGCGCAGCCGGCCAGCAGTGCAGCGGCCAGAACGAGGCCGATCGGCAGTTTCGTCATGTGATTTCCCCGGCTTGGAAACATCGTATCCAGCACATACGATCGGTCTAGTTTATTACACCGTGTCGTGCGAGCCTGGGACGCACGCAACATTACGGCTCTTCGCCCACACCTTCGGGACGCTCATGGACCAGCCGTCAGGCTCGCGCCTCCGCATCGCCAGCCACGTGCTGGCCTTCATCGCACTGCTTCTGGTGCTCTGCCTGCATCTGCTGCCGGCCCTGCTCGCCGGACTGCTCGTCTACACGCTGGTCAATGCGCTCGCGCCGCCGCTGCAGCGGCACCTGCCCGGCGCGCGCGCGCACGGCCTGATCGTCGCCCTGCTCAGCATCATCGTGGTCGCGCTGCTGACCCTCGCGATCCTCGGCGCCGTCGCTTTCCTGCGCAGCGAGCTCGGCAACCCGAGCGCCGTGTTCGAGAACCTGATGCCGCTGATCGACCGCGCGCGCGGGCAGCTGCCCCAAGTCGTCGTCGACCACCTGCCGGACAGCATCGACGATTTCCGCACCAATGCGATCGACTGGCTGCGCACGCACGCCGCCCAGCTCCAGCTCGCGGGCAAGACGGCCGCGCGCGTGATCGTGCATCTGCTGATCGGCATGATCCTCGGCGCCATGATCGCCCTGGCGAGCGCGCGGCCGGTCACGCGCGGCGGACCGCTGGTGCAGGCCCTGATCGCGCGCTGCGCGAACCTGGTCGACTCGTTCCACGACATCGTCTTCGCGCAGGTGAAGATTTCCGCGCTCAACACGCTGTTCACCGCGATCTTCCTGCTCGTCGTGCTGCCGCTGTTCGGCATCACCTTGCCGCTGGCGAAGACGCTCGTCGCGGCGACGTTCGTCGTCGGCCTGCTGCCGGTGATCGGCAACCTGATCTCGAACACGCTGATCTTCATCGTCGGCCTGTCGGTCTCGCTCGGCGTCGCGATCGCGGCGCTGGCGTTCCTGATCGTGATCCACAAGCTCGAATACTTCCTCAACGCGCGCATCGTCGGCACGCAGATCCGCGCACGCGCGTGGGAGCTGCTGATCGCGATGCTGGTCATGGAGTCCGCGTTCGGCGCCGCCGGATTGATCGCGGCGCCGATCTACTACGCGTACCTGAAGCGCGAGTTGACGGCGTCCAAGTTGATTTGACGTTCCGACGTCACCGGATCGCCGGCTGTTGGAAGTGCGAGTGCGTCACGCCTTCTTCGTGGAAACGTACCGACCGCCGGCGGGAACGTCGTTGCCGGGTAACGCGCCTAGTCGGCCAGCAGGCTCGCCAGCCGGGCGATATGCGAGGAGGCGAGCTCCTGCTTGTGCGCAGCATCCTGTTCGGCGTCGCGGCCCGACCAGTGCAGGTCCCCGCCCGGCAACTCCTTCAGGAACCGGCTCGACTCGTTCGCGATGATCTCGCCGAAGCGGCGCTTGCGCTTGGCGTACGACAAGGTCAGCTGGTCCTTCGCACGCGTGATGCCGACGTACATCAACCGGCGTTCCTCCTCCACGCGCCCTTCGGCGAGGCTGCCTTCGTGCGGCAGCGTGCCGTCTTCGAGTCCGACCATGAAGACGAAGCGGAATTCCAGGCCCTTGGCCGAGTGCAGCGTCATCAGCCGCGCCGCGTTGCCCGGATCGTCGCGATCGCCGTGACTGAGCAAGGCGAGCTGTGCGGCGAGATCGCCGGCAGCGCCGTCCTTCTGCATCGCGCGGAACCACTCGGACAGTTCCTTGAGATTCTCCAGGCGGCGCTCGCGCAAGGCCGGTTCCTTGACCTGGGCGGCGATGTGTTCGGCGTAGCCGACGCGCCGGATCAATTCCTCGACGAGGTCGGCCGCCGGCATGCGCTCGGCTTTCGCGGCCAGCTCGCGCACGAGCGTCGCAAAGCCGAGCAACGACGACGCCGAGCGCGCCGCGATCTGGCCGAGCACCGAATCGGTCTGCGCCGCGCGCAGCAGCGACAGGTGCCGCGTGCCGGCCAGTTCGCCGAGCTTCTCCAAGGTCGTCGCGCCGATGTCGCGGCGCGGCAGGTTGACCACGCGAAGAAACGCCGCGTCGTCGTCCGGATTGTTGATCAGGCGCAGATAGGCGAGCAGGTCCTTGACCTCGGCGCGATCGAGGAACGCGGTGCCGCCGGTGACGTGATAGGGCACGCGCGCGAGGCGCAAGGCCTTCTCCAGCGCGCGCGACTGGTGATTGCCGCGATAGAGCACCGCGAATTCGTGCCAGGGCGCCTTGTGCTTCTCGGCCAGGTGGGCGATCGCGCCGGCGACGCACTCGGCCTCGTGCTCGTCGTCGCGGCATTCGACGACGCGGATCGGCGGGCCTTCGTCCTGCTGGCTCCAGAGCTTCTTCTCGAACAAGTGCGCGTTGTTCGCGATGACCGCGTTGGCCGCGCGCAGGATGCGCCGGCCGCAGCGGTAGTTCTGTTCGAGCTTGACCACCTTCAGTTTCGGATAGTCGCGCGACAGTTCGCCGAGATTCTCGGGATTGGCGCCGCGCCAGGCGTAGATGCTCTGGTCGTCGTCGCCGACCGCGGTGAACGCGCCACGCTCGCCCGCGAGCATCTTGACCAGGCGGTACTGCGCGCTGTTGGTGTCCTGGTACTCGTCGACGAGCAGGTAGCGAATGCGTTCGCGCCAGCCGGCCCGCGCTTCGTCGTCGGTTTCGAGCACGCCGAGCGGCAAGCGGATGAGGTCGTCGAAATCCACTGCATTGAACGCCGCCAGGCGCCGCTGGTAGGCCGCATAGATGTCCGCCGCTTCGCGCTCGCGCGCGCTGGTCGCGCGCGCGGCGGCCTGTTCGGGCGTCAGCCCTTCGTTCTTCGCGCGCGACAGCAGCGATTGCAGCGCGAACAGCACGTCGGGCTTGGCGCCTTTCGGCGCGAGCTCCTTGACGATGCCCTGCGTGTCGTCGGCGTCGAGCACCGAAAACCCGCGGCGCAGGTTCGCGCGTGCATGCTCGATCTGCAGGAACTTGAGCCCGAGCGCGTGGAACGTGCACACGCTGAGGCCCTCGGCCGCGGCTCCGGAAACGAGCCGGCCGACGCGCTCGCGCATCTCGCGCGCGGCCTTGTTGGTGAACGTGATCGCCGCGATCTTGGCCGCCGGCAGGCTGCGGCGCTTGATCAGGTGGGCGATCTTCTCGGTGATCACGCGCGTCTTGCCCGAGCCCGCGCCGGCGAGCACGAGCAAGGGACCGTCGCAGTATTCGACCGCGGCGCGCTGTTGGGGATTCAGGGACACGCGGGCAAGTGTGCCGGGTTCGCGGCGTCGCCGACAGCTTGACAGGCGAGCGCCGCCTGCAAAGCCGCGGCGCAATCGCGTTCGACCTTGAGCGAGAGCAGGTCGTCCGCGCGCGTGCGCCCCAGGTTGATCGCCGCGACCGGCTTGCCGGCGCGCGCGGCGGCGCGCGCGAAGCGATAGCCCGAAAACACCATCAGCGAGGAGCCGACGACGAGCATCGCGTCGGCCGCGTCGAGATGGCGGACCGCCCGTTCGACGCGGTCGCGCGGCACGTTCTCGCCGAAGAACACCACATCCGGCTTCTGCATGCCGCCGCACTGCGCGCAGGCCGGCACCGCGAACGTCGAGAAATCGAGCGCCTCGAGGTCGGCGTCGCCGTCCGGCGCGTCGACCGCATCGAGCCCGGCCCAGTCCGGATTGCGCCGTTCGAGCTCGCGCTGGAACTCCTCGCGCGCGACGCGTCGTTCGCAATCGAGGCAGCGCACCTGATCGAGACGTCCATGCAGGTCGATCACGTTGCGGCTGCCGGCGGCCTGGTGCAGCCCATCGACGTTTTGTGTCAACAGCAGCTCCACGCGGTCGTCCGTTTCCAGGCGCGCGAGCGCCGCATGCGCATCGTTGGGCCGCGCGCGACCGAAGCGGCGCCAGCCGACGAGGCTGCGCGCCCAATAGCGCGAACGCGTCGCCGCATCGCCGACGAAAGCCTGGTAGGTGACCGGCGGGCGCCGTTTCCAGCCACCGGCCGCATCGCGATAGTCCGGAATGCCGGACGCGGTGCTGCAGCCGGCACCGGTCAGCACGAACAGCCGGCGATGGCGCTGCAGAAACTCGCCCAGGCGCTCGTCGGGCGCAATCGAAGATGGGACGGACGCCTCGGAGATCACGTGCACGAATCGAGTCCTTGTTGCGGGCCGCAACGTGCTGCAGACGGTCAGCGCGCCCGGCGAAACGATCGCCCTCACATGAGGGCGCTGCAGCGGTTTGCGAAGGGCCGTCGCCGCCGGACCAAACGCTGGCGCGGGGCGACACGCTAGGATAGCGATCCCCGCGAGGTCCATGATGGCGAAACTGTACTTCTACTATTCGGCGATGAATGCCGGCAAGACGACGACGCTGCTGCAGAGCGCGTACAACTATCGCGAGCGCGGCATGCGCGCGCTGATCCTCACGCCGCAGCTCGATACGCGCGCCGGCGAAGGTGTCGTCGCCTCGCGCATCGGGTTGCGCGCGGACGCGCAGCGCTTCACGCGCTCGGACGATCTGCTCGCGCTCGTAGAGGCCGACATCGCGCTGCACGGCAAGCTCGACTGCGTGCTCGTCGACGAAGCGCAGTTCCTGTCGAAGGCGCAGGTCTGGCAGCTCAGCGACGTCGTCGACGCGCTTCGCATTCCTGTGCTCGCCTATGGCCTGCGCACGGACTTTCGCGGCGAGCTGTTCGAAGGCAGCCAGTACCTGCTCGCCTGGGCCGACAACCTCATCGAGATCAAGACGATCTGCCACACCGGCAAGAAGGCGACGATGGTCGTGCGCGTGGACGAGCGCGGCCGCGCGGTCACCGATGGGCCGCAGGTTGAGATCGGCGGCAACGAGCGCTATGTCTCGGTCAGCCGCGCCGAATTCAAGAAGATCATGGCGGGCCAGAGCGCGGTCGAACTGCAACAGCCGCTGCTGCCCCTCGACGCAAACCCGGAGCCTGCACGATGAGCGACCCGAACTGGCCACGCCCGCACTGGCACGACAGCGGCGACGAGGCGTTCCTGCTCTGGTTCGTGTTCGGCGACTTCGACACGGACTTCCGCATCGACGCGCCGAAGTACCGCACGCGCGGCACGCCGCCGGGCATCGACGTGGTGCGCTATGCCAACCGCGAGCTCGCCAAGTGGGACGGCTACCCGCTCGCAGGGACGCTCGGGCGCGTGCTGTACGACGAGAATCCGAAGCTGTTCGAACTCGCGAAGAAGGCCGGCGAATGCGTGATGCTGCGCGGCAGCCTCGCGGACGCGTCGGACCTCGATGCGCTGCGCGATCTGGTCGGCACGATCACCGCATTGACCGACCTCGGCGGTATCGCCGTCGTCGACCCGCAGACCTTGTCGATGTATGCCGCGGCGGAATGGCGCCGTCGCTATTTCGCCGGCGACGCCTTCAACGCTCGCGACCACGTGCTGATCCTGTGCAACGAGGACACGCGCAACGAGGGCCGCCTGCACGTGCACACGCGCGGCCTGCGCAAGTTCGCGCGGCCCGACCTCAGCATCCGCAACGTGCCCCCCGGTGCGGCGGGCAACGCGGGCGAGCTGGCCGAGCGCTTCGTCGAATTCCAGGCGCTCGGCGGTGTCGTCGAGGACGGCCGCGAAATCGAGGTCGAAGGCGCACCGACTGGCATGACGATCCGCCACGCGGGTGCGCTCGACGACGACGAGTTCAACAACCGGCATTTGGCGTTGCGCTGGCCTGACTGAGCCAAAGCAAAGCGCCCCCTTCCGCCCTGTGGGCACCTTCCCCCGCTGCGCGGGGGCAGGGAAAGAAAGGGCGCTTCCCGTCGTATGCGATGCTGTTCCTTCCCCCGCCTGCGGGGGAAGGTGCCCGCAGGGCGGAAGGGGGCAGCCTCAGCGCTGACAACGCGGGCAATAGAACGTAGACCGCTGCCCGAGCACGATCGCCCTGATCGGCGTGCCGCACACCTTGCACGGCTCCCCGGCACGCCCGTAGACGAACAGCTCCTGCTCGAAATAGCCGGGTGCACCGTCCGGACTGATGAAGTCGCGCAGCGTGGTGCCTCCGCGCGCGATCGCGTAGCTGAGGATGCGCTTCACTTCGGCCGCAAGGCGTTCGTAGCGTGCACGGGACACCGAGCCGGCCGCGCGCTTGGGATGGATGCCGGCGGCGAACAGCGCTTCGCTCGCATAGATGTTGCCGACTCCGACGACGATCGCCTGGTCCATCAGGAACAGCTTCACCGCGGCGCTGCGGCCGCGCGACAGCGCAAACAGCAGGTCGCCGTCGAACGCGTCGGTCAGCGGCTCGGGACCGAGCCCGGCCAGCAGCGGATGCACCTCGCCGCGCGGCTGCCACAGCTGGCTGCCGAAGCGGCGCGGATCGGTGAAGCGCAGCACGCGGCCGGAGTCGAGGCGCCAGTCCACATGATCGTGCGTGCCGACCGGCGTGGCAGCCGGCAACACGCGCAGGCTGCCCGACATGCCGAGGTGCAGCAGCGCGCTGCCCGGCTCGACGTGCACCAGCAGATATTTCGCGCGCCGTTCCAGGTCGACGATGCGCTGCCCGCGCAGTCCCTCGATCAGTGCATCCGGCACCGGCCAGCGCAGGCGCGGCTGGCGCACGTCGAGTCCGACGACCGTACGCCCGAGCAGATGTGGCGCGAGACCGCGGCGGGTGGTTTCGACTTCGGGCAGCTCGGGCACGTCACTCCTTCGCAACGGGCGGCGGCTTGGCCAGTTCGTTTTCCGGCGAGCCGAACAGCAGCACGCTGAAACGATCCGGCACCAGCGCGATGACGCCGCCGACATCGGCGTAGCGGTCCCCATCGATCGCGGCGGTCATGCCGAATTTCAATACGGTGCCGTCCAGCTGCAGCGTCGCCTGCGGCGGATCGAGGCCGATCTTCTTCGCGTCGAGCTCGCCGGGAGGATGACGCAGGCGCACCGGCGCGCGCGCGATGGCGAGCAGTCGCGCGACGGCGCGATCGTCGGCCGGCTGCGCATAGGGCTCGAGCATGCGCCAGTGCGCGCCGTCCTTCTCGAAGCGGCGCGGCTTGCAGGCGTTGCAGGTCACCGTGAGTGTGCGCACGGCATCGATATCGAGCGACGTGAGCGGGTCGGCCATGGCGTCTTCGCGGAGCAGTTCCGCGTAGACGGCTGCGCCGAGCAACGCGGCCACGGTCAGCAGGATCAGGTTCGTGCGCAGGCGCCGTTTCATCTCAGCGCCGGCGGCGGCGCCACCAGATCGAGAAGCCGCTGGCGGCGAGCAGCAGCGGCAAAGCGATCAGGAAGACCAGGCCGAGCAGGCTGAGCTGGTCTTGCGAGAAATCCAGCGTGCGATCCGGCGCGGTCTTGTCGGCGACCACGATCTGCGCGTCGTCGCCGAGCAGCCAGTCGAAGACGCGCTGCCCGAGTTCGCGATTGCCGCCGTTGCCGAGGAAGCTGTTGGACAGGAAATCGCCGTCGCCGAGCACGACCACGCGCTGCTCGCGCTTGTCCGGCCGCGGCGACAGGCGCGTCAGCGCGAAGCCGAGGTCGAGCGGCCCGGGAATCTCGCCGGCTTCGGCGTCCTGGCGGATCGTGTCGGCCGTCTCGCCGGCCTTCGGAATGTGGCCGGTCTCGTTCCACGATTTGTCGCTGCTGCGCAGGATCGGCTTCACGTCCCAGCGCGTGTCGGCCAGCTGCGCCAGTGCGGCCGGTTGCGGAAACAGCGTCGTCAGCACGAAATCCTGCGTGATCGCGTGCTTCGGATACGCCGACAGCGCGACGAAGCTCGGATCGCCGAGACCGAACGCCTGTCCGCTGCCGTCGACGACGGTGCCCGGCAGGATGCGAACGCCGAGCGCCTTGGCGAGTTCATCGAAGCCGGCGTTCTCGCCCGGCTCGACCAGCCACAGCAAGGCGCCGCCGCGATCGACGTAGTCGACCAGCGCTGCGGCAACCGCCGCCGGCAGTTTCACCTGCGGATCGGCGACGACGACGAGATCGGTGTTTTCCGGCACCTTGCCGGTGTTGGCCAGCGGCAGCGGCACGGCGCGCAGGCCGCGCTCGGCGAGCGCACCGACGAACTGGCCGAGGTCCGCATTCGCCTTGCCGAGCGGCTGGCGCTCGCCCTCGCCTTCGAGGAACGCGACGATGCGCTCGCGCGTACGCGACAGGCGCAGCAGCGCATTGGAAAACTCCGCCTCGCCGAGCACCTTGAGCGGCTCGCTGCGCTGCCGGTAGTGCAGCTCCAGCTCGCCGTCGACGGTGATGCCCGCGGCGCGCATCGCGTTCGGGTCTTCATCCGGATCGACGAAGCGCAGGCTGATGTCCGGCTTGATGCGACGGTAGCGGTCGACGAAGTCGGCGATGACGGCACGCAGGCCACTCTGACGACGCGCGTAGCTGACGACTTCGACCGGCGCGTCGAGCGAATGCAGCAGCGCGACCGACGCCTCGCCGAGGCTTGCGCCGCGCGCGCGGCTCCAGTCCTGCACGAACGCGAAGCGCGTGCTCAGGAAGGCGAGCGCCACCGCGACGGCGGCGACGAGCAGCGTGAAGACGAGATTGCCGAAGCGCTCGCGCATCAGTCGGCTCTCGAACGCAGCGTATCGAGGCGGCGCGTCGCCAATACCAGTGCGACGACGACGATGAGCACGAAATAGACGATGTCGACGCTGGCGACGAGTCCGCGGAAGAACGGCTCCAGATGCGACGGCAACGCGAGGTAGTTGATCGCTGCATTGCTGATGCCCTGCAGGCGCGCACCGGCATCGACGACGGCGAGCAGGCTGGTGATCGCGAGCGCCGCCGCGGCGGCCAGTGCCGGCTGCGCGGCCCAGGCGCTGGCCAGCACGCCGATCGCCGTCAGCGCAGCCGCGAACAAGGCCAGACCGAGCAACGCGGCGGCTATCCGGCCGAGATCGAGCGGCGCGCCGAAGCCGAGCGCCAGCGGCATCGCCGCGACCAGCACGATCAACACGAGCGCGAAGCCGAACGCGCCCAGATACTTGCCGAGCACGATGCGCGCATTGCCGACGCCGCTGGCGAGCAGCAGCGGCAACGTCTGCGCGCGGCGTTCGCCGGCGAGCGTGCGCATCGTGATCAGAGGCACCAGCAGCACGAGCAGATTCCCGAAGCTTCGCAGCAGCGGAATCGCGACGAGGTCGGTCACGCCGGGCGCATCCTTGATGCCGCCGAGCTTGGGCGCGAGTTGCAGGAAGCCCTGCAGCGACAGCAGGAACTGCCACGCCATCAGCGCGACGACGATCGCGGCGAGCGTCCACGCGAAGGGCTGCACGACGAGGCGCCGCCCCTCGTGGCGCGCGATCAGGCCAGCGACGCTCATGCGGCTTCCGCCGGTGCGTCGGCCGCAGCGATGGCGAGGAAGGTGTGTTCGAGCGAGCTGGCGTCGGCGCGCAATTCCTGGAGGCCGAAGCCGCGCTCGACGACGGCGGCGGCGAACTCGTCGACGGCCGCCTCGGGTTTCAGGCGCACGCGCCAGTGCGTCGCGTCGATCGCCTCGGCGGTCGCGACCGGCGGCAGCGACAGCCAGTCGACGCTGTGCAGGCGCCGGGACACGCCGACGCGCAGTACCTGGTCGCTCGGAGGACCCAGGCCGCCGACGTGGCGCAGCTCGCCACGATGGAGGATCGCCACGCGGTCGCAGCACGCCTGCACGTCCGACAGCACGTGTGTCGACAGCACGACGGCATGGTCTTCGCCGAGCCCGCGAACCAGCTCGCGCAGCTTGAGCGCCTGGACCGGGTCGAGTCCGGACGCCGGTTCGTCGAGCACGATCAGCTCGGGTTCGTGCAGGATCGCCTGGGCCAGACCCACGCGCTGGCGAAAGCCTTTCGACAGTTGCGCCATCGGCCGGCGGCGCACGTCGCCGAGCTCGCAGCGCTCCAGCGCACGCGCGACCGCCGCAGCCACGGCGCCGCGCGCGACGCCGCGCAGGCGGGCGCAGAACGCCAGGAATTCCTCGGCCGAAAGCTCCGCGTGCAGCGGCGGCGTTTCCGGCAGGTAGCCGATGCGGCGGCGGGCGAGCTCGGGCTGTTCATAAAGGTCTTCGCCGCCGAGCCGGACGGTGCCGCTCGTCGGTGCGAGCACTCCGGCGATCATGCGCAGGCTGGTCGTCTTGCCGGCGCCGTTGACGCCGAGCAGGCCCAGGACCTCGCCGCCGCCGAGCTCCAGGTTCAGCTCGCGCACGACCGTGCGGCCGGCGAGGCTGCGGCCGACGTGCTGCAGGGCGAGGATCGGGTGGGTGGGGGCGGTCACGGGCGGCGATTGTTCCGGTTAAGCCGGCACGTCGGCAAGCGCGGCGTGCGGACCGTGTCACATTCGCCGTCGCAAAGCTTGACGTATTGCGATGGCGGTGCCATGTAAGCCCGCGTATAGTGCGTTTTCACCCTCTCCGCCGCATCCAAACCATGTTCGATACCTTGATTTCCTTCGCCTCGCGCGGGCTGACCCAGGCCTCCTGGGGCACCTGGATCGCCTACCTGCTGGTCGTGACTCAGCTGACGATCTTCACGGTGACCCTGTACCTGCATCGCAGCCAGTCGCATCGCGGCGTCGATTTCCATCCGGCCATCGCGAATTTCTTCCGCTTCTGGTCGTGGTTCTCGACCGGCATGATCACGAAGGAATATGTCGCGATCCATCGCAAGCACCACGCCAAGTGCGAGACGGAAGAAGATCCGCACAGCCCGCAGGTGTACGGCCTCAACAAGGTGCTGTGGGACGGCGTCGACCTGTACCGCACCGCGAGCCTGGATCGCGCCGACATGGACAAGTACGGCGTCGGCACGCCGAACGACTGGATCGAGCGCAAGCTGTACACGCCGTACAACACGGCCGGCATCGCGGTGTTCCTGGTCATCAACTTCCTGCTGTTCGGCGTCGTCGGCATCGCGATCTGGGCGATCCAGATGCTGTGGATTCCGTTCTGGGCGGCCGGCGTCGTCAACGGCGTCGGCCACTGGTGGGGCTATCGCAACTTCGAGACGGCCGATACCGCGACGAACCTGACGCCGTGGGGCGTGTGGCTCGGCGGCGAAGAGCTGCACAACAACCATCACGCGTTCCCGAGCTCGTCGAAGTTCGCGCTGCGCCGTTTCGAGTTCGATATCGGCTGGGCGATGATCCGCCTGCTGCAGACCTTCGGTCTCGCCAAGGTGCTGCGCGTGGCGCCGACGCTCGACGTGCGCCCGAACATGCACCTGCCGGACACCGACACGGTCAAGGCCGTGCTCGCGCACCGCTTCCACGTGATGAGCGACTATTTCCGCGGCGTCATCGCGCCGACGCTGCGCGACGAGGCCGGCAAGGCCGGTGCCGGGATCGCCGCGCTGCCGCGCAAGCTGCGCAAGGCGCTCGGCAACGGCGGACGCTGGCTCGACGCTTCCTCGCGCGAGCACCTGACCGCGTTCACCGAGAAGCATCCGCAGCTGCGCACCGTGTGCGAGTTCCGCGCGCGCCTGGCCGCGCTGACCGAACGCAACGGCCGCAATGCCGAAGGCATGCTCGACGGGCTCAAGCAGTGGTGCCACGAAGCCGAGGCCACCGGCATCCGCACGCTGGCCGAGTTCGCGGCGCGCCTCAAGGGCTATCGCCTGGCCGGCGAAGCCGGCTGAGCCGCAGCTTCCCGCGCAACGAAAGAGCCCGCCTTGTGCGGGCTTTTTCTTTTCAGGCTTCGGGCATTGCGGGAATCAGTCGAGAAAACGCCGCGCGTACTCCGGCTCCGGCAGCCAGCACGTAGCGCTGCGGCCGAACCAGCGATAGCGATTGCGGGCCAGCCAGCGATACGCCGGATCGCGCACGGCGCGCGGCACCGCTCGCACCATCGCCCACAGGTGGAAGAACCCGCCGAAGCCGGTCAGCACGCGCAGGATCGCATCGCTGTCGGTGGCTGCACGATCGCCTTCGACCAGCAGCAGCGAATTCGGATCCTCGGAATCGAGTCCGTGCCGACGCAACAGCGCTTGTCCCGTCGCCGATTGCATCGACGCGAAGCGATAGCGCGCGGCGCGATCGTGCCGCAGGATGAAGCGCACCCAGCGGCTGCACAGCAGGCAGACGCCATCGAAGACGAGGATCGGCGCGCCCCTGTCCGGCATCGTCGCCTCATCGCGCATCGGCGATCTCCAGCCAGCCGGCATAGGCGACGAGCAGGCCGACGAGCGGCAGACGCACGGCGATGTCGAACCGGTAGCGGCCGTCGCGTTCGCTGCAGCGCGCATCGATACCCTCGAACCAGCGCAGCGGCAGCGGCAGGGCGAACAGCCGCACATCGCGCGTGATCCAGCGCAGCCCATTTCCCGAGCCGTCGAGCGCGAACGCGAGACGTGCCGGACCGAGACGCTCCTCGAAGGCATCCGGGTGGCGCGGCGAGCGTCGCAGGTGCGAATCCATGCGAGCATGGGCGAACCGCCGGCGCCAGGTTTCGCCGATACCGTCACGTGCGATCGTGACCTCGATCGCGGCATCCGCATTCGGCTCGGGCAAGCCGAGCGCGAGGCGCAGCAGTCGTGCCGGCCAGCGCGGATCGCCGCTGACGGCGACGCGGCCGCGTGCGTTCACTCGCGGCTGCGCCCCGTGCAAGGCGCACACGCTGGGCGGCAGGGCGTTCCAGCGCGCGCCGAGCAGGGTCGGGAACAGGGCGTCCGGGAAGGGCATCGCCGCATACTGCCGAGGAAATTCTTTCGGGCAAAGAAAAACCCGCGCGAGGCGGGTTTTTCTTCAGCTAGGCAAGGCGCTCGATCCCGGCGTTCGCCGGGATGACGCTTCGGCAGGGCCGCGCGCTCGCGCGCGGGCCGAGGCGTCACTTGATCTTGCCTTCCTTGTAAGCCACGTGCTTGCGGATGACGGGGTCGTACTTCTTGACCTCCATCTTGTCCGGCGTGTTCTTCTTGTTCTTGTCGGTCGTGTAGAAGTGACCGGTGCCGGCCGAGGAGATCAGACGGATCTTGTCGCGCTTGGATGCCATGGTTCAGTGCTCCTCAGATCTTTTCGCCGCGCTTGCGCAGCTCGGCGACGACGACTTCGATGCCCTTCTTGTCGATCGTGCGCAGCCCGTGGCTGGACACGCGCAGGGACACCCAGCGGTTCTCGCTCGGCACCCAGAAGCGGCGCTCGTGAAGGTTCGGCAGCCAGCGGCGCCGGGTCTTGTTGTTGGCGTGCGAAACATTGTTACCGGACTGCGCGCCCTTTCCGGTGACCTGACAGACTCTGGACATAGCGAACCTCGAGAAACTTCATTTCCGTCCTTGGCCAGGACGGCGGCGGCCCAGCGACGACGATGCGCCATGCAGTGCTGGAGAGGCTACGGCCAGACGACGCGGGCGGACTGCATGCCGGAATCCGCGTGCCCCGAGGGGCGATGAACGGCGTAGCGAGCCGCGCTTTATAGCGGAATCAGGCGCTTGCGGCAAGAGGCGGGGGTGGAAACGCGGCCTACAGCTCCTCGACCGCCGTGCGCTTGGAACGCTTGATCAGCCAACCCACCCCGCGCAGATCGGTGATCCCGACGAGCGCTCGATTGAGGTTGTTGTACTTGGACACACCGGTGCTGCGCGAGCGGTGGTTCACCGGCACGCTCCTGACCTGCCAGCCGGCGCGCTGCATCAGCGCCGGCAGGTAGCGGTGCATATGGTCGAAATACGGCAGGTCGAGAAACGCGGCGCGTTCGAACAGCTTGATGCCGCAGCCGGTGTCCGGCGTGTCGTCGCGCAGCAGGCGCGAGCGGATCGCGTTGGCCCACTTCGATGCCCAGCGTTTGCTGCCGCTGTCCTTGCGGTTCACGCGCCAGCCGGCGAACAGCTTGATCGCCTGCGGCGACTCGTTGCGCATCGCAATCAGTTTCGGAATGTCGGCCGGATCGTTCTGGCCGTCGCCGTCGAGCGTGGCGATCCAAGTCCCGCGTGCGGCCTTGACGCCGTTGCGGATCGCGGTGCTCTGGCCGCTCTGGCTGACGTGCCTGATCACGCGCAGTTCCGGAAACTGCGCCTTCGCGCGCGTCAGGACCCCGAGCGAATCGTCCTTGCTCGCGTCGTCCACGTAGACGATCTCGAAGTCGGCATGGCCGCGCAGGGCAGCGGCGATCTCGGCCAGCAGCGGCGGAATATTGTCCTGCTCGTTGAACACGGGCACGACGACGGAAACTTCGGGCATGAGCGGCGCGCCTTCGCGAAAGGTGCGCATTATCGCCGAAGGCAGGCGGCGGCGGGTCGCATGCCGCCGGGCCGGCGCGGCCGGACGGCGTGCCGGCGAACGACGGCGATGCTACGGAAGAGCCGCCACGGCAAGCTTGGGCGGCCCTTCCAGCGCCTCGCGCCAGCTGTGTTCGAGCGCGCCGAAGCTGTCGCTGTTCTGCGCCAGCATCACGAGCGTGCCGTCGGCGATCGGGACTTCGCGGCCCTTGAGGCCCTCGCGCTCGAAGTCCTCGCTGCCGGCCACGCGATGGCGCGTCACATAGACCACGCTGACCGGCTCGCCTTCGCGCGGCATGACCATGTGTACCGTCCGGTAGGGCCCGACGGGGCATTCGCTGACGTAGGAAACGCCGGCCGGCACCGAGGCGAGCTCGACGCCGCGATCGGCGAACGCCAGACGCACCATCGAGTCCGGCAGCGGCGCCTGCCGGTGCAGCGCGTCGCGCTCGTCGGGACCGGTCACGTGCGCCGTGACGAGATCGGACAGCGCCGCGGCCGCGGGCCGCTGCTGCCGGACGAGGCCGATCGCGACGACCAGCGAGGCCGCCACGGCCAGCGCGATCCAGCCGCCACGGCGCCAACTGGTGCGCTGGCGCTGGCGTTCGCCGGTCAGCTGGGCGAGCAGGATGCGATCGGCCAGGCCGTCCGGTACGGGCATGCTCATCGCCGAAGCGAGGCGTGCCTCGAAACCCTGCGCACGTGCATACGCGTCCGCGCAGAACGGGCAGGTCTCCAGGTGTTCGCGCGCGGCGCGGTCGCCGACGCGCGGATCGATGCCGAGCAGGCGGCGGAACTCAAGGCAGTCCATGCAGCACCGCCTCCTTCATGTCGCCGCCGTCGAGCAGGGTCTTCAGTTTCTGCCGTGCGCGGAAGACCTGCGTCATCACGGCCGCTTCGCTGATCTCGAGCTGCTTGGCGATTTCCTCGCACGAGAAGCCTCCGAGCACCTGCAGCACGAGCGGCTCGCGGTACTTCGGTTCGAGCTTGGCGATCGCCGCGCGCAGCACGGCGTCTTCGCCAAGGTGCTCGGGGCCCGGCGCGCTGTCGCTCAGGTCGAGGTCGGCGATGTCCGTCGTCGGCATCGGCTTGCGCTCGAACAGGCGCGCATGCTCGCGGCGCAGGATCGTCACCAGCCACGCCTTCGCCGCTACGTTCTCGCGCAGGCTGTCGAGCGCGCGCCACGCGCGCAGGAACGTTTCCTGGACCAGGTCCTGCGCCAGCGCATCCTGGCCGCACAGCCAGTAGGCGTAGCGATACAACTCGCCGGAATGCGCGCGCACAAGGGCCTCATACTGCTGCTGACGATCGCTCACAGCAGCAGTAGACCGGGCGTTGCCGCCCTGGCTTGCAGAAACCGTCATGCGTTGGCGTCAGCCGTCGAAACCGTCCTTGAAGATCAAGTCCGGCGTGGTCACCGTGAACTGCACGGGCAGCGCCAGCGGATCGTGCGCGGGGTCGTTATTGTGGATGCAGACGTTCGCGCTGTGAACACCGACCGCGAGGCTGCCGGCATCGAGCGTGACATTGACCGTGATCGCCGGGGCACCCGTGGTGACGGTGCCGGAGGTCGGATCCAGCGCGATCCACGGCACCGAATCGGGCGTCGCGCAGTCGGTGCTGGCGGTGTCGGCCGTCCAGGTCAGGTCGGCCGTACCGGAATTGGAGATCGCGAACGTCGTCGATGTGGTCGCACCAGCCTCCGCCGTGCCGCTCAGCGAGGTCTCGTCCGTGCCGATCGTCGGCGAGCCGCTCGCCGGCATCACGGTGATCGTGCCGACCATGCCGGCGCCCTGATGCTGCTGGCAGTGGAATGGGGCCGAGCCTGCGGTCGGGAACGTGACGGTTGCAGTCCAGGCGGCGCTGCTCAGGTTTCCGTTGCCGCCGGCGCCGTCGCCGTCGCAACCGTTCGCGCAGCGGAAGGTCGTGACCGCACCCGCATCGGAGACGACGTTGTGGAAGCCGCCGGCATTGGTGAAGGTGACGGTGTCGCCGGCGTTGATCGTCAACGTGCTCGGCGTATAGACGAGACCGGCGGCGCCGCCGACGGTGACGGGATGGTCCACGGCAAAAGCGGGAACGGCCGCGAAAAGCGCACATGCGCCCGTCGCGAGCAGGCTGTAGCGATTCATGAAGGCACTCCCCAAAGGATTGGATGGCGCCGCAGGACGCCCGCCCATGCGGCGAGCGCAGCATGCGCCGCCCACCCAGGGCAGGCGAGAGTGAAAACCCTCAGCGCCGCCTCGGTCGCGAGGCGCTGTGCTCAGCGGATGCGTTCGAGGATGCCGTCGAGCTCGTCGAGGCTGTGGTAGTGGATGACCAGCTTGCCGCGGCCGCTCCGCGCGTGGGCAACGTTGACGCGCGTGGCCAGCTTTTCGGCCAGTTCGCGTTCGAGCGCGGCGATGTTCGGATCGCGCGCGGAGGTCTTCTTGGCACCGGTCGCGACCGGCGCCGCGTCGAGGCGGCGCACCGCTTCTTCCAGCTCGCGCACCGACCATTCCTTGTCCGCCGCCTCGCGCGCGAGCGCGACGGCGCGCGCCTCCGGCTGCACGGTCGCGAGCGCGCGAGCGTGGCCCATGTCGAGCTTGCGCTCGTCGAGCAGGCGCTTGATCTCGGCCGGCAGATCGAGCAGGCGCAGCAGATTGGACACCGCCGCGCGCGAGCGCCCGACGGCATCGGCCGTCTGCTGGTGGGTCAGTTCGAATTCGTCGATCAGGCGCGCCAGCGCCTGCGCTTCTTCCAGCGGGGACAGGTCTTCGCGCTGGATGTTCTCGATCAGCGCCATCGCGACGACGGCCTGGTCCGGCACTTCCTTGACCAGTGCCGGAATCTCTTCGAGACCGGCCTTCTGCGCCGCGCGCCAGCGGCGTTCGCCGGCGATCAGCTCGTAGCGGCCCTGCCCGATCGCGCGCACGACGATCGGCTGGATCAGCCCCTGCGCCTTGATCGAGGCGGCGAGTTCTTCCAGCCGGTCCGGATCGATGTGCAGGCGCGGCTGGTATTTGCCGGGCTGGATCAGGCCGACGCCGAGCGTGCGCAGTTCGCCTTCGGCTTCGAAGACGGCCGGCGCAGCCTCGTCACCGCCGCCGAGCAGCGCATCGAGGCCGCGTCCGAGTCCGAGTCCGCGTTTCTTCGCTGCCATTTAGTTTCCCTGCAAACAACCGGACGGGTGGCCGCCACCCCGGCGTTGGCCGGGGTCCGCGCTGCGCTGGCCGACGAAAGGCAGCGCAGTGTCCGGCATGGGCCGGGGCGAGGCGAGTGACATGTCGTGTACCGTTCTCATGCCGTCAATGCGCAGGCGCGCTGGGCGCCGCCGGGCCGCGTTCGCGCCGCAGCATCTCGCCGGCAAGGCCGAGATAGGCGATCGCGCCGCGCGACTCGCGGTCGTACAAGTTGATCGGCTTGCCGTGGCTCGGCGCTTCGGCCAGACGAATGTTGCGCGGAATGATCGAGCGCAGCACCTTGTCGCCGAAATGCTTGGTCAGCTGCAGCGAGACCTCGTTGCCGAGGTTGTTGCGCACGTCGTACATCGTGCGCAGGAGGCCCTCGACTTCGAGCGTCGGATTCAAGCGCGCACGCACGGCCTTGATCGTATCGAGCAGGCTCGACAGGCCCTCCAGCGCGAAGTATTCGCACTGCACCGGGATCAGCACGCCGTGTGCCGCGGTCAGCGCATTGATCGTCAGCAAGTGCAAGGTCGGCGGACAGTCGATGAGGATCGTGTGGTAGCGATCGCCGAGCTTGGCGATCTGCTCCTTCAGGCGCGACTCGCGCGCGAGCGCGTCCATCAGTTTCAGTTCGGCCGCGGTGAGATCGCCGTTGCCGGGCAGGAGGTCGAAGCCGGCTTCGGTCGTCTGGATGACGTCCTCGATCGCGGCTTCCTCGAGCAGCACCTCGCAGCCGTTCGGCCGCGTCGCGCGCTTGTCGACGCCGGAGGCCATCGTCGCATTGCCTTGCGGATCGAAATCGATCAGCAGCACCTTGCGCCGCGTCTCGGCGAGCGCGGCGGCAAGATTGACGGCGGTGGTGGTCTTGCCGACCCCGCCTTTCTGATTCGCGATGGCGATGATGCGCGTCATGCTGTTTCCGCCGGCCCCTGCGGGTGTGGCGCGTTGTCCCGGACTCGCTTGATTACCACGACATGGCGTTCCGCGTCCAAGCCCGGAACGTGCAGCGGCAGCACGGCGTCGACCGCGAACGGCGGCGCCACGGCAGCGAGTTCATCCTGCGGGAAACGGCCCTTGAGCGCCAGCCAGACGCCGCCCGGAGCGAGCAGCTTGCCGCCCCAGGCGAGCATCTCGGCCAAGCTCGCGAACGCGCGCGCCGTGATGCAGTCGAACGTGCCGTCGACCGCCTCGACGCGGCTCTCGACCACGCGCACGTTGTCGAGCTTGAGCTCGCGCACGGCCGCGCGCAGGAAGCGCGTCTTCTTGCCGTTCGAGTCGACCACGCTGACCGCGCGCTGCGGCGCGGCGATCGCGAGCGGGATGCCGGGCAGGCCGGCACCGCTGCCGAGGTCGGCCAGCGTCGCGCCGGTCACGTGCGGCACGATTGCGAGCGAATCGAGCAGGTGGCGCGTGACCATGTCGAGCGGGTCGCGCACCGCGCTGAGGTTGTAGGTCGCATTCCAGCGGGTCAGCAGGTCGACGTAGTCGAGCAGGCGCTCGATCGCGGCAGCGGGCAGATCGAGCGGGAGCGCCGCAAGACCGGCGACGAGGCGCTGTTGCAGCCGGTCACTGTCGGGCGTGCGGCGGTCGGGCATGGCGGTCGCCACGATTCGGGGCGCGCAAGTATCGGGGCCGGCGCGGCGGAAATCCATCCGCGCCGACGACCGCCGGGCCGCGAGCGTCAATCCAGCGTGTTGAGATCGACGCGCGCGATCAGCAGGCCGCTCTCGCGCAGCTGCGCATTGAGCGACTGTTTCAGCCAGCTGCGGCGGGCATCGGCCGTTTCCGGCAGCTCCGTGGCGGCGAACAGGCGCCGCGTTGCGTCGCGCAGCAGGTTTTCGACGTCCTCGATGACGACGTCGGCGCGTTCGGGATCGAGTACCTGGAAATACACGACACCGCGATAGCGCTGGTCGGCCAGGCGCAGGTCCTCGACCGGCACGGCCGCACCGGCGAGGCTGATCTTGTGCGCCACGCGCTCGACCAGGGGCACGACCAGATGCGTGCCGGAACCGACGATGCGCACGTGACCGCCCATGCGGCGGAACGTGTAGACGTGGCCTTCCGGAACACGGCGGACGGATGCGACGACCAGCAAGGCCAGCGCGCACAGAGCAGCGAGAATGATCGGGGACAGCATTTTCTTATCTCTACAACGGCTTACGAAACAAACTTCGCGCTGTATCTGATAACACACACGCGGCTAACTAACAAGTGTTTAACAGTTTGCGCGCCCTGCCGATAACGAACGCTGAACATCGGCTACTCACTTATCAAGCAAGAACGATGCCTAGGGCGGTTTGCTGACACCCGAAATATTCGCGTCACCGCGAAGGCAGGTCGTTGATGCTGCGCGGCCTACGGTTCCACGGTCGCGCGCACGGTCCAGACGAAAACGGCCGCGGCACCGCTCCCTTGCGGCCGCACGCTGATCTCGCGCACGCCGGCGCCGAGCACGCTCGCCGGCAACGTGGCTTCGACGTAGGCGTAGGGTCCGACCTGCTGCAGCGGCAGCTCGTCGGCCGCGAAGACGATACGTGCGCCATCGGCGACGCGCAGCCCGTAGCGCTCGCCTGCGCGCGGCTGCGCGATCTCCACCTGCAAGCGGATCCGGCCGGTGCCGTGCGCGATTTTGGCCTCCAGATCGTTCGCTCCGCGCTGGGCGCTCGCGAGCAATGCGATGGTCTGGATCGACGTACCCGTCGTCGCCGTCGATTCCGGCGCGATCGGCCGGGTAGGCGGCCGAATGCCCGACAGCACGAGCAACGCGGCGGCAAAGCTCGCGGCGAGCGCTCCGCCGATGGCCAGCCTTCGGCGCCACGCGCGACGGGCCTGCGCGGGGGCCGCGGCGCCTCTGCCGGACATCGCGCGATGCGCCACCGGCGGCGCCGTATCGGCTTTCGTCGCCAGCGCCCGCGCGAAGATCAGGCGCGAGCGGTCGTGCGCGGTCTGCAGCAGATGGCGTTCGAACGCTGCGCGCTCGTCGGCGCCGAGGCGACCGCGGGCGTAGTCGTCGACGAGATCGTGCTCGGCCTCGCGCAGCGCGGCCGCGAAGTCGCCGCCGTGGGTCGCGTCGTCGTCGAACAGGCGCTCTTCCAGCGCCTCGGCCTGCGTCGTCGGCAGCTGATGCAGCAGCCAGCGGCGCAGGATATCGGTGTCGGGGATCGTCATCGCGTTGCGCTTGCCCTTGTCACGTTGCCACCTTGAGTGATCGGCAGGCCCGATTCATCACGTGATCGCGTCCACAGTTTTCAAACGTTCACGCACGCAGCGTTCGAGCGTCTCGCGCAGCCGCAGCGCGCGGTTGCGCAGCGCATTGAGCGACGAGCCGAGCTCGCCGGCGAGCTTTTGCCGCGCGCGGATGCGCTGCGCGCCGTCGGCGCCGTAGTAGTCGAGGATCAGCACGCGCGCGCGTGCTCCGAGCTGGTCGAGGCATCCGTCCAAGGCCGCGACCGCAGCCTCGCGCCGGAACGTCTCCTCGCCATCGCGCGCCTCGGTCCAGGTCGGGTCCTGCTCGGCGACGGACTGGCGGGCCAGACGCGTGCGCGCTTCGAGCAGGATCATGCGTGCGACGCCGAGCGCGTAGCGTTGGGGATGGTCGACGTCGACGCCGTCGTACAGCCGGCGCGCGAGTCGATCGAGCGCGAGATCGGCCAGATCCTCGGCTTCGGGCGGCAGGTGCAGGCGGAAGAACTGGATCAAGCGCTGGCGCAAGCGCTCGTAGCCGAGCTCGGCCGGCTCGTCGCGGCCGAGGCGCGCGCACAGCGCGTCGAACGGTGCGCGCTCCGAAGGCGCCGCCTCGCTCACCGCCAGTCTCCCTGGAGCACGAAGCCGGCCCAGTAGAACGGCGCCCGCCAGCGCGGATCGCTGCCGATTTCGCGCTGCGCTGCGGCCAGGGCCGGAGCCGGCGCTTCGTGGCGTTCGAGCAGGCCGCGATAGAACGCCTGCATCAAGGCCGCGCTCGCACGGTCGTCGACCGGCCACAAGCTGGCGACGACGCGATGCGCGCCGGCATAGAAGAAGGCACGCGCCAGGCTCGACGCGCCCTCGCCGCCGAGGTTCCGTCCGAGCGCCGAATCGCACACGCTGAGCACGACGAGCTCGGCCGGCATGTGCAGGTTGTAGATGTCGTTCATGCGCACGAAGCCGTCCTCGGCCTTGCCGTCCGCGCCGAACAGCGACAGCACGATGCCGGACAGTTCCGGGTGATTCGGATTCAGCAGCGCGTGCGTGGCGAAGTGCACGATCGCGTAGTCGGACCAGTTCGCCGCCAGCGCCGCCCGGCGATTGGCCGCGAAATCGAGCGCGAGCCACGGCGTCTGTGGCTTGGCCAGCGCCGCGATCGCCTCCGCTTCGGTGCGCGTGCTCGGCAGGCGCGGGAGGTCGGCGATGCCCGCTTCGCTGGCGGCGCGCAGCAGCACATCGCTCGTCTTCGCGGGCGCGACGGCCGCGCGTCCCATCAGGCGCGCGTCGTCGGCACGAAATACCGGATCGGCGAGGATCGCGAGCGCATTCGGCGGGCTCGCCGAATGCGGCAGGGCGCGCAGGCTGCGCAAGCTGCCGAGCGACGGCAGGTAGGCGAAGACTTGGCTCGCGGCGCGATCGACCGGCCGCGCATCATCGAGCAGCGTCAGCGGCAACGGCAGCGACTGCAGATCGCCGTCGGCGACGACGACGACCTGCCTCTTCAATCCGGCTCGCGCGGCGGCCGGCAGGCTTTGCGCAGCCAACGCTCGCGCAAGGCCCTGCACCGCGTCGGCATCGAGACGATCGCGCTCGGCCAGTTGCTCGATCGGCGTCGTGCCCGCCGTGGCCGCGTGCGCGACGAGCGTGTCGCGCAACGCGCCGGCGGCCTGCTCGATCTGCGCGCGCGGCGGCAGCGCATACGCCTGCAGTGCACCGCGCGTGATCAGCCACAGATAGCTGCGCTGCTCGCCGAGCCAGTACTCGAGCACGCTGACGTCGTCGTCGAGCAGCCGGTGCTGGATTTCGTCCAGGCGCAGCGGCGTCGGATGCGTCAGGTCGGCGTAGCGCGGATTGGCCGCGCGGATACGTCCGCGCGCCTCGTCGAGCCGGCGGCTGGCTTCGTCGATGCCGGCCTGCAGCGTGGCGCGAGAGGCCGCGTCCTGTGCCTGTCCCTGGCGATAGGCCAGCGCGTGCAACTGGTCCGCCGCGCCGTGCGCAGCGGCGAGCAGAGCCGGATCGATGTCGCGGTCCAGATCGATCGCGCGTTCGGTCAGCTGGTCCTGCAGCACGCGCGCACGCGCGCGCTCGGCGGCGATCAGGGCGGCGGCCGCGTGGCCTTGCCCCGGACGGCGCGCGTCGAGCCGCATCAGGATGTCGACATAGAGTTCGTAGTACGCGCGCATCGTGCCGAAATAGCTGGTGCGCAGATCCGGCGCATTGATGCGTTCGCGTTCCGATTCGATCGCCGCGATCGCGTGCTCGATGTCGCGCTTGGCGCCGTCGAGATCGCCGGCTTGCGCGGCGAGGCGGGCCAGACTCGCATCGGCAACCGTTTGCCACGGTCGGTTCGCCGCCGCCCGCGCCAGCGTGCGCGTGCGCTCGTAGTGCCGCCGTGCTGCATCGGCATGGCCCTGGCGGCTGTCGAGATCGCCGAGCATCGACTCGACGACGGCCTCGTTGACCAGGCCGTGCGTGCGATGCAGCTGCGCATGCGCCTCTTCCAGCAGTGCGCGTGCGCCGGTCCAATCGCCCGCGGCCATTGCGCAGCGGCCGAGTCCGCGCAATGCCTCGGCATGCTGGCGCAGCAGTTGATGATCCTTGGCGATGTCGAGCGCGCGCCGGTAGGCCGCCGCCGCTTCGTCGGGGCGCTTGTCGTCGAACAAGGTATCGCCTTCGTTCGCGGCGATTTCGGCCAGGCACGACCAGCAATCGGCCGCGGTCGCCGCGGTCTCGGCCTTGGCATAGGCGCGGGTCGCTTCGGCTACTTCGCCGAGCTGGCCGTAGGCGACGCCGAGGTTGACCCAGGCGACGGATTCGGCCATCGGATTGGGCGTTGCGCGCAGCTCCTCCAGCGTGCGCTGGTAGGCGTCGATCGCGGCGGCGTACTCGCCGCGCGCGTTGTGCTGGAAGGCGATGTCGCCGCGCGCGAGCAGCTGCAGGCGGCGATCGCCGACCGCTTCGGCGAGTTTCAATGCGGACTGCGTGGTCGCGAGGGCTTTTTCGGCGGCGCCCGATTCGGCGTAGGCCAGCCCAAGATTGCGCAGCGCGATCGCCTGGTTCGACTCGTCGCCGCTCTGCCGGAACAAGGCGACCGCCCGTTCGGTCGCATCGACACCGGCCGCGAATTCCCCCCGGTTGATGTAGGCGCTGCCGCGCAGACGCTCGGCCAGGGCTTGCTCGGCGATGTCGCCGATGCACGCCTGCTGCAGCGCCGATCGCGCCGCCGCGAGCTGGCCGGCAGCGTCGCCGGCTTCGTGGTGGAATCCGGACAGCGCCATATAAGCTTGGCGCAGCAGGCAGCCGTCCTTCGCCACGCGCGCTTGCCCGATCGATTGCTGATACAGCGCCAGCGTCTGTGCGGCGTCCGCGCCTTCGCCGCGACGCAGCGCCTCTGCGCGTGCGAGCTCGCCTGCAGCGACGGCACGCGCGCGATCGGCGGCATCGGCCGCGTGCGGGTTGCCGAGCGTGAGGCTGTATCCGGCGGCACCGTCCGGTTTGGTCGTCCCGACGTCGACCTTCCAGACGGATTTCCCGTCGGCGACCAAGTTGACGCGCAGCGCCGCGTTGCGCCCGGCTTCGGTCTGCAACGTCGACGCGGCGATGCCATCGGCCGACCAGTGCAAGGCAAGGCCGGCATCGCCGGTCTGGCGCAAAGCCAACTCGACGGCTTCGCCGCCCTGGAGTTCGACGCGATAGTGCTGCGACTGTCCGGCAGCGATCGAATCGGCGTGCGTGCCGCCCGCGACGAGAACGATGTCTTCGGCACACGGCGCGACGCGCGGCGCCAGCAGCAGCGCGAGCGTCAGCCCGACGGCCGCGCGCGCGCGCCTGCGTCCGGAATCTCGTGCCGCCACGCCGTTCATCCGTTTCGAGCCCCCTGCCCGAACCTAGCCTTCGACACGGCTGCGTCGCCGTGATCCAGAGACGGCCCAAGCATAATCCACCCGCGCGTCGGCGAAGATGGCGCCGGCATGGTGTTCGGGCGGGCGACACCGCGCCGCAGAACGATGCCGGGCGCGGCGCGTACAATGGCGCGCTCATCCGTTGGCGATTGCGTCCAATCCATGGCCTACCCGCAAATCCGTCCCCGCCGCATGCGCCGCGACGCGTTCTCGCGTGCGCTGATGCGCGAAACCGACCTCGCGCCGTCCGACCTGATCCTGCCGGTATTCGTGCGCGAAGGCGACAACGTGCGCGAACCGGTGCCGTCGATGCCCGGCGTCGATCGCCTGTCGATCGACCAGCTGCTGCAGGTCGCGGGCGAGGCGCAGCAGCTTGGCGTGCCCGCGCTGGCGCTGTTTCCCGTCACGCCGCCCGAGGCGAAGTCGCTGGACGCGCGCGAAGCGTGGAATGCCGACGGCCTCGCACAGCGTGCGGTGCGCGCGCTGAAGCAAGCCTTTCCCGAACTCGGCGTCATCACCGACGTCGCGCTCGATCCGTTCACGACGCACGGCCAGGACGGACTCATCGACGACGCCGGCTATGTCGTCAACGATCTCACCGTCGAGGCGCTGGTCAAGCAGGCGGTCTCGCACGCGCAAGCGGGCGCCGACATCGTCGCGCCGTCCGACATGATGGACGGCCGCGTCGGCGCGATCCGCCGCGCGCTCGAAGACGCCGGCCTCGTGCACACGCGCATCCTCGCCTATTCGGCGAAGTACGCTTCGGCGTTCTACGGCCCGTTCCGCGACGCCGTCGGTTCCGCCGGCAATTTGGGAAAAGGCAACAAGTACACCTACCAGATGGACCCGGCCAATTCCGACGAGGCGCTGCGCGAGGTCGCGCTCGATCTCGACGAAGGCGCCGACATGGTCATGGTCAAGCCTGCGCTGCCGTACCTGGACATCGTGCGCCGCGTGAAGGAGCGCTTCGGCGTGCCGACGTTCGCCTACCAGGTCAGCGGCGAGTACGCGATGCTGAAGGCGGCGATCCAGAACGGCTGGCTCGACGAACGCCTGTGCGTGATCGAGGCGCTGACCAGCATTCGCCGCGCCGGTGCGGACGCCGTGCTGACGTACTTCGCGCTCGATGCCGCGCGCTGGCTGCGCGAGTCGCATTGAGAATCCCCGTCTGCACCACCGGCTTCCTGTCGGCGCAGGGCGGCTAGAGCACGCCGGCATGTCTCTCCGCTACGCCGTCTTCGGCCAACCGATCGCGCACTCGCTGTCGCCGCGCATCCACGCGCTGTTCGGTGCGCAGCTCGGCATCGCGCTCGACTACCGCGCGATCGAAGCGGGACGCGGCGAGTTCGCCGATCGCGTCGAAGCGTTCGCGCACGAAGGCGGCCGCGGCGCGAACGTGACGCTGCCGCTGAAGGAAGACGCGCTCGCGCTCTGCGCGAACTTGAGCGAACGCGCGCGGCGCGCCGGCAGCGTCAATACCTTGATCCGCGAAGGCCAGCGATGGCGCGGCGACAGCACCGACGGCATCGGCCTGCTGCGCGACCTGCGCGAACGCCGGGCCTGCGATCCGCACGACCTGCGCGTGCTGCTGCTCGGCGCCGGCGGCGCCGCGCGCGCGGCGGCATTCGCATTGGCCGATGCCGGCGTGCGCGAACTGGTGATCGCCAATCGCACGCTGAAACGGGCCGAAGCACTGGCGCTGGCGATCGGCGACAAGGCGCACGTCGGCGTGCGCGCGTGGGATGCGCTGGCCAGTGCGCGATCGTTCGATCTGGTCGTCAACGCGACCGCCGCAGGCCATGCGAACGCGGCGTTCGAAGTGCCGCCGGCGCTACTGGCGACGCAGACTCTGTGCTACGACCTTTCCTACGGCAAGGCGGCCGCCGCATTCCTCGAAGCGGCTCGGAAGTCGGGCGCGACGCGGCTCGGCGACGGCCTCGGCATGCTGGTCGAGCAGGCGGCCGAATCGTTTTTCCTGTGGCACGGCGCGCGCCCGGATACGGCACCGGTGTATGCCGAGCTGCGCGCCGCCGCTGGCGCGCCGGCGACGAATCGCTGATGGACTGCCGCAGCGGTTGCGGCGCGTGCTGCATTGCGCCTTCGATTTCGTCGCCGATTCCGGGGATGCCCGATGGCAAGCCGGCGGGCGTTCGTTGCGTACAGCTGACTGCGGACTATCGCTGCAAGATCTTCGACGACCCGCGGCGCCCGAAGGTTTGCGCATCATTGCGCCCGTCGCCCGCGATGTGCGGCGGGAGTCGTGGCGACGCGATGGCGCACCTGGGCGCCTTGGAGCGCGCAACGCAACCTGCGAGGGTGTAATTCGCCGGCGCGGCGACGTTCCGCCTGATCGCCACCGCCAACCCGTGCGATGGCAGTGCCGTCGACCTTCAGTCGAAACCGTTCCTGTAGACGATCGGCTTCAGTTCGATCGCAATCGAGCGGCGTGCGCCGACGATGTCGACGACCGCCGAGCCGACGGCGTTGCAAGGTCCGGTCGCCTGCAGCGAAGACCAGCCGTAGGCATCGAAATCCGGAAGCGCCGGCTGGGACAGCCATTGTGATCCGTTCCAGTACAGCGACGGATAGCCGAGTGCGAGCACGCTGCCGTTGCCGAATGTGATCATCGGCCCGCCGCCGCCCGCCTGAGTCGCGATCGACCAATCGCTGCCGTCGAAATGCATGATCATCGGACCGTATCCGGCGCCGCCGTCGAGCCAGCTTCCCCCGGCATACACATCGTCGGCCGCAAGCGGCAGCAACGCATGGAACTCGATCGAATCGCCGAGCATCGGCACGCTTTCCGAGCGCTGCCAGTCGGCACCGTTCCAATGGAGCACGTAGGGGCTGAGCGACATGTCACCATCGCTGCCGGCGCCGACGGCCCACAGATCGTCCGTGGCGACACCGTCCACGGCGCCGAGCGACCAGCCCGGCGTGCCTCCCGGAACCGGAAACGGAAGGTCGGCCATCGTCAGCGACGTGCCGTCCCAGTGCAGCGCGAGCGCCGGCCATCGACCGTTCTCGATCCAGGTGCCGACGAACCACACGTCGTCCGGCGCGATCGCCTTGATGCCCGCAATTTCGACGCCGGCGCCGGCGGTCGTCACCGGCGCCGGAACTTCGATCCACTCGGTGCCGTTCCAGTGCGCCAGGAACAGCTCCCCGCCGAAGAAGAAATCGGTCGTCTGGGCGTCCTTCCAGCCGCCGGCCCACAGATCGTCCGGCGCGACGCCGTCGATGGCGTTGAACCAGACTTTCGCGCAACTCGGATTGCCTTGCTGCGAGCAGACGTCGGGGCTCGGCGTCGGCACGATGTCCCACGCGCCGTCGGCCACGCGCCGATAGGCCAGCGAGAACGTCTGCAGCATGCCGATGGCACCCGTGTCGTAACCGCCGACCAGCCAGCTCTCGGCTGCGCCGAAACTCTTCGATGCGTGGACGGTCGTCGCGTTCGCTCCCTCGGGCAGCGGCAGCAGCGTGGTGCTCCACTCAGCGCATTCGGCGACCGTGTTCGACGGCGGCGGACCGGGCGGCACGCCATAGAGCGAAAACGCGAAGTCGAAGTTGCTCGGCCCCCACATGTCGCTGTGTTGTTCCCACGCGCCGCCGGCAAGGTTGTCGCGGATTTGAACCGGACTTCCGAAGGGGACGACGTGGTTGGACGACCAGATCGGCCACATCGCCGGTCGGTCGTATTCGAGCTGGATCGAGAAGAAGTAGTCGCCGTCGGCGAAGAACGGCTCGGGAAACGTCACATCGACCGAGCTGGTGTGTCCGGTGTGATCGAGATCGTGCAGGAAGCGCGGATCGTTCGCGTCGAGCCGGAATCCGTAAAGCGGTTCGCCCGGTTTACCGTCTGCAGTCTTCGCGTAGATGTGCACGCGTACGCCGGTCGTGAAAACCCCCTCGCAATTCCAGCAGTCGTAACCGGAGACGACGGCCCGGCGGATCTCGCCGGTCGCGTGAAAATCGTCGGCGAGTTCCTGATCGACAGGGGCCGCGCCGTCGACGACGATGCTGTCGCGCGTCGTCGTATACGTGTCGACATCGTTGAACCAAAGCCGTTGATCGGCGAACGCGAACGCGGGCACGCCGATGCCGGCCACGGCGGCAATGCGCAACATGAACAGTTTCATACGGATCATTCCCCAGTAGCACGTGCACTATCGGGGCAGTCGCGGTGCACAGACAAGCGTGCGGTGAAGGAAAACACCTAATTCAGGGCGAAATACCGCAATGACGGCTGTCGTGCCCTGGTTGGGGCGCTCGAATATTCCCGCTCCCTGCGCTCGCCTGATTCTTCGATTCTTCAGCGATCGACTGGAACGGAGTCCGGCAGCGTGAATTCCTTTGCGATAACGGGCCAGACGAGGTGCCCTTCGTGATGGCGAGCGGGCAGGACGATGCGAAACGTTCGCGCGTTCAGGACTTCGTAGGAGATGTCGGCGCCGTCCACGTCATGCAGGGTCCAAGCGCGGGCATACGGCCCTCGCCAGCCACTCTCGTTCGACTCGATCAACGCGGAAAGCGATGGCGGCAGATGACCAACGTCCTCGGCGTAGCCTTCGATCCGTGCTTCGAGGTCATTCAGACTCGGCAACCGCCGATCCGATAGCCGGTCGTCGAGATTGCGGGCCGCGATTCGCCAGAGCACCGTCACCACGACCAGGGGGACGACGACCAGGGCGAGCCACTTCGCTCTTTGGGTGGTGCGACGGACGCTCATGGAACGCGGCTGGCGTAGTGGCGGACCTTGCGTCGGACCGTCGCCGGCGACGTCGGTTCACTCCGATGGAGCGAGGTAGTGATCCTTCAACTTCACATACTGCCGCGCCGAGTAGTACAGCCGCTCGATCTCCTCGTCCGTCAGGCGCCGCGCCATCTTCGCCGGGCTGCCGAGCCAGAGCTCGCCTTCGCCGACGATCTTGCCCGGCGCGACCAGCGCGCCGGCGCCGATCATGCTGTGCTTCCTCACCACGGCGCCGTCGAGCACCGTTGCGTGCATGCCGATCAGGCAGGCGTCTTCGACCGTGCAGGCGTGCAGGATCGCGCCGTGGCCGACGGTGACGTCGGCGCCGATCAGCAGCGGGAAGCCGCCGGGCGTGTAGGGGCCGTCGTGGGTGACGTGCAGCACGGCGCCGTCCTGGATGTTCGTGCGCGCGCCGATGCGGATGTGGTGCACGTCGCCGCGCGCGACGGCGCACGGCCAGAACGAGGCGTCTTCGCCGATCTCGACGTCGCCGATCACGTGCGCGGCCGGATCGATGTAGGCCGTGGCCGCGACGCGCGGGAAGACATGCTGGTAGGGGCGGATGTTCATTGGAGACCTGTCGGGAATGCCTGCGGCAAAGCCTAGCATTCGCGCGCGCCAGGCCGGATCTTCTTGATTTCGGCGCCGCGGTGCTCCAACTTGGCCGTTCGCACTCTCACTGCATGCCCCGATGACCCAATCCAATCCACTGCTCGAAACCACCGGCCTGCCGCGCTTCTCGGCGATCAAGCCGGAACACGTCGAACCCGCCGTCGATGCCGTGCTGGCCGACTATCGCCAGCGTATCGATGCCTTGCTCGCGAGCGACACGCCGCGCGATTTCGCGCACGTGTTGCTGCTCGGCGAGGAGCTGGAGGACCGCTTGAACCGCGCCTGGTCGCCGGTCTCGCACCTGCACGGCGTCGCCGACAGCGAGGAGCTGCGCAAGGCCTACGCGGCGGCGCAGGAGAAGATCGTCGAACACTCCAGCGAGCTCGGGCAGAACCGCGACCTGTATGCCGCGGTGAAGGCCGCCGAAGACGCGCCGGCCACGCGCGCGCTGCCGCGCGCCGCGCGCACGCTGATCGAGCATGAGCTGCGCGATTTCCGCATGTCCGGCGTCGCGCTGGAAGAACCGGCGCGCTCGCGCTTTCGCGAGATGGCGAGCGAACTGGCGAACCTGTCGACGGAATTCGAGAACGCCGTGCTCGACGCGACCGATGCCTGGAGCGAGACCCTGACCGACGAAGCGCAGCTCGCCGGCATTCCCGACTCGGGCCGCGCCGTGCTGCACGCGTACGCGCAGGAGAAGAACGTCGAAGGCTGGCTCGTCACGCTGAAGCAGCCGAGTGTGCAGGCGGTGCTGACCTATGCCGACGATCGCGAGCTGCGCGCGCGCGTCTATCGCGCCTACCAGACGCGCGCATCGGACCAGGGCCCGAACGCCGGCACGTTCGACAATTCCGAGCGCATCGAGAAGATCCTCGCGCTGCGCCATGAAGGCGCGCGCATGCTCGGCTTCGCCGACGCGGCGGAGGATTCGCTGGCGACCAAGATGGCACCGTCGCCGGATGCCGTGTTCGCATTCCTGCGCGATCTGGCCGCGCGCGCGAAGCCTGTCGCCCTGCGCGAACTCGACGAGCTGCGCGCGTTCGCCGCGAGCGAACTCGGCATCGCCGACCTGCAGCCATGGGACGTCGGCTACGCCTCGGAGAAACTGCGCGAGCGCAAGTACGCATTGAACGAGGAAGAGCTGAAGCCGTACTTCCCGCTCGATGCCGTGCTCGCCGGCTTCTTCGACATCGTGCAGCGCGTGTTCGGCGTCAGCCTGCGCCAGCGCGAAGGCGTCGACGTCTGGCACGCCGACGTGCGCTACTACGACCTCGTCGACGCGAACGGCAAGGTGTTCGCCGGCGCCTACGTCGATCTGTACGCGCGCAGCGGCAAGCGCGGCGGCGCGTGGATGGACGTGTGCATCAATCGCTTCCGGCGCGAGGAGGGCACGCAGCTGCCGGTTGCGTTCCTGACCTGCAACTTCGCGCCGCCGACCGCGACGACGCCGTCGCTGCTGACGCACGACGACGTGCTGACGCTGTTCCACGAATTCGGCCACGGCCTGCATCATCTCTTGACCGAGGTCGACTACCCCGGCGTCGCCGGCATCAGCGGCGTCGAGTGGGACGCGGTCGAGCTGCCGAGCCAGTTCATGGAGAACTTCGGCTGGCAGCGCGAAGCGCTCGACCTGTTCGCGCGCCACTACCAGACCGGCGCGCGACTGCCCGATGAACTCTACGAACGCATGCAGGCCGCGCGCTATTTCCAGGCCGGCTTGTTTCTCGTACGCCAGCTTGAATTCGCGCTGTTCGATTTCCGCATCCACCGCGAATTCGACCCCGCGCGCGGCGGCCGCGTACTGGACATCCTTCGCGAAGTGCGCAGCGAAGTCGCCGTGCTGCACCCGCCCGAGTGGCAGCGCTTCCCACACGCGTTCACGCACATCTTCTCGGGCGGCTACGCGGCCGGCTACTACAGCTATCTATGGGCCGAAGTGCTGTCGGCCGACGCCTTCGAGCGCTTCGAAGAAGCCGGCGTCTTCGATCGCGCGACCGGCGAGGCGTATCGCAAGTCGATCCTCGCCGTCGGCGGCTCGCGACCGGCGCTGGAGAGCTTCGTCGAGTTCCGCGGAAGGGAACCGAAGCCGGACGCATTGTTGAGGAGCTATGGGCTTGCGGCGTGAAGTATCACGCCTTTGCCTGGTGCATCCAGTGCGCTGACGCTTTCGTCTTCGAACGATAGCGAAGGTGTCTACTCTTGTACGGCGGGAGGAGCTGCCGTAATGGAGCGGAGCGAGAACGTGTGGCTGTAACCTGCCGAAAGCGCACCTCTGCTGAAACCTGGCGCACCGGCGAAGCTCTTTGCGGCGCTCACTTCGTGGATGCCGCAATCTGGCATGCACGCCCAAACCGTTCCTTTTGGGTAGGCTACTAGAATGGAAACCGGGTCCAAGTCCTTCAGCAACTTGCCGCTCGGCACTATCGTGTGGTCCTCGATGGCAATCGGCTCCTGCATCGCGTGGATGTTCCCCATTAACGCAATGATTTGCGTGTTGGGGTGCGAGTCGTGAAACCGGCGAATACCATTCGCGACAGCGATGTCTCTTTCCAGCGTCGTACCGGGCTGGTCGTCAAACGCGAATAGATTGACCGGCGCACCGCCTTCTTTCAATTTGCGAATGTCTTCGATGAGCCGGAGCATGGCGGAGCTCGATCTGCCGTCCCGTCCACGCTGCCAGAAATCGCTCCCGGTAAGTTTTTGTACATCCGTCTTCGCTCCGCGGCTTGCCAAATACGAATCGAGGAGCGACTGTTCGCCTGACGGTATCTCAAGACCGATTGCTAGTTCGCGAGAACTGGAAAGCGAGCACGCCAACTGAGAGATCAGCGCAGGCGTTTCAACAGATCCGTGCATTTCCCCGAACAAGAGTAGATTGCCAAGCGGCAGCCCCTGGATGTCCGCGCAATTGCCGGCGGCGCCTGGCGCCTTCGTGCTGTGGATGCAGCCCGACACGGCGACGCTGCCGACGAGCACGATCGTTCTGAGTGCGGTAGCAAGCACGTAAGCGATTCCTTTCCAGCTACGACGCGCAAACTAGGTACGGCAGAAGTTGGAAGAGCCTTCTTTGAAGTCCGCTCGGCAGCCGAGTGGCAAAGCAGCTGTCATGCATGACGACCCAGTGAAAGGAGAGCCCGATCCGCTTCTCTTCCGCTGACGGCCCCTGCCGCCAGCGGTACTGGCCTCTTCCCGAATCCACTACTCAGTCGAGCAAATCCGCCGGCACATTGCCGCCATTGGCCGCAATCCGCGCGAGCACCGTCTTGTGCAGCCAGATATTCATCTTGGCCGAGTCGGCCATCAAGTCGGCCGGGATGCCGAGTTCGTGGGCGAGTTCCTTGCGCGCGGCGAAGCTGCTGTCGATGTCGAGCAGTTTCAGCAGGTCGACGATCGACGTGCGCCAGTTGAGCTTCTCCGGATTCTTGGCGGCGCGTTCTTCGAGCTGCGCCACGACATCGACGACGTCGATGGGCTTGGGCGGCGGCGGTGCCGCTGGCAGTGCCGGAGCGGGTGCGGCCGGTGCGGCGGCCGTTGGCGTCGATGCGGGCGCCGGCGCAGCGGGGGCGGGTGCCGCGGCCTTGGCGCTGCCGAAACCGAGTGCGGAAAGAACCTTGTCGAACATTCCCATGGTGCGCTCCTGTGGTGGTCGTAGGCGACCCTCGGGTGCTGCGCGCAGCGGCTCGAGGCGTCGGCCGGCGCACTATGTCGCATCGTGGTGTCGTGCGTGTTGCGTCAGGCGAGATCAACCGCGTCTCGTTGCAAAACGTTACGAACGGCGCATCGAATTGCCCGAAGAAGCGGCGAAAGGACGAGGGCCGATGTCGATTCCGGCCGCGTTCGATCGTCACCTCGGAAGAGGGGCTTCCTCGACGATCCGGACCGATACGATGACTTGCAAACGTGTTTGCGGAATTATTCGCGCTCCCATCGAAGCTACCGTCAACGGCTTCGGCCCTTTGCGCGCGCGAGGCCGCTCATGAGCACCGATACGAAATCCGTACTTGCCCTGTTGCAGGCCTACCAGGCAGCCGTGCACGCGAAGGACGTCGACGCATTCGCCGCGCTCTACGACGCCGACGTTCACGTCTTCGACATGTGGGGCGCGTGGTCGTGCGAGGGCATCGCGGCATGGCGCGCGATGGCCGCCGACTGGTTCGGCTCGCTCGGCACCGACTCGGTCGTCGTCGGCGTAGACGACGCGCGGGTTCAGATCGCGCAAGACCTCGCTTCGGTACAGGCGTACCTTACGTTCACCGGCGTGTCCGCGCACGGCGAAACCTTGCGCGCGATGGACAATCGCCTGACCTGGGTTCTGCAACGGCGCGGAGAGGCATGGAAGATCGTGCACGAACACACGTCGGCGCCTGTCGATTTCACGACATCGAAAGCGATGCTCAAACGCTGAGGAATGTGCGGGGGAGTCGCCAAACGCCCTCGCTGCGCGCGTCGGCACGCCGTCGATACAATTGACGGGCTGGCGATGTATCGCTGACGCGTAGCAGAATGTTCGCGAATCGATAGGAGGGCGGTGGTTGCGACAGGCAGTGCTCCGACTTCGCCAGGGACGTACGGATGAATACTTCAGTGTTGTTCCTCGAGCAGAGCTCGAGAGCCGCTCTATCGATGAGAGGTTTGCTACTTCTCCTCGCACTGCTGCTCACAGCCAGCGCGTACGCCGACAGCTCGGCGCGCGACAGGACAATCGACTATCTGGCCCTGTACTACGCGGCGCAGGCGGGAAACGAGGTGCTCGCCGAAGCCCTTCTTGACCGTGGTGCACCTGTCGATGCCCCGGATGTCGACTCTGCGGGAAAGTTGTCATTCATGGCGGCGGATATGAATTCGCCGCTGCAAGTGGCCGCCGAGAATGGAAACCTATCCATCGTGCGTCTGCTGCTGAAGCACAGGCCGTGGGTCGACCATCGCTGCTGCACCAGCCCCGCTGCACTCGGCTTGGCGGCAGCAGCCGGACACGCCGAAATCGTCGACATGCTCTTGAAAGCCGGCGCCGATCCGTCAATCAAAAGCGAGTACGGAGAGGCAGGTCTATTCGAGACTCCGTTGGATGCAGCGCGCAGGAAAGGCCACATTGCCGTCGTCCGCGCCTTGGAGGCCGCCCTTGCCGTGAAAGCGGGGCATTGAACGCCGCCCCGACGCCGATTGAGTTGTACAAGCGCTTCTTGGTTGCCGTTGGCTCGTGAGCAGAAGCAGAAAGCGTTCGCGAGCGCTGGAGCCTCGCGCCCAGGCGCTGACGATCAAAACGCCCTGAACACCTCGATCGCCCGCGCGATCGCCGCGTCGTCGATGTCCAGGTGCGTGACCAGCCGCACGGTCGGCAGATAGCCGATGCTCGCGCGCACGTCGTGCGCGCGCAGGTGCGCATCGAGTGCGCGCAGGCGATCGGCGGCGACGTCGATGAAGACCATGTTGGTGTGCTGCGCGGCGACGGCGATGCCTTCGATGCCGCGCAAGCCGTCGGCGAGGCGTTCGGCGCGCGCGTGATCGTCGGCGAGGCGTGCGACATGATGGTCGAGCGCATGCAGGCACGCTGCCGCGAGCACGCCGCATTGGCGCATGCCGCCGCCGAGCATCTTGCGCCAGCGCTTGGCTTCGCCGATCAGTGCGGCGCTGCCGAGCAGGACCGAACCGACCGGCGCGCCGAGTCCCTTCGACAGACACACCGACACGCTGTCGAACGGCGCGGCGACCTCGCGCGGCGACTTGCCGCTCGCGACGGCGGCGTTGAACAGGCGCGCGCCGTCCAGGTGCACGGCGAGACCACGCGAACGCGCCCAGTCGGCGGCGGCGATCACGTACTCCTGCGGCAGCACGCGGCCGTGCCAGGTGTTTTCGAGCGCGAGCAGGCGCGTGCGCGCGAAATGCGGGTCGTCCGGCTTGACCGCCTTGGCCAGCGCGTCGAGCGGCAGCGTGCCGTCGGCGGCATTGACGATCGGCTGCGGCTGGATCGAGCCGAGCACGGCCGCACCCCCGCCTTCGTACTTGTAGGTATGCGCTTCCATGCCGACCAGATACTCGTCGCCGCGGCGGCAATGGCACATCAAGGCGATCAGATTGCTCTGCGTGCCGCTCGGCACGAACAGGGCGGCCTCGAAACCGAGGTCGTCGGCGAGACGGGCTTGCAGCCGTGCGGCGGTCGGGTCTTCGCCGTAGACATCGTCGCCGACCGGCGCAGCCGCCATCGCCGCGCGCATCGCGGGGGTCGGCTGGGTCACGGTGTCGCTGCGCAGGTCGATCGTCATGGCGGGCTCGGGGGTTCGCGAAAAGGACAAGCGTAGCGACCTCGACGCGTCGCGCGCTACTCACCGTTTCGAATGAGCGCGCCGGGTGGCCGTGTGCGCAGCGCGTACGCCCAGGTATGCCGTTCGGGCCATGCGGGCGCAACGCCGGGTCTCTAGGATCGCCCGCACATTCGCCAACACAAGGTAGGGGTGCCATGTCGAACCGTTGCGTCGGACGCACGTCGTCCAGGCAGATATCCGCAGTGAGGGCCGTCGTTCCACCGAAATCCTTTCGCCTGCTTCGAACCCGCGCGCTGGCCCTGGGTCTCGCGCTCGTCGCCGCTCCGGCCTGGGCGCTGCACAGCATCGACGCCGCCGATATCGACCGCAACGCTGCGGCGTGCACCGACTTCTTCGAGTACGCCAACGGCGCCTGGCGCGCGAGCCATCCGATCCCGGACTACATGGACCGCTGGAGCAAGCGCTGGGAATCGGGCGAGCTCAACAAGGAGCACGTGCGCGACATCCTCGCCGAAGTATCGAAGCGGCAGGACTGGCCGGCCGGCAGTCCCGAGCAGCTTTCGGGCGACTTCTACGCCGCCTGCATGGACGAGACCCAGGTGAACGCGCTCGGCGCGAAGCCGGCGCAACCGCTGCTGGACGAAATCCGCGCGATCAAGAGCAAGGCCGATCTGCAGCGCGTGATCGGCCACCTGCACGACGTCGGCGTCGCGGTTCCGTTCGGCGTGGCGCCGTCGCAGGACCTGCACGACCCGACGCAGGTGATCGCGCACATCGGCGCCGGCGGCCTCGGCCTGCCCGACCGCGACTACTACCTGAAACCGGAAGCGCGCTTCGTCGAGGCGCGTGCGAAATACCTCACGCACGTGGCGAAGATGTTCGAGCTGGCCGGCGCCAAGCCGGCGACCGCCAAGCAAGCGGCGGAGACGGTATTCGCCTTCGAGAAGCGTCTCGCGCAAGCCTCGCTCGACAACGTGGCGCTGCGCGATCCGACCCAGCAGGACCACAAGACGAAGTTCGCCGATCTCGCGAAGCTGACGCCGGACTTCGATTGGAGCGCGTACTTCGACGCCGCGAAGATTCCGCGCAACGACGTCAACGTGCTGCAGCCGGCCTTCCTGAAGCAGGTCGAGACGGAACTGAAGTCCACGCCGATCGCGCAGTGGAAGACGTACCTGGAATGGCAGGCGCTCAACGCTGCCGCCGACACGCTGTCGGCGCCGTTCGTCGAAGAGAGCTTCGCGTTCAACGGCACCTTCCTGACCGGTGCGAAGGAGATGAAACCGCGTTGGAAGCGCTGCGCCGAAGCCACCGACAACCAGCTCGGCGATGCGCTCGGGCGCAAGTACGTCGAGAAGTATTTCCCGCCCGAAGCCAAGGCGCGCACGCAGGAAATGGTCAAGAACATCCTGGCGGCGATGAAGGACACGATCCAGGGTCTGGACTGGATGGGCGCGGACACCAAGAAGAAGGCGTTGGAGAAGCTCGCGACGTTCAATCCGAAGATCGGCTATCCGGACACGTGGAAGGACTATCGCGGCGTCGTCGTCGCACGGCAGTCGTATTGGGACGACGTCGTCTCGGCCTCGCGCTGGAACGTCAACGACGGCCGCGCGCAGATCGGCAAGCCGGTCGACCGCGGCCGCTGGGGCATGACGCCGCCGACGTCGAACGCCTACTACAACCCGTTCCTCAACGAGATCGTGTTCCCGGCCGGCATCCTGCAGCCGCCGGCCTTCGACATGAGCGCGACCGATGCGGTGAACTACGGCGCGATCGGCGTCGTGATCGGGCACGAGATCAGCCATGGCTTCGACGACCAGGGCGCGCAGTTCGATGCGCAGGGCCGCCTCGACAACTGGTGGACGCCGACCGACGAGGAAAAATTCAAGGCGCGCGGCCAGTGCGTCGTCGACCAGTTCGAAAGCTACTCGATCGAACCGGGCATCCATCACAACGGCAAGCTGGTGCTCGGCGAATCGATCGGCGACCTGGCCGGCGCGAAGCTCGCGTACCTCGCGTACAAGAAGTCGCGCGAGGGCAAGCCACCCGAAGCGACGATCGGCGGGTTCACGCCCGAGCAGCAGTTTTTCATCGCGTGGGGACAGTGGCGCGGCGACGAGATCCGGCCGGAGGCGCAGCGCACGATGGTGCAGGGCGACCCGCACCCGATCGCGAAGTATCGCGTGAACGGGCCGCTTTCGAACCTGCCGGCGTTCCGCGAAGCGTTCCAGTGCAAAGCCGATGCGCCGATGGTGC